>LXNI01001615.1_pt1 | contig 18520 bp, 17 predicted proteins | sample 809091 | NCBI WGS metagenome assembly LXNI01 (sample SAMN04870527, study PRJNA318959) | sponge metagenome | biome: 01000161; feature: marine sponge reef; material: water | host: Sarcotragus foetidus | place: Greece: Milos, Mediterranean Sea | collected 2013-05-29 | depth 5-7 m | reverse complement strand
CCGGTCGCGCTGCTCGTCCTGCGGCTGCCCGTGGCCATCGTGTTCTGGCGCTCCGGCCGTGCCAAGGTCGATGGGTGGAACATTTTCTCGGTCGGGGACAGCCAGTATTTCCTGTTCCGGGAGGAGTTTGGCATGCCGATGCCGGAGCTGACGGCGCACGTCACCGCGATCGCCGAGCATATACTGCCCATTCTGCTGGTGCTCGGCCTCTTCACCCGCCTCAGCGCGCTCGGCATGTTCATCATGACCATGGTGATCCAGTTCTTCGTCTTCCCGGACGCGTGGCTGGGCCAGCACATGTTCTGGGCGTCCCTCCTGTTCGCCGTGATGGTGCTCGGACCCGGGCAGATCTCGCTCGACCGGGTGTTTTTCAGGCGGTAGGAGACCGGGCACCGCCTCTCGCCATTGCCCCAGCGCGGAGGACCGTACCCGCGCTCTCCGTACATCATGCCGCACGATCCGAGTCCTACATCGCAAGCTGTGTAACAGACCCCGCAATTTATGCACTCGATGCCTGCATTCGCGTTCTGGCGCTCTTCTTCGAGTGGGCTGATCTCCTCAACCGGGTCGTTACGGGACTTGGTTGGGTGAAACACACCTCCCGCCTTGCGCCATTTGTCAAAGAACGGATCCATATCCGTCGCAAGATTCTTTATCACCGGCAGATTGCACAGGGGCGCGATTTCAAGGCGATCGTATTTGAGCACCTTGTTGACGTGAGTCCGGCAGGTCCAGCGCGGCTCGCCATTTGCCATCATGGCGCAAGACCCGCACATCCCAACCCGGCAGGCAAAACGGTAAGACAGAGTGGAGTCGTCGTTTTGTTGAATCCATGCGACGACGTCAAGAACTGTCTAGTTGTCTTGCTTAGGAACTTCGAACCGCTGGAAACCTCCGCCATCCGGTCCTCCGCGCCAGACCGAGACGTCTATGTTCTTGTCGGTTGCTGTCACGCCCAACCAGTCATCCTGACTCTTGAAGGTTTCGAACAACATTCCAACGCTATCGATTAGTTTTCGTAACATAAGGCGATGATAGACAACGATTTGTTTTAGCAGTCTCCAAAATTTGGGCTGGGCGCAGACCGATGTGCGGAAATACAATCGGGTTCATCTCCTACCGAGCCACCAAACCTAACGCCCGGCCCGTCGCCCCCGGAAGCAGCGCGCCCGCGTCCGAGGTCATCGTCCTGCCCCCGAAATCCGCCACAACATCGCGACCCTTCAGCCGTGCAAATCGCATCGAAACCGGGTTACACTCCGTCAGCATCGGGGAACTCCTCCGCAAATGAGCAACTCTTTGTCCTAAAAGAACTTTCTCGCATGCAGAGCCCCGATGCACCTACCCCCAACGGGGAATACGGGCTAACCCTACGGTGCGCCGCCCAGGATCAGGTCGCTCGCCTTTTCCGCCATCATAATGGTCGGGGAATTGGTGTTTCCGGATGTAATCGCCGGCATGGCCGAGGCGTCCACGACGCGCAGGCCTCCGATGCCGTGGACCCGGAACTCGTTATCGACCACGGCCATCGGATCCCTGCCCATGCGGCAGCTACTGGTCGGATGATAGATGGTCTCGGAGATATTGCGCGCTGCCTCAAGCAATTCCTCGTCGGTCTGCGCATCCGGGCCGGGCAAATGCTCGCGCCGGACGAACCCTGACATGGCCTGGGTTTCGACAAGCCGGCGGGTGACCCTGAGGCCGTCGATGACGGTTCGCCGGTCGGTTTCCGTCGAAAGATAGTTGGGCTGGATAGAGGGATGCGCCGCCGGGTCCGGCGACCGGATGGCGATCCGGCCGCGGCTTTCCGGCCGGAGTTGGCAGACCGACAAGGTCATTCCGGAGAACGGGTGCATTTTCAGGCCCGGCTTGTCGGCGCTGAGCGGCTGGAAATGGAACTGGATGTCGGGCGTCGCCAGTTCGGGCCGGGTCTTGCAGAAGATGCAGACCTGGCTGGCGCCCATCGCCATAGGCCCGCGCCGGGTCAGGATATAGCGCAACCCGATCGCTACCCGGCGCGCCAGGTTGTTGATCTCGTTGTTGAGCGTCGGAACGTTGACCTCATACACAGAGCGGATCTGGAGGTGGTCCTGTAGGTTCTCTCCGACGCCCGGTAGTTCATGCCGGACGGCGATGCCGGCTGCGCTCAGGACCGAACCGGGACCGATGCCGGAGAGCTGGAGAATTTGGGGCGAGCCTATAGCGCCGGACGAGAGGATCACCTCGCCGCCGCCGCGCACCATCGCCTGCCGCCGTTCGCTGCCGTCGGCGTATGTGACACCGGTAGCGTTTCTCGGGTCGGCCGCGTCGAACAGTAGACGCTCCGCCAGCACACCGGTCACGACCTTCAGGTTCCTGCGCGAGCGGACCGGCTTCAGATAGGCGGTTGCTGCCGAGCAACGTCTGCCGCCGCGCGCCGTAAGCTGGAAATAGCCGGCCCCCTCCTGCAGGGCCCCGTTGAAATCGTCGTTGCGCGGAATTCCGAGTTCTTCCGCCGCGGCAATCAGAGCTTCGCAGACATCGCGCCGGGAGCGCATGTCCGAGACGGCGAGCGGCCCGCCTTCGCCGTGAAACGCATCTGTGCCGCGCTCCTGGTCCTCGGAGCGCCGGAAATAGGGCAGCACATCGTCGTAGGACCAGCCATCGTTTCCCATCTGTCGCCAGTTATCGTAATCCTCCTTCTGGCCGCGGATATAGAGCAGCCCGTTGATCGAGCTCGATCCGCCGAGCACCTTGCCGCGCGGCCAGTCCAGGCTGCGCCCGTTCAGGCCCGGATCGGGATCGGCCTTGAAGCACCAATCGGTCTTCGGATTATGCATCATCTTGAAATAGCCGACCGGCACATGAATCCAGGGGTTGCTGTCCTTGCCGCCGGCCTCAAGCAGCAGTACGTTTTTCGAAGGGTCGGCGGACAGGCGGTTGGCCAGCACGCAACCGGCCGAACCGGCGCCGACGATGACATAGTCGTAGTTCATGCCTGCCTCCGCGCGCCCATCTATCAAAATATCGCCCCGATAACCATTCAGTGCTTGAAGAAACCACAGTACGGGTCAATAATGAGAATGTCAGTCTCAAATTTGACGATCTTGTCAAATATTGGGCATGATGGCTTCCAACGGGTGGACTAGGAGGAAACATCGATGCAATCGATTCCGGAAAAACTGAAGAATGTTTCGCGGCGCGACGTGCTGCGGATATCGGGGCAGTTCGGCCTGTCGTCGACATTGATCGCGGTTGCCGGGCTCACCGGTGCGATCACGGCGCCGCAACTCGCCGAGGCGGCGAACTCGGCCTACAAGAAGCGCTTCAAGAAGAAGGCGCGGTTCCAGTTGAAATTCGGCGCAGCCGGCTTCAACGAACGCAATCTGCTGATCGAGCGAGCCGGGTGCCTGCAATTCGTCAACGATCTGGAAGAGCGGACCGATGGCGAAATCCAGGTTGAGTTCATCGGCTCCAATCAGATCTGCGGCCAGTTGAATTGCGTGACCAAGACGCAGCAGGGCATCGTCGACATCTTCGCCGCGTCGACGCAGAACTCGGCCGGCGGCGCGCCCTACCTGAACGTGCTGGACTATGCCTACATGTTCCCGTCTCGCGCGGCGCAGTACTACTTCCTGTACTCGCCCAAGAGCATGAAGGTCTTGCGCGAGCCGATGCGCAAGCGGCATGGCCTGGAATTCCTGTTCTCGCATGCGGAACTGCGTGGCATCCAGCTCGGCCTGAAATGGAAGGACAAGCCGCTGGTCAAGAGCGTGAAGGATCTGGCCGGAACCAAGAACCGCGTGACGGGTACGCAGCTGGGCCGGATCGCGATGAACCTGATGAACCTGAATCCGACGCCGATCGCCTGGTCGGAAACCCTCGACGGCTTGAAACAGGGCCTGATTGACGGTGCCGAGACTTGGGCCGCGGCGGTGGCCTACGCCAACATGTCGCCTGTGGTTTCCCAGTGCGTGAACCTGGAGTTCTTCTGCGGCACCGAGCACACCGCGATGTCGAGCAAGACCTTCGACAAGCTGGGCGGCGACCTGCAGGATGCGGTGATGGAATCTGCCTATCTCACCCAGGTCCATGTCCAGGCGGCCAACGAGGCCTCGCTGGTCAACACCGTGGGCTTCTCCGATCCGCAATTGCCGAACACCCTGTTCGCCAAGAACGACGTCCGGGTAGCCTGGATGCGCGGCGCGGCACGGCGCGAGGCGGAGGAAATGTGTTCGCCGGAATTCCAGCCCAAGCCTTGGGAACAGTGGCGCGAACGGCTGAACGCATGGTCCGGCGGCCTCGACACCTACAAGTATATCTACGATGTGGCGCGCGAGATTCCGGCCGACACTCTGGCCGAGAATGTCGAACCGCGGCGCTGGTGGAAAGGCTAGCATCCTTCCGTCGGGTGACGGCTGCTGACGACTACGGGACGGGCTTCGGTTTTTCGGAGCCCGTTTCCCGTTCCCTTTGTCGGGTCCGGCCAGCGGGTTCGCGGCGGCCTGGGGAATGGACATCCGCGCCGGCAACCGCCATGATCGGCAATCTGTAGCGGCGGGCCGGCCGGGGCCGGATGTCGGCGGCACCGGGGACGGCGCGGCGCAACACGGGGGAACGGCGATGCAACTCCTGCGATGGATCGATTCCAACATTGAGCGCATCATCATCCTGGTCGCCTATGTGTTCATGGCCGGGATCATCTTCGTCGAGGTCATCCGCCGGTTCCTGCTGAACGAGCAGGTAGCTTGGTCATCGACCATCCCGATCTATCTGTTTCTCTGGGTTGTCTGGATCGCCTGCGCCTATAACGTGCGGATTCGCGCCCATCTCAGTTTCGACGAAATCCGCACCAAGCTGTCCCAGCGCGGACAGCTGCTCTGCCTGCTGCTGGACGGCCTTCTCTGGATCGTCTTCTCCGTCATCGTCATCTACTACACGGCCCAGCAGGTCCTGCTATCCCGGGATAATTTCGCCATTGTCCAGGGCACCGACGATGTCCTGCAGTGGTGGTTCTACATCGCGACGCCGCTCGCCTTCGCCCTACTGATCTTCCGGGTTCTGCAGAATGTCGCGAAAGACATTTCCGACTACCGGAACGGCCGGCCGCTGAAGGTCCAGACCGGCCTGCTCGGCGATTAGGAGGCGGCGATGCAGACTTTCTGGATTCTTCTGGTCTCGGGCGTCGTCACGGTCTTCTTCGCCCTGGGCGTGCCGATCTTCTTGGTCATCGGCTTCTGGGTCATCGGCGTCAGCCTTGTGATCGACTTCACTCTCGCCAATCTGGGCGTGACCCTGTTCGAGGGATTGAATTTTTTCGGCCTGCTGGCGCTGCCCCTGTTCATCCTGACTGGCGACCTGATCAAGGGCGCCGGCATCGCCAAACGGCTTTCCGAGGTCGCCTACTCGATTCTCGGCTGGCTGCGCGGCGGCCTCGGCATGGCGTCTCTGGGCGCGTGTGGCCTGTTCGCGGCGATTTCCGGATCGAATTCGGCGACCACCGCCACCATCGGCTCGATCATGCATCCGGAGATGACCAAGGGCGGCTACGACCGGAATTTCGCCGCCTCCACGGTCGCCGCCGGCGGCACGGTCGGCATCATCATCCCACCGTCGATCATCTTCATCGTCTACGGCTTCCTGATGAACCTATCGATTTCCGACCTGTTCATCGGCGGCCTGCTGCCCGGCGTGATGATGATCGTCGCCATGCAGTTCGTCTGCTGGTTGATCTGCCAGCTCAACGGCTGGGGATACCTGATCTCAATCGACCTCCGGCGCATCGCCAAGACGGCGATCGGCGCATGGATCGGGTTCGGCGCCATCCTCCTGGTGATCTGGGGCATCTATTCTGGAAAATTCTCGCCGACCGAGGCCGCGGGCGTCACCGCGGGCTTCTGCACGATCGTCGGCCTGATCTTCTATCCCATCTACCGTTATGTACACCGGAACAAGGTGGCTACCCCAGAACAGATTGAGCAGGAAGAGTCGGCGGTCCTGTCCGGTGCCGACCGGGCCGGCAAGGGTAATCTGGTGGCTGAGCAGTATACCGACAGCACCGGATATCTAGAGCGGGTCGTGATCCCCGGCTTTTCGTTCCGCGAACTGCCGGATCTCATCATGCGCTCCGGCCAGATCACTGGCGTCCTGGCACCGCTGATCGCGATTTCGGTCGTGATGCAGCAAATTCTGACTCTGCTGGGTGCCAAGGTATTCTTCACCGACTTTGTCGGCGGGATGGGCGGATACTATGCGGTGCTGTTCGTCTGCATGGGGATCGTGCTGCTGGCCGGTACAATTCTGGAAAGCCTGCCCAATACCATCATCTTTGCGCCGATCCTGGCGCCGATCGCTGCGCAGTTTGGCATCGATCCGATCCATTTCGCCGTGGTATTCCTCATCGGCGACGCGATCGGCTTCATTACGCCGCCTTACGGCCTGAACCTCTACGTCGCCAGCGGCATCACGGGCATCCCCTACTTCCGCCTGCTGTATTACACCGTGCCCTATTTCATCGCCCTGTCGCTCGTGTGGCTGGTGGTAGCGTTGGTGCCGGATATCTCCACCGTTCTACTTGTTCACGAAGGCGCGGGAACATTTCAACAATAGCGCCGCCAGTGGCCGGAGACTCGTTGGACGAAGCGCAACCCCTGGATCGGGGCGCTCCTCCTGCGGGTTCGCGGGACCTGCTGGTCATTCATGCACTGCTGGACGCCGGAGTGCCGCTTACGCCGACGGCGATCAACGAACGGCTCAATCTTCCGAAAGCGACCATCCACAGGATCTGCCAACGCCTGCTCGACGCGGAATGGTTTGACAGGGACATGGACGGGAAACGCCTGCTCCCCGGCCGGAATCTCGTGGCCTTTACGGGCCGTCTGGCGGTTTTCTCACGGTATATGCATGCCCGGGTCGCGATCCTACACCGCCTTTCGGAAGTGATCGGAGAGACCTGCAACATCACAATTCCCGTCCGCGAAGGCATGGTCTATCTCGACCGGGTCGAAACGCGCTGGCCGTTGCGCATCCATCTGCCGGTCGGCAGGACGGTGCCGTTCTACTGCACGGCAAGCGGAAAGCTCTACCTGAGCTCCCTGCCGAGATCCAAGCAGCGCCGGATCGCGCACTCGTTGCGACTTGATAGCCTGACGAAGAACACGATTACCGATCCGGAAGTCCTCCTGGACACTCTCAAGGAAATTGCGAAAGACCGTGTCGGCGTGGACGACGAAGAATTCGTGCAAGGAATGGTCGCCACCGCCGTACCCATCGACGACGAAAGGCATCGGCTGATCGCAACCGTGGCGGTGCACGGTCCGGTCGATCGCATGTCGTTCGAAGAGGTCCGGCGTCATGTCCCCGCGCTACGCGAGGCGGCCGGGGAACTTCGCGCCATCTTTCTTGGAGACCGGCTCTGATTTCCGGAGCGCCGGTCTCGTAACGGAAGCGGGCAGACGTTTCGCCCGGTCCGTGCGATGGATAATGAGGCGCTGTCGCTTTTGTCGCCGGATTACGAGGGGTTGTATTCGAAGATAGCGGGCAGGTACCTACGGCCCTTCTTCAAAGTATGCGTCGGGCAAAGGACTTCATCGTTCTTGTACTGTCCCCAATAGGTGGTCCACGGTCTAAATTAGAGATTGGCATCAATCGGGTCATCCCATACCGGCGCCATGTCTTTGGCTGCTTGCCGGAGCCGGTGCACATGCCCGATAATCTCCTCTGGAGATACTCTGGCCGAAGGTGCGTGGCAGGCCAATGCCGCCAGTGATTTGCCTGACTGGTCTAATACCGGCACCGCCACACCGATAATTCCGATAGTGGTCTCCTGATTATTGAGGGAGTAGCCTAATTCCCTGATACCTTGAAGGTGTTCTTCCAGCTGACCGGGGTCGGTAATGGTGAACTTTGTGAAAGCATTTAAGGGAGCCGCTTTGAGAAGTCGCTTCCGCAACGGGCCCGGCAAGTTTGCCAGCAGCATTTTTCCGCCCGCTGAACTATGGGCGGGAACGCGGCTGCCGGCCTGAAGCGAAACCCGCAGAGTCCAGTCGGTCTCGATTCTCTCCAGATACATAAACTCCATACCGTCCAGGACCCCCAGATTGCAGGTCTCATGTATGTCGTCGACCAGGGACTGAAGGATTGTTCTGACCGGCGCGTCCTGATTGGTGGAAAGAAGCGCGTTCATCGAAAGCCGGGCCAATCTTGGTCCGATGGAGAAGCGAACCCGACTGGGGTCTCGGACGATTAGGCCTTCGGCTTCCAATTGTTTGAGAAACCGGTGGAGAGTCTGCCGCGGCAAGCCGGTTCGGCTGGTGAGATCAGGCAGTCCGATCGATTGCGGTTGATCTATGATGATTTCCAGGATGCTAATCGCTCTTTTAAGCGCCGAAAGACGGCCCACCTTTTTAACGACCTCGTCCATTTGTCACCACCTCCGCCCAGTCGCCCCAGGTTTGAATAATCAATTATCGGGCGCTCGTCCAACATTGGAACGGTTGGCGGGTTAATTCTTGGCGCGACGCCGCGATTGAGTCCCACCATGGCGGTTGCACTACTTATCCCCTTCACCTTCCAAATGGAACCCGCACATGGTCTCATTTTGCTTAGCGCGGCCTACACGTCCTCGGTAGCCGGCGGCGCCGTAAGCGCCATACTCTTGAGAATTCCAGGTGCGCCCGCAAACATAGCCACGGCTTTGGACGGTTATGCCATGGCGCAGAAGGGCGAAGCCGCAAAGGCATTGCAAATGTGTTTTGTCTCCTCGGCCGTGGGCGGGGTGGTCGGCATTTTGGCTCTGATATTCCTCACTCCCGTCATAGCGGCTTGGGCGCTTGGATTTGGCCCTTCTCATCTCTTTTGGATCGCTATTCTTGGCGTCACCGTCATCGCCACGTTGGATTCCAATTCGGTGGTGAAAGGTCTCCTTTCGGGCTGTATCGGACTTTGGATTTCAACTATCGGGCTGGATTCAATCCAAGGGGTCGAGCGCTTCACCTTTTCCGAACATCTGGACGGCGGCATTCACGTGATCGCCGCTTTGATCGGCCTATTTGCCATTCCCCAGGTCGTGGAGATGCTGGAGATAGGCCGAAACAAGAAAATCATGACCCTCGTGGATACCGCGCAGCACAGTGTCGTTGACTCCATTCTTGAGGTGCTGGGCAAGGTCCGCGCCTTGTTCATCGGCAGCACAGTTGGCGTCATCATCGGGTTGATACCGGGTGCGGGCGGACAGATCGCCGGCATTATCTCCTACGACCAAACCCGCAAATTTAGTCCCAACCGCGAGAGGTTCGGCTCCGGCGAAAGCGAAGGTGTCGTTGCCGCGGAATCGGCCAACAACGCCATGGTCGGGCCGTCTTTGGTGCCGTTGCTGACCCTCAGCGTGCCGGGCAGTCCTACAGCCGCCGTGTTGTTGGGCGGCTTGCTGATCCATGGCATTTTTCCGGGTCCAGACCTCTTTACCAAACACGCGGATGTCGCGTGGACCTTTATAGATTCCATGCTTGTCGGCCAAATGTTGATGCTGGTATTCGGTCTCTACATTACGTGTCTGGCCGCGAAGGTCATATTGGTGCCTCCACCTATTCTCGCCAGCGGCATTCTGATACTTGCGGTCTTCGGGTCTTATTCGGTTCAGCACCCCATTTCCGACGTCTTGGTCATGCTGACGCTCGGTCTCGGCATGTATTGCCTGGAAAAGTTTGGATATACGGCGGCGCCCTTGGTGCTGGGCATCATTCTTGGCCCGATCGCAGAATCAAACTAAGTGCAAGGGAGGATCATCGCCCAGGCCAGCGACGGAATGATTTCCTATATTCTGACCGGCCCGTTGAACGTGACGCTATATGTCCTGTGCCTAGCCTCGATCGGCTACAGCATTGTAATGGAGGTGAGGGCGAGGCGTCAGCAAACAGCTGTGACGGAGGACGAGGTCGGGGAGGAATCCGCATGAACGATCATCAAGACGCCTCCCAGCGGCTGCAGCAGATTATCCCGCCTGGGATCGTCGTTGCCTTCTCGCTTTGGATTGCGTTTGTCAGCTTCAACGTCGATGATCTGCAGCCCTATCTGTTTCCCAGACTCATCTCGATCGCCTTGGTGGGGCTCTCCGTGTTGGCCCTGATCCGTGCGTTCTTGGGCAAGGACAACGTCGGTGAGGGCTTTAGCAGAACTAAATTGAAAAACGTAGCCGCCGGTGTGGCCGTGATGGGGATCTTTGTCTTCTTTTTGGCTGAGTTTCTCGGGTTTTATACGGCGTCGGCACTGACATTTATCGTCATCATCTCACTCTATGATCCCGCTTCCCATTTTGAAATCGAGACCTGGGTCAAGCGGTTCGGCGTAATGATCGGCTTCATAGCCGTCATGTACGGGCTTTTTACCCTTTTGTTGAAAGTCCAAATCCCCAAAGGGCTGTTCTTATGAGAACGGCTTCGAATCTCATCATCATTCATTCGTTTTCAGGAGGCTAGAAATGAAACGCATACTAATGACCATGGCGGCCGCGCTGTCGGTTGCTTACGCAGGAGACGCCCTTGCGCAGAAATATCCGGATCGTCCGGTTAGCGTCACCGTTGCCTATAGTGCGGGCGGGGCAACCGATTTCCAGGCCCGTATCGTCACGATGGTGGCCGGTAACGATCAGTATCTCGGTCAACCCATTGTCATCATCAACAAACCGGGCGCCGGCGGCAAAGTCGGATGGAATCACTTTGCCTCAAAGGCTAAAACCGATGGTTATGAACTGGCCGCTTACAACGTGCCGCACTTCATTGCCCAATCGATCAAGTTCAAGACCAAGTACAACATCAATAACCTGGAGCCGATCGCCAATTGGGGCGCTGATCCGGCCGTTTTCGTCGTCGGTAAAGACAGCCCGTTCAATTCTGTGGCCGACGTAGTCAAGTTCGCGAACGCCAACCCAGGCAAGGTGACCGTATCGGGCGCCGGACTTTTCGTCGGTCACCACATCGCGTTTCTTCAGATTCAAAAGGAAACCGGGGTTAAGCTGAGCTATGTCCCACACAAGGGTGGCGCACCGGCGCTCAAATCCGTAATCGGCGGTCAAGTGATGGCGGGCGTCAACAACCTGTCGGATGCTTTCCGTAGCCGGTCCAACCTCAAAATTCTCGGCATCGCAGACAACCAGCGCGACAAAGATTTTCTCCCGGACATTCCGACCTTCAAGGAACAGGGCTTTAATGTCGATGACTCTTCGGTGAACTTCCGTGGTATTATGGTGCGCAAAGGCACGCCGAAAGAGGTCATTGACGTATTGGCCGCGAAAGTGCCGGAGATGTTCAAGAATGCCCGTGTTGCCAAGCAAATGAAAAATGGCGGATCACCATTGCGGGTACTCAATCGTGATCAGGTCAAGAAAATGTGGAAAGAAAGGCAAGCCTTTCTGACCGAGTTACTGAAGGGCTTGTAAGCCGGCAATATTCGATCCCGGAACTCCCCGCCTCAATTTTGGGCGCTGGAGTTCCGGGAACCATGTCACCATTGCCGCTGCCGGAAAGATAGATTTTTGCCATTCAATTGATATTTGTTTGAAATTTTTTGAGCAAGAACTCCGGACTTTCAAAAGTCGCAGCGAAACGACGAAAAACACCATACTTCCACGATTTTTCCCCCAATTTAGCTTGACTTTCCTGCTCTAGGATAAAATAAAATGGGACGTATTGTCTCATTAAATGAATAATAGGATTGGTGATGACATTGGAGTCCGTAGCGAAAAAAGCCGATATCGCTTACCCGGTGACGATTACCTCTGAATTGGTCTGGCGGGCTCGCGAGGCCATGGCGAGCTATGAAAACCATGATCAGGATCGGGTGGACGATGCGGTTCGGGCTCTCGCCTGGTCGATATATGAACCGCAACGATGCCGGGAATTAGCCGAGCTCGCTGTAAAAGATACGGGCCTCGGCAATGTTGCGGACAAGGTTACCAAGAATAGCCGGAAAACGTTTGGCGCGTTGCGCGACCTGCTGCGGGCGAAGACCGTAGGGATCATCTCGGATGAACCCGAGAAAGGGCTTGTCCGGTATGCCAAGCCTGTAGGTGTTGTCGCGGCTGTTTGTCCATCAACCAATCCGGCAGCCACCCCCGTCAACAAGGCGATGATGGCCCTCAAAGGCGGCAACGCCGTCGTTATCGCGCCCTCTCCCGCCGGATACACGACGACCGCAAAAACCGTCGGCTACATGAGGCGGGAATTGGAGCGTTCCGGTCATCCCAAGAATCTTGTTCAGGTGTTACAGGCACCGGTAACCAAGGATTTGACACAAGCCCTGATGGAACAATCAGACTTGGTTGTCTGCACTGGCTCGCAGAACAATGTACGCAGGGCCTACACCAGCGGCACAGTCGCGATCGGGGTAGGGGCCGGGAATGTACCGGTCATTATCGACAGCAGCGCGGACTTGACTGACGCGGCTGAGAAAATCTGCCAATCCAAGATTTTCGACAATTCGACCTCGTGCTCTTCTGAAAACTCGGTCGTCATTCTCAATGACGTTTACGACGGGGCCATAGCCGCCCTTCGTGGAGCCGGAGGTTATCTTGCCTCGTCAGAGGAGAAGGCGCTGATCCAAAATTCCTTGTGGATCGAGGGGCAACTCAACCGCCACATGATTGCCAAGAACGCCGATGTTTTTGCCGGTCTCGCAGGGCTTCCGGACGACGCTAAATCCAGCCGGTTCTTCATGGTCGAGGATCATGAGGTCGGGAAAGAGCACCCCTTCTCCGATGAAAAACTTTCTTTGGTTTTAACCGTTTATCGTGCCAAGGATTTTTCTCACGCCAAGGAACTCGTCACCGGTATTCTAAATGTAAAAGGCATCGGCCATTCTTGTGGCATTCATACCGCCGATGCCGATCACGCCCGGGAGCTTGCGGAGGAACTCCCTGTCGTCCGTGTGCTGGTCAACCAAGCCCACACGTTCGGAAATGGTGGATCCTTCGACAACGCTTTGAATTTTACCTTGTCCATGGGATGCGGAACCTGGGCCGGAAACAGCATCTCGGAGAATTTAAACTACCGGCACTTCATCAACGTTACCCATCTCGTCCGAACGGCCGACGAAGACAAACCATCCGAAGAAGAACTGTTCGGCGGCTACTGGGAAAGGTACGGGAAATAGTCTGATGAATTTCGTCGAACATGCCGGAAAACGAATGCTGAAGGAAAACGGCCTGCCCGTGCCTTCGGGGGTTCTTTGCTCAACCGTCGAGGAAGTCGAAACGGCCGCCGGGCGTCTAGGGCCGTGCGTCATCAAGGCCCAGGTCGCGACCGGTAAACGGGGAAAAGCCGGCGGCATCAAACTCTCCAACACCGTTCCAGAAGCCCGGGAAAATGCTATCGGCATCCTTGGCATGGAGATCAACGGCCTGCTGGTCGAACGGGTCTTGGTCGAAGAACAAGTGAGATTCACATCTGAGTTTTACCTTTCGATTTTCAACGACTCGGCAACGAAATCTCCGTTGATATTGTTTTCGGCGGCGGGTGGTATGGACATCGAAGAATCAGCTGCAACCGCGCCGGAACTGATGCGGCAAATGCCTGTGGATATCCGAAAGGGCATCAACCTTCCGGCGGTACACGAACTTCTGGAGGGGTTGAATCTATTCGGCTCGGAAGAACATGTCGTCGAGTTTATCGCCGATCTCTATACGGCCTACCGTTCTTCCGATGCCGAGTTGATCGAGATTAATCCACTCGGCCTCTTGGACGATGGGCGTGTGATTGCGCTGGACTGCAAGTTCATCCTGGACGATCAGTCGGCCTATCGCCAAGAATCCCTTGCAGAGGGCGGGACCCCGGAACGACTGACACCGCTTGAGCAAAGGGCTAGGGATCTAGGTCTCAAATATATCGAGCTTCCAGGGGAGGTGGGCATTCTGGCAAATGGAGCCGGACTGACCATGGCGACCATGGACGCCGTCACCCATTACGGCGGATCACCCGCGAATTTTCTCGAGATAGGCGGTGACGCCTATACTAAAGGCCGGGACGCGCTGGAAATCGTGCTCGCCAATCCTTCCGTCAAGAGCTTGCTGGTGAATTTTTGCGGCGCATTTGCGCGAACCGACATCATGACCCAGGGACTCCTAGAGGCCTGGAAAGAACTCAAACCCACCATTCCCGTGTTCTTCACGATTCACGGAACCGGAGAGGAAGAAGCCAAAAAACTTGTTCAAGGGGATTTGGGGATCTCACCTTTTGATTTCATGGATGATGCCGTGACCGCGGCCGTGGAGGCTGCGGAATGATTCCCAATGCGACCCACAAGATTCTCGTTCAAGGCATGACCGGGCGTCAGGGAACGTTCTGGACCGAGCAGATGATCGCATGCGGCTCGAACGTGGTAGGCGGAGTCAATCCCAAGAAAGCGGGCACCTTCCACCTCGGGCTTCCGGTATACGGTTCCGCTCAGCAGGCTTTGCGGGAATCCTGTTTCGATATTGCGGTAATGTTTATTCCGCCGGCCGGGGCAAAGGCGGCCGCGATCGACGCCATCGAATCCGGCACCAAAATGCTGGTTTGCCTCACGGAACACATTCCCATCCAGGATGTCTTGGAAATAATGGCCGCCGCCAGGGCAAACGGAACGCGCGTAGTTGGCCCGAACACGGCGGGTATCGTCGTTCCTGGTGAATGTTTCGTCGGCATTATGCCCGCCTTCAATGAGAATGTTTTTCAGCCCGGTAATGTCGGTGTCGTCTCCCGGTCGGGAAGCCTGGGAACCTTCGTCAGCCTGCAGTTGGTTCGGCATGGGATCGGTCAGTCGGTTTTTTACGGCGTTGGCGGAGACTCCGTCATCGGTACGTCTAGCCGGGATGCGCTCGAAATCTTGGACCAGGACCCACGGACCGAGGCGGTCGTTCTGTGCGGCGAAATAGGCGGCACAGCCGAAGAGGAAGCCGCCGAGTACGCAGCCACCATGTCCAAACCCGTTGTCGCGTTTCTCGCCGGACGGACCGCTCCGAAGGACAAAAAGATGGGCCATGCCGGCGCGATCGTCACCGGTGACAAAGGGACATACAAATCCAAGAAAACAGCGTTGGAGCAGGCGGGTGTCGAGGTTGTGGCCGTTCCAAGTCAAATCGGAACGGCGGTAATCCGGTCTAGGGGCGCAAACCTTAATGCGGCGGCGTGTTGAATTTGTACCAATGGTAAATCTGTACAACACATCGAGGAACAACCAGAGAGACCAGAATCATGACTAAGATGACGACCGAGGAAGCCTTCGTAAAAGTACTTCAAAACCACGGCATCGAACATGCCTTCGGCATTATCGGCTCCGCCATGATGCCTATTTCGGATCTATTCCCCGCCGCCGGAATCAAATTTTGGGATTGTGCCCACGAAGCCAACGCCGGATTCATTGCCGACGGATATACCCGATCCACCGGAAAGATGGCCATGGCCATCGCGCAGAACGGTCCCGGAATCACAAACTTCGTGACGCCGATCAAGACAGCTTATTGGAACCATACGCCGATGCTGCTGGTAACGCCGCAGGCCGCGAACAAGACCATGGGGCAAGGCGGTTTCCAGGAAGTGGAACAGATGGCTCTCTTCCGCGACATGGTCTGCTACCAGGAAGAAGTCCGCGACCCGTCCAGAATGGCCGAGGTTTTAAACCGGGTCATTGAGAAAGCGTGGCGGGGGTCTGCGCCCGCGCAAATAAATGTACCGAGGGATTTTTGGACCCAGGTCATCGATATTGAGATGCCTCAAATTGTGCGCCTCGAGAGGTCCGGTGGCGGCGCCGAATCGATCGCCAAAGCGGCAGATCTTCTAGCTGACTCAGAGTTTCCCGTAATTTTGTCTGGGGCGGGTGTTGTTATCGGAGACGCCATTCCGGAGTGCCAGGCGCTCGCCGAACGGCTCGATGCTCCCGTCTGCAACGGCTATCAACACAACGATAGTTTTCCTGGCAGCCACCCTCTGGCCGCAGGGCCGCTGGGATACAACGGATCCAAGGCGGCCATGGAACTCATTTCAAAGGCCGATGTCGTCCTCGCGCTCGGGACACGCCTGAATCCCTTTTCCACGCTTCCCGGTTATGGCATCGACTACTGGCCACAGGACGCCGCTATCATCCAAGTTGACATCAATCCGGATCGTATTGGCTTGACGAAGAGGGTTGATGTCGGAATCAGCGGGGACGCCAAGCTGGTTGCCCGGCAGATCCTTGACCGACTGCCCGACTCGGCGGGAGACAAAGGACGAGAAGACCGAAAGGCGCTGATCCACCATACAAAATCAGCTTGGCTGCAGACATTGAGCAGTCTGGATCACGAAGAGGACGACCCAGGTACCGTCTGGAACGAAGAAGCACGCGAACGGGATGCGGATTTGATGTCACCCCGCAAGGCTTGGCGGGCAATTCAAGCGGGATTGCCCGGGGATGCAATTATTTCAACCGACATCGGTAACAATTGCGCTATTGGCAATGCCTACCCGACATTTGAGCAAGGCCGGAAGTACCTTGCTCCGGGGCTATTTGGCCCGTGCGGTTATGGCTTCCCGTCAATCCTCGGCGCGAAAATCGGCTGCCCGGATACGCCGGTCGTTGGCTTTGCCGGAGACGGTGCGTTCGGCATTTCGATGAACGAAATGACATCTTGCGGCCGTGAAGACTGGCCGGCCATCACGATGATCATCTTCCGCAATTATCAGTGGGGCGCCGAGAAAAGAAACACCATCCTATGGTACGATAACAATTTTGTCGGCACGGAACTAGACCCCGATCTCAGCTATGCGAAGATCGCCGAAGGTTGCGGACTGAGAGGTGTTCAGGCCAGAACGCAAGAAGAGCTTACCGCCGCGATAACGGCAGGCTGCGAGGCGCAGGCAAGCGGTGTCACGACCTTCGTTGAGGTTGTACTAAACCAGGAGCTTGGCGAGCCATTCCGCCGGGACGCAATGAAGGCGCCAGTTCCCGTTGCGGGAATACATGCCAGCGACATGCGCCCCCAGCAGGTCGGGATCATTCTGGCTGAGGCGGGAAAGGACGTCCCAGGTGGTGTCCCTTCCGGTCCCCCAGACTCCCGATAGAGGCATTCCGGCCAGTCGAATGACCCAGTTCGATTCCATAATCAGCCGGGCTCGTTCCAATCCTAAACATATCGTTCTGGCGGAGGGAGGAGATGAGCGTGTGATCGAAGGCGGCCTCCGTGCCGCCCGCGATGGCCTCGCCGTTGTTACAATTCTCGGAGACCCGGGCAATATTCGGCCTACCATCAAAAAGTTCGGCGGTGATGTTTCCACCATGAATGTGATCGAACCGGACAAATCACCGGCGAGACACGGTTATGCGGACACATTCTACCAATTGAGAAAACACAAGGGCGTCGATGAAAAGTCAGCCGAGTCGGCGGTTTCGGACCCTTTGATATTTGCCGATCTCATGGTCCGGGAAGGTGATGCGGCAGGATCCCTTGGCGGGGCCACACGCACAACCGCGGACGTGGTCCGAACAGCCTTTCAGGTAATTGGAATCGACAATCGTTACTCCTTGGTGTCCAGCTTTTTCATCATGCTGTTGGAAGAAGAATTCCACGACTTCAAGGGGTCAATACTCTTCGCAGATTGCGCATTGATCGTGGACCCGGACGAAGAGCAGCTTGTTCAAATTGCTTCAGCGACAGCAGACAGCGCCAACACGCTCCTGAACCTGGACCCCAAACTGGCCATGTTGTCGTTCTCGACACGTCAAAGCGCGGGTCACCAACTCGTCGACAAGGTCGACAATGCGGCGAGGCGGCTCAAGGAGCTTCGGCCTGACATTCCAGTCGAGGGTGGCATTCAGTTCGACGCTTCGTTCGTGCCCGAGATTGGAAACCTAAAAGCCCCGGAATCCGCTGTCGCCGGCAACGCAAACGTCATGATCTTCCCAGACCTAAATTCTGGGAACATTGGCTACAAGATTGCCGAGCGGATCGGCAAGGCAAAGGCGATTGGACCGATACTACAAGGACTGGCGAAGCCCGCGAACGACTTATCCCGTGGCTGTAGTGCGGAGGACATTTACCGGATGATTGCGGTAACGAGCGTTCAAGCCCAGTTCACGGACACGAACGAGAACGCCTCTGGTCTCAATCTGACGAATGGCGCGTTGCGACCGCGTATCAGTAAGACGGATCGGTCGTTACGCTAAAGCGGGATGATTCAATTGTGAATTGAAAGGGGGTTCCCTTGGTTGGCTTGTGTTGATTCCCTTTCGTGGCGATGACAGGGGAGGCCTGAGGGACGACCCGTCCGATTTTGATGGACTTGCCCGCGCGATGGCGCGTCTGGAAGAGGGACAGAGTGTCCGTCAGGTGGTGGCGGCGCTCGGGGTGGAGCGGTCGCAGCGTCTGCGGACGACCGGCAGTTGCGCGCCGCGTCGAGATCGGTGCGCGTCCGTAAGCGATGGAGTGGACGCCCCTCCCGACGGCATCGCAATGTGCCAAGTTGGCGGTGGTTTCAATGCCAAGAGATGAAAGGGGTATCCATGGAACAGGTTAGCATGATTGGGATCGATCTCG
>LXNI01001614.1_pt1 | contig 18529 bp, 17 predicted proteins | sample 809091 | NCBI WGS metagenome assembly LXNI01 (sample SAMN04870527, study PRJNA318959) | sponge metagenome | biome: 01000161; feature: marine sponge reef; material: water | host: Sarcotragus foetidus | place: Greece: Milos, Mediterranean Sea | collected 2013-05-29 | depth 5-7 m | reverse complement strand
CCTCTGTGGGTTGGACTGCATTCGCTACGCTCATTGCGTCCAACCCACAGAGGCATTCCTATAAAGTAAAAGGGGACATAATAGAATTGCAGGAAAGGGGACATTTTAGAATTGCGTTGACATCAAATTCAGACATGTGCCGCCTGTCAGATTATTCCTCGCCTTTCACCTTGAAAAGACAACCTGACCCCCATTCAACCTGAATTTCCAGTCGTAAAAGCACAAAATCCGTCCGTTCTCTCTCATCCCTCGGGTGGCCGACAGCAGAACCAACGCGTTGGTTCGACTCCGCCTTTGCACAGGCGAGGGACCGATAAATCGTTATCCGTCACCACCTTTTTTGTGACAGACTCGATCGAACAGGCTGGCAATCAATGGCCTTCTTGGTCACTTCATTTGGATAGATGACGCACCAAACTGGGATCGGGAACCCGAAAAACGACTTTGGAATTGTCCGAATTACGTTATAATCACGCCCTTTGATACTTGGGCAGCGTTTGAATATCGGATTCAGGCGCTGTGCGACCTATCCGGCATAAAGTCAGACATTCACATTGCAATGAAAAAACGAATCATCCTATTAGCAGGCAGCCTGTTTGTGTTTGCAAATGCACCGGCTCATGCCAGCCACAATACCCCGGAATCGCTGGAAGCACGGACAGCACCGACGGGAACGCTCAATATCGTGGAAGCCAGTGCCAATACCGGCAACGCACCCGATGCGCTACCGGAAAGTGGCGAAACGGTCTATAACACCGCCTGTATCGCCTGTCATGCCGCCGGGGTGGCGGGGGCACCGAAGCTGGGTGACATTGACAACTGGGCTGTACGCATTGCCCAAGGGATGGACCTGCTGGTCGATCATGCCATCAACGGCTTCCAGGGCAGTACCGGGGTGATGCCCCCGAAAGGCGGTAATGCGGCACTCAGTGACGAGGCCGTCACTGCCGCCGTACAGTTCATGGTGGACCAGTCCCAGTAAGCGGGCCGGTTCCCGCATGGACAGTATCGACCGATCATGAGCCACTGCAGTCAATCGCAGTATACATAAAAAACCGTCAGTCACCATGTCAGCAGCAAAGATCGCTTTATTGGCCGGGGATGGAATCGGCCCTGAAATCATGGCCCAGGCCATCAAAGTGCTTCATCTGATTGAGCAAAGGAATTCCATCAACTTCAATCTGATGCCAGGTGAATTCGGTGCATCGGCCTGGTTTGCAACAGGGAAGAGCTTTCCGGATAAAACCAAGGCCATCTGTGATCAAGCGGATGCGATCTTGAAAGGAACCATCGGACTCAGTCACGAAGCCACACAACAGATTCCCGTGGAGGAGCAGCCCGAACGGGGGGCCCTGCTGCCCATGCGGAGGCGATACGACACCTACGCCAATTTCCGACCGGTCTATCTTCCCTCTGACATTGCGCATTTTTCACCGCTAAAACCTGCAATTGTCGCGGATGGGCTGGACATTCTGATGATCCGTGAGTTGGTTGGCGGTCTTTATTTTGGTGCCAAGGAGACCGGGATCAACGAACAAGGCATGCGTTTTGTCAAAGAAACACTGGAATATGATGAATTCCAGATCAAGCGTATCGTCGATATTGCCTTCCAGTCGGCGATGAAAAGAAGGAAAAAACTCCACAGTATCCACAAAAGCAATGTATTGAAATCCAGTGTCCTTTGGACCGATATTGTCGTTGAAACCGCACCGGAGTATCCGGAGGTGGAAGTGCATCATGTGCTGGTAGATGCCGCCGCGACCTATCTTTGTCTTGACCCCGGTCAGTTTGATGTCATGGTCATGGAGAATCTGTTTGGCGATATCCTGAGTGACCAGGCAGGCGGAATTTTAGGTTCTCTCGGCCTGATGCCTTCGGCATGCGTAGGGCCTGAAAAATCATACTACGAGCCCTCTCACGGGTCTGCGCCGGATATCGCCGGAAAAAATATCGCCAATCCCTATTCCATGATCGGTTCGGTGGCGATGATGCTTGAGATGAGTTTTGCAATGGAAACAGAATCGAAAAACATCTGGCGTGCCCTGCAACAGGTCTTTGCCAGCGGTTATTCCACACCCGATCTCAACAACCCGGATGGCGACATGACCATGGTCAGCACAGACGAATTTGGAGATCGTGTGATTGAGGAACTGGCTCGGCTGAAACCCTAGACGGCACCCCAACCAAGAGGCCGGCATGCCCAGCGCGGCAGCCCAAATGGCCCCGTCCCGCCAACACATCGTGATCTGAATCGAAATGCCGGATTGCGTGTTCGGATTTGAACAGACCTGATCTGTTATGGGGGACGATCACCCGTATTGCGGCATCAATGCGCCAATGTGCTGAACAGACGCCCATAACCGACTATCGGCTCTGCGCATTGCAGCAATCTCAACGTATCCCATGCCAGTGCCTGGTTGCTGCTGATCACCGGCTTGCCGATGCACTGCTCTATCTCATCGATCACCAAAGAAGCCCGAAAGGCGGTACAGGAGACGAACAACGCATCGGATTGCGGATCAAACACCTGAAGTGCGATCTGTTTGATGCGTTTCGGCGGAACCCGGGTCACATCAATATCATTGTCAAAACTCAGGCCACTCATATTCCTGACCACGATACCTGTCGCTTCGAGTCCCTGCAGGATATCTTCGTTAATTTCCCGATTGTAGGGAGTCAGCACCGAAATCGCCTTGATCCCCAAGGTGGAGAATGCTTCACCGGCTGCCGTCAGGGGAGTCGTCACAGGCGCCTCAGGATGTGATTTGTTGATCAGTTTGGCAACCTTCTGATAGCCGATGGCTGCCGTACCGGAAGTACACCCATAGATCACCACATCGACCCCCTTCCCAGGCAGTATTCCTTCAGCCGCCCTTTCGATATCACTCCCCATCGCTTTCAGATTGGATAGCGTCATCGGGTTGAAATTACGGACACGATTGGTAAAAACCTCGACCGTTTCGGGCAACATACGACGGAGATCCTGTTCCAGATTGTAATCCGTTGCCAATGCAACAAGACCGACCCGCCCTGCCGGCGCGATTTCTTCCAGATCGATCCTTTCATGCCGATCTTCGATCACCGTGGTCCACTGTTCTGCTGTCGCTTTATGCATTAATGTCTCTCCTGCAGTTTCAAAATCAGATTATCATCCTCACGCGATGACCGGCAACGTGCGACTGGCCCTTCTGGAAAGCCATTGCGCACCCTCTTCTGTAATCACGATATTTTCCTCATGCACCATCTGTCTGCCTGGCCTGAACATCATCCCCGGTTCAAGTGTCAGCACCATCCCGGGAGTCAGCACTGTCGCATCGGTCCTTGTATTCGAAGGTCGCTCCGTCAATTGCATCCCGAGTCCATGGCCCAACCGCCCCACAGCATTCCCCAAACTGCCGCCCTCGCTCATCACCCGATTCATTGCCTGCCACAAATCGGATGTCGTCGCACCGGGCCTGGCGGCTTCAAACCCCACCTCGGTTGCCTGCCAGACCACCTCATAGGCCGTTTGTGTTGCCTCATCGGCATCGCCAAACGCCCAATTTCGATCAAAGTCACAGAAATAACCGTCGAATGTCGCCCCCGTATCAATCATCAGCACATCGCCTTGCGTCAGCACTCGATCAGTAGGGCCCATGATAATACTGTCATAGCCCCCCAGCCCCGAACCGCTAACGATATAGGGCACCGTATCAGCACCTCGTTCAAGAAGATCTATTTTCATCTTTCTGACCACCTCGGTTTCGGTCATGCCCATCTGCATGCTTGATGGCAATGCTTCGAACCCGTCGCTGGCAACTTGACAGATGTGGCGTATTTTTTCAATTTCCCGTTCTGATTTAACCATCCTTTGACAATGTACCTGTTTGGAAAAATCCTTCCACTCAAAATGCCTGAGTTGTTGTCTCAGTCTCTCAAGGTCCGCAACGGGCATCCGTATCACGCTCTCGGCGCCGAAGGTCATTCCAATGCGACCGAATCGTTTCGGCAGCGCCTCAATCAACCCGACCAACAGTGAAATGCCCTCATCATCCGGTCGGGGAGAAGGCCAGGTTCGGACATCATCAATCCATGTCTGGTGCATACCGCTGCCTCCTATTTCCGGAATAACGGCGATCGGTTTTCCGGTGGCGGGAATGACTAAAAACCAGGGTCGGGTGGGACTTTCCCAAAACTGCGTCATAAACCCCGAAAAATAGCGGACATTGGGTTCAGTGGTGAAGATTAAACAGTCCATTTCGCTGGCAAACATCGACGCTTGTACCTGTTGCACGCGATTTTCAAATTCGACGGTTGGGAAACCACGACTCGGGGGGCTCAGGTGGTCAGTCGAATTCATTGTCTATGCTTTGTATCTCATTTCCAGCTCACTCCCTTGCGGGGCAGTATAACCGGTCCTTGGCAGATTGTCTCCAGCGGTTGAACAGGCTAGTATCTGACCCTGATCCCCCTCAAGCAACTCCATGCAAACATTCCCGCGTGATTTTTCCCCTGGTCCATCGACACTCAAAGATAAAACCATCCTGATCACTGGTGCTGCCAGCGACATCGGGGCAGCCGTCTGCCGGGGAGCCGCACAAGCCGGTGCCAGTATACTGATGCTGGATCGCAAAGCCAAAGACATGATTGCCCTTTACGACGAGGTGCAAACGGATACAGGCACAGCGCCATTGATGATCGAATTCGATATCAAAAAATCAACCGATGTATCTGTCCAACAATTATCCCAGTCCCTCGAAAGCCAGCTGCATCGACTCGATGGCCTGGTTCATTGTGCCATGTGGGGAGCCCCACTGGCTCCGGTTGTTCATGCGAAGACTGATGACTGGCAAACCACCTTCAACCAACATCTGATCTATCCGATGATGATCACCCGCTCGCTCCTCCCTCTGTTGGGTCGTGCTGACTCATCCTCCGTCATCTTTACGGTACTTGATGTCGGACGACACGGACGCGCCTATTGGGGAGGAATCGGGATCACATTTGCGGCGATCGAAAACTTAAGCGAAATACTGAGCGCCGAGCTGGAAAATAACCGGGTACGGGTCAACACGCTGGAGCCCGGCAAAGTGAAAACGGCGTTAAGGAAAATGTTTTATCCGGGAGAATCGGGCCGATATCTTCGCTCTGCCGATGATGCGGAGATTGTGGATGGTTATTTATATCTTCTGTCTGACGCAAGTATTCATCAAACCGGACAACGTTTTACCGTACTTGAAGTGAACGATCCTTGCATCACAGGTGGATAGGGACACCTACCTGTTGTCGCTAATCCGGTTGTCGGAGATCCTGAGCCGGACCACATTTTACAGCACCGGCCAACCCGGCAATCACAGTGGCATCAAGTTCCAGGTACTGTCCCGGTTTGATGTTTCTCGGTAATACCACGTTCCCATACCTGATTCTTATCAGGCGATTGACCTGACAGCCCACTGACTCCCACAGTTTTCTGACTTCGCGGTATCGGCCCTCTTTGACAATCACCGAATACCAGGTATTGCGCTTTTCACCGCCTCTTCGTTGAACCGAATGAAACCGAACCCGCTGGCGATTGAGCCTGATACCTGTCTTCAATTGGCCAATTGCCTCGTTATCGGCCTTACCGTAAACTCGACAGAGATACTCTCGCTCCAACTCCTGACTCGGGTGCATCAGTCGATTCGCCAATTCACCGTCATTGGTAAACAGGATCAATCCACCCGTATTGACATCCAGTCTGCCGACTGATATCCATCTGCCCCGCTTGAGTTTGGGCAGACTGCGGAAAATGGTCGGTCTGCCCTGCGGGTCTGAACGAGTCGATATTTCCCCCAGTGGCTTGTGGTACGCCAAGACACGAACAACCCTGTCGTTCAACCGGATGTTTATCGGACGACCATCGAAAGTAATGCGTGCGCTGGCATCGATTCGGTCACCAAGGCGGGCAATCCGTCCGTCCACCTTGATTCTCTCTTCCACGATCCACGTCTCGATTTTTCTTCTGGAACCGAGCCCCAGGCCGGACAGGACCTTTTGCACTTTCTGTGAAGCGCAACCTTCTTTAGTCATGTCGCTGCCTTGGCTTCACGGTACCACCCCGTTTCCTCATCCCAATCCGAACCAGCGAGAGCGCATCAAAGCCGCCACACCAACGCAGCGATCAATGTGGTCGTCCGTGCGACATGTCATGAATCTTCTTGGTCCAATGGGGTCGGTGTCTCGCCCTGCATGGGATGTTCCAGACCTTCGGCAATATCATCCAGCGATCGCTCCGCCATCAGTGTAGGAAGTTCTTTGAGCGATGCGAGATTAAAATAAGATAAAAATTCGGGTGTCGTTCCAAACAACGCCGGACGGCCCGGGACTTCCCGGACCCCGACCTGCTTGATCCATTCCCGCTCAAGCAGCCGATGCATGATATCCGTGCTGACACTAACACCCCGGATATGTTCAATATCCCCGCGAGTCACCGGTTGTTGGTAGGCAATGATGGCAAGTGTTTCCAAAAGTGCTCTTGACATTTTGAGGGGACGCGTCGCGGTCAACCTGCTGATCCATCGCGCGTACTTAGCCTTGCTGTGGAAGCGGTAACCCGTTCCAATTCTTTGCAGTTCAATGCCACGCTGTTCACAATCCTCATCAATCGACGCAAGGACTTCCTTGATTTCATCCTTTCCAGGTTTCGTGCCCTCATCAAGCAACTCCTGTATTTTAGTGATACTGAGGGGCACATCCGAAACCAGAAGAAGAGCCTCAACGATCTGTTTTAGTTCATTATCCATCAACATTTCGGTTCCAGGATCATTCCACGCGCTTTAAATGGATCGGTGAAAAGGGTTCATTTTGTATGATCACCAGCATGTCATCGCGAACCAGTTCCAATATCGCCATAAAACTGATCACCAGTCCATGTTTTCCCTCTGAGATTTCAAACAGCTCCTCAAAGCGCATGAAGCGGGCTTTGCCCAGACGATCAAGGATATCCGTCATTTTCTCCCTGACCGTTAACCTCTCCGTGTCAACCGCCCAATTCCTTTTTTGCTCGACACGTGCCAATACCTTTCCAAAGGCAACGACCAATTCATTCAGTGATACGCTCAGCTCGGCCCTGAGCGGCTGGACAGACTCAAATCCGGCACCGACCAGATACAATTCCCTTTCAACACGCGGAAGACGGTCGATATCCTCCGCCGCCTGCCTGAACCGTTCATAGGCCTGAAGCCGTCTCACCAAGGCCGCCCGCGGATCCTCGTCCTCCCCGTCTTCCGCCGTACCCATGTGTGGTAACAACATTCTCGATTTTATCTCCGCCAGGGTCGCGGCCATAACCAGATATTCCGCTGCAAGATCAAGCCGGAATTTTTGCATCAACTCGACATATTCGACATATTGCCTGGTCACATGCGCAACGGGAATGTCAAGGATGTCGAGGTTCTGCTTCCGAATCAGATACAGCAGCAGATCCAGTGGACCCTGAAAGGTCTCAAGAAAGACTTCCAGCGCATCGGGAGGGATATAGAGATCTTCCGGCCATTTTCCGAATTCTTCACCTTTGACCAACACTGATGTGACCGGCTTGTCCGTTTTTGCGGTCTCGTCCTGTGTCATAAATGACCCTTGCTGACCTGTCGTGATTGTCATCGCTGATAGCCGGAAGATGGGTCTGCTTCGAATGTTATCACTGGTGGTTGAATCGGCACACGTCACCCCTATTCACTGAAACGTGCTCACCTCCCCTTTGCCGACTCTCAGTATCTCGGGAACACCCGACATCAGGTCAATGACAGTTGTAGGCCATAAGTCACAGGGGCCCCCATCGATAACCAGGTCAATATCATGTTCCAACACCTCCCTGATATGACCCGCATCGTTCAGTGGCAGTTCCTGTCCGGGCAAAATCAAGGTCGAACTCATGATCGGTTCTTTCAGCTGTTCTATCATGGCCATGACAATCGGATAGTTCGGTACCCGAAGGCCAATTGAGCGTCGCTTGGGGTTTTGCAATCGCCTCGGGGTCTCCCTGGTTGCAGCGAGAATAAAGGTATACGGACCGGGAGTAAAGCGTTTCAATAATCTGAAAACCTCATTGTCCACTTTCGCATAATTGCTCAATTCGGAGAGATCATGACACACCAGTGTAAAGTTATGTCTGTCATCCAGTTGCCTGATGCGCCGAATACGCTCCATTGCTTCCTTGTTCCCGATATGGCACCCCAAGGCATAACTTGAATCGGTCGGATAGGCAATCACCCCCCCTCCCCTGACAATTCCGACCGCCTGGTGAATCAGTCTTCCCTGCGGATTGACAGGGTGGATATTGAAATACTGGGCCACATCACACTCCTGTCAACCGTTGCGGATCAGTTGGTTTGGGGAGGGTGGTTTTACGGTTTTTCCGACGACTGATGCGCCGTCCGGCCTTTGGCCGCATGCATGACTGGCTCAACGCCAATATGGATTGCTTCCGTTCGGCGTGATCGCACTCCTGTATTTTGGTCCACCAATGACCGATCGATGAATCCACTTCGCCAATCTGCTGTCGTAATATCAAAAAGTCATAGGCTGCGCGAAATCGTCGATCGACCAGCAGTCGTTCGATGGTACGGGGCTTGCGGCACTCCAGTCGCTCCTGCATGGCCCATATCTCAATAACCAAATGAATCACTCTTGCGGGAATCGAAATGGTCTTGCCCGATGGGGACAGGACCGCTTCACCGGCAATCCAACTGGCTTCGTTGGAATGCATCCCCTGGTTGATCAGGGTGCTTTTACGTGTTTTGTATAACGGCCAAAACAAGACACTGAAAAGAAATGCGGGGATGACCGGTTTCCCCTCGCCGATTCGTCTGTCCGTATTGTTTAATGCCTTCATGACAAGTTCCTCATACCGCTGATTGGGCGCACCGTGCAACCCTGCCATGATTTCGGGAAACAGGCCATCGAGAATGCCGAACCCCTTGAGCACCTCCCAGCTTTGCATCGCGTGACCGGAATGAAACAACTTAAGCACTTCATCATATAACCTTGCCGATGGAACCTCGTTGAGCAAGGGGACACTACTGTCAATCTCGGATTTCGTATCGGCACTGATACGCACGCCCAATTTGGCGGTGAACCGGGCTACACGCAACACTCTGACAGGGTCCTCCCTGAAGCGCCGCTCGGCATTGCCGATGACCTGCAAAACGCCTGATCTGACATCAGCAATGCCATTTAAAAAATCAAGGACACATTCATTCAACGGGTCATAATAAAGCGCATTCATGGTGAAGTCCCGACGCATCACATCCTGATAGATGGTGCCATAGACATTGTCATCCAATACCCGGCCACTGTGTCTGGTGCCGATCCGTGAACGCCATTTTCCTGATTTCAACGCAGGGTTGGGCTGGGTTCGATAGGTCGAGACTTCGATGATCTCCCGTCCACAACGGACATGCACAATTCTGAATCGACGACCAATAATCCGTGCACGCCGATGCGAAAAAAGGTCCTTGACTTCTTCAGGCGTGGCATTGGTCGACACATCGAAATCCTTTGGCTTCATGCCCAACAGCAAATCTCTCACGCAACCACCGACCAGATAACCGTCATAACCCGCTGACTGCAGCGTCCTGACCACATCAAGTGACGAGGCACTGACTCTCGACCGATCAATGCCGAGGGCACGGGCTGGATGCCTAACCAGTTTGGGACCCATCAGCCCACACCGTCATGCCGCAAAAGCGGACGGGGAATCCTCATCGACCGGTGAACCTGAATCATTCTCCCGGTGTTTCCCCTGGTTCACTTGCCTCATCACGGCACTCCCTATCAATAAAATTGACGGGGATCGGCGCGCGGGACCTGCTTCGACCGGGCATCTTGTCAGTGCGCCTGGCGTATATCCAGCAACTGATCAGGAATGACACTGTTCGCTGCGTCCTGGTAGGAGGCTATTTCGTTGAAATTCAAATAGCGATAGACTTCTTCTGCCAGTGTGTTTAACTCTCGGGTCTCTTGCAAATACTCCTCGACCGTGGGCAACCTTCCCAGAACACCCGCGATCGCCGCCAGTTCAGAAGAAGACAGATAGACATCGGCCCCCTTGCCCAGTCGATTCGGAAAATTCCGGGTCGATGTTGAAACCACCGTTGCATGATCGGCAACTCTGGCCTGATTCCCCATGCAAAGGGAACATCCCGGTGGTTCGATTCTTGCCCCGGCTTGCGCAAAAACGGAATAATATCCTTCCTCGGTCAGTTGCTTTTGGTCCATCTTCGTTGGGGGAACGATCCACATGCGGGTGGGTACCACTTTCCCCATCTTCTGTAACAACTTCCCCGCCGCGCGAAAATGCCCGATATTGGTCATACACGAACCGATAAAGACCTCATCAATCCGTTCACCGGCAACCTCCGACAATCGCCGGGCATCATCCGGATCATTCGGCGCACATAAAATAGGTTCGGTAATTGTATTGAGATCAATCTCGATGATTTCAGCATATTGCGCATCGTGATCCGCTTCCAGCAGAACCGGGTTTTCCAACCATTCTTCCATTGATGCAATACGACGCCAAATCGTACGTTGGTCACCATAGCCCTCACTGATCATCCAGCGTAACATGACGATGTTGGAGTTGATGTATTCGATAATCGGTTCCCGGTTCAGCTTGATGGTACAGCCGGAAGCAGACCGTTCGGCCGACGCATCCGCCAATTCGAATGCCTGCTCAATCTTGAGGTCCGGCAGCCCTTCGATTTCAAGCACCCGTCCGGAATAGATATTTTTCTTGTTTTCTTTTTCGATGGTCAACAACCCTTGCTGAATCGCCGCGTAGGGAATCGCATGCACCAGATCCCTTAGCGTGATACCCGGCTGCAACTGTCCGGCAAATCTCACCAGGACGGATTCCGGCATATCCAGCGGCATTACCCCGGTGGCAGCGGCAAAGGCAACCAGCCCGGAACCGGCCGGGAAGGAAATGCCAATCGGGAAACGGGTGTGCGAATCCCCGCCCGTGCCGACCGTATCCGGTAACAGCATGCGATTCATCCATGAATGAATGATCCCATCACCCGGTTTCAGCGAAATACCGCCGCGATTCATCATGAAATGAGGCAAGCTGTGTTGCGTCTCAATATCCACCGGCTTGGGATAGGCCGATGTGTGGCAAAAGGACTGCATCACCAAGTCAGCCTGAAACCCCAGACAGGCCAGGTCCTGCAGTTCGTCCCGGGTCATGGGACCGGTCGTGTCCTGGGAGCCGACCGTGGTCAACTTTGGCTCGCAGTACTGCCCGGGGCGAACCCCAGGCAGGCCACAGGCCTTTCCCACCATTTTCTGAGCCAGCGTATACCCCCGATCACTCTCCTTGGGTGATTCGGATTGGCGAAACAGGTCACTGTCACCCCGTCCCAAGGATGCATTCGCTCTCGCGGTCAGACCACGGCCGATAATCAAGTTGATACGGCCGCCTGCCCTGACTTCGTCCAGCAGCACCTCTGAACGCAATGCAAATTCACTGAGAACCTCTTCTGATCCGTGCCGACACACTTTACCCGCATAGGGATAAACATCAATCACATCCCCCATTTTCATGTCCGTTACATCCATTTCGATCGGCAAAGCACCCGAGTCCTCCATGGTGTTGAAAAAGATCGGAGCAATTTTTCCGCCAAAACAATAACCACCGGCCCTTTTATTCGGAATGCCGGGGATATCCTCTCCAATGTGCCACAGGACCGAATTGGTGGCTGACTTGCGTGATGAGCCGGTTCCCACCACATCACCAACATACGCGACGGGGTACCCCTTTTGCTTGAGGCTCTCAAGTGTCACAAGTGGATTTTCCGGCAATCCCTGACGGGGGTTCTTGAGCATGGCCAGCGCGTGCAGGGGTATGTCCGGCCTTGACCAGGCATCAGGCGCCGGAGACAGATCATCGGTATTGGTCTCACCTGGAACCCGAAAGACAGTGACCGTAATTTTCTCGGCCACTGCAGCATGTTCGGTAAACCAGTCTCCGTCCGCCCAGGACTGAATCACCCTATTGGCAAAGCGATTGCCCGCATCCGACTTTTCCTTGACGTCATAAAACGCATCGAACATCAGTAATGTGTGGCAAAGCGCCTTTGCCGCCTCGTCGGCGAGCGCATCCACCTCCAATGCCTCGATCAGCGGAGCAATGTTATAGCCACCATGCATCGTGCCCAAAAACCGCACCGCCATGGTCGGATCAATCAGCGGAGAGTCCGTTTCCCCGCGAACGATCGCGGCCAAAAACGAGGCCTTGACATAAGCCGCCTCATCAACACCTGCAGGAACCTGATCCCGTATCAATGTCACGAGCTGGGTTTCACTGCCCTCCGGTGGCTGCTTTAACAGTGCCACAAGTTGCGCCGTCATGGCGGCATCAAGTGGTTTTGGAACAATCCCCATTGCAGCCCTTTCGGCTACATGTTTTTGATAATCATCTAACAACATGTTTCTTTTTCAAAAATTAGGTCAAACATACCCCTGCACCAGTCAGTGGATTGTGAATCGGCACGTTGGAACTGGATTGGTCTCTCAATTTTACTTCATAATGGATAGTGTCATACGTGTAAATCCCTACTTGATCCGTTAGCAACGCCAAACACCGCATGCCCAATCGCCGTTTCGTTCAACACCGACCCGGGTTCTCATTAAGTGAGGTGCCCGGCCGAACATTCAAAATCCTTACGATCACGGTCGCTTCGTGTTTTGTCCTCGCCTGTACGCAGGAATCCCAGAATAAATTTGGCAGGGCAATCCAGAACTGGACGGGGACACATGGTGTACTGGATATCTATGCCGGGGAAAAACTGGTCAACCGATTTATTGATATTGACAAGATTTCCACTGCAGTGTCGACCCAAGGCAGCACCGCCCGTCCGTATCGGTTTGGGTACGGCATCATCGATCTGAATCAGAACTATAAGGCCGATCCGGGAGAGAACAAGGTCTACTTTGAATTCAGCGACTACTCAACCAGCTATATCTTTTATGAAAATCCGTTCGTCAAGGACCGTTGAATCCCTTGAAACGATATCACACCGGCCTCGGAAGTCTTATTCCGACGACTGACGACCGGTCATTTTGACCGCTTTCCAGCTTGCCGGAATAACGATCATCGCCAGCACGATCTTAAACAGATCGCCCCAAAGAAAGGGCGCCGCCCCCCACTCGAATATCGGTTTGTCCCACCCGAACAGGATGCCCAGCCAAAGTAGCCCCGGCACATAGATCAGGATATTCCCGATCAACATGGCGGCAAAGGTCGTGATCCCTTTTCGGTCCCAACCTCTTTCTGCCAGTCCACCAACGACTGCAGCCGCCAGCACAAACCCCACCAGATACCCACCGGTCGGACCGGACATGTAGAGCAACCCGATTCCTTTTTCCGGTGTGCCGGCAAACACCGGCAACCCCATCGCACCCAGTGCCAGGTAAGACAGCACGGTCAAGGGACCCAACACACGCCCATAGACTATGCCGATCGCCAGTATGACGAATGTCTGCATGGTCATCGGGACCGGATGAAACGGGATATTGATTTTCGCCGAGAGCGTAATCAACGCCGCACCTACCACGATCAGGGCCAGATTTCTGACCCGTCCCCCAGGGTGCCACAATGCATTGATCAGCGTCGGGGAACGCGTTAATTCTAGAGACATAATCAACCTCGTTGTATTTTACCTTTGGAGAATCGGGTTCAACGCCAGCCCCCCTGTCACAGTTTTCTGACCGGACACCGTTGTCTGCTTTGCAATGGCAGATAGTTTATCTGATCGGACGACCAAACAACAGGCTCAGACACAACAGCATGCCCGCCAATATCAGCGGCACACTGTCACCATAGCGCACATACGGTGTCTCGCCTATTCTCGGTTGTATCGAACCCTTGACAACATGTTGCTGAAACTGTGGCGCATACTCGTCCACACCGCCCTTCCAGTTGATCAGCGAAGAAAGTCCGTTGTTTGAAGATCGAATCATCGGTCGCTCACTCTCCCTTGAGCGAAATCGTGCCATTTGAAGACGCTGGTGTGGTGCCAGCGAATCACCGAACCACAGGTCCTCGCTGACATTCAGCAACGCACCTGACTGATGGATCTGACTTCTCCATACACCGGGAAAGGCGTCTTCGTAACAGATCGAGACCGCAAATCGGTTCCCGGCAGCGATGAGTGGCAATTGGGGCTCATTCCAGTGACTGAAATCCACCATCGGAATATCCAACAAGCTGAGCAATGGGCCCAACAGGGCAGATAACGGGTAATACTCGCCGAAGGGCACAAGGTGCTGTTTGCGATAGATCATCACCCGGTGACTGGACGGTGACCCGTCGACCGAAACAGATTCCGCATTGAGTCGATCACTGACAGCGGCCACGATATTGTAATACCGCCACTCCTGACCGATTCGTTCCCGATGCAAAACACCCATCATGAAATCCGCCGGGTGGTCACGAATCGTATCCCAGAATCCGGGTTCGAGGTCTGAAATATAGTTTGGAATCGCCGCTTCGGGCCAAACAACCAGGTCAACATCCTGCTGCAAGCGACTCTTTGCAAGATAACCCTGAATAATACGCTCGGATTGGACCGGTTCCCACTTTTCGTCCAGCGACACATTGTTTTGAATCACCGCAACACGAATCGGATCCCCCTTGGCCTGGGTCCATGCCGTCTGGTTCAGTTGCCAGCCGCTCCCCCAGATACCCAGCATACAAAGTACCAGGACGGTATTCCATACGGTGGTGTTACGAACAACCGATACCAATAAGCCGGTTGTGATCAGGGCGATCAGACTCAACAGATAGACCCCACCGATCGGTGCAAAATTCGATAACGGAGTATCCAGCATGGAATAACCCGTTATCAACCAGGGAAACCCTGTAAACAGCCAGCTTCTGATCCATTCGAAGAAAACCCATATCACGGGCATGATAAAGGTCAGTCTGGGCGTCGCTTTGCGTTGCCCAAACAGTGCCTGGACCACGCCCGTCAAAGCGGGGTAGAGTGCCAGGATGGCCACCAGAACAAAGACGCAGATGCCGGCGATAATCGAGGGCATTCCGCCGTGTGTGCTGATACTGACGTAGGTCCACGATACGCCAACACCGAACAGACCCAGACCATACAGGAACCCATACCAAAAAGCGGTCTTGGTATCGGCATGCAGCCACAACCAAAACAATATTCCGATGCTAATGAAAATCAGGACCCAGTAATCAAACGGGGCAAAGGCGCACACGTGCAAGACCCCTGCAAGCAATGCCAAAAGGCTTCTCACTGCGGAGTGTCCTCGAACAGACCATCGTGCGATAGGAATGGTTTGGGCATTTATTCGACTGTCACGATTTCAGTATAAGGATCAGGAAAACCAAGCCCTTCCATGATTTTTTTTTCATGCCGTTCCATGGTGAGTGCACTGTGCTCAGTTTCATGGTCATACCCACACAGATGAAGGATACCATGAATTACCAGATGTGCCCAGTGTGCCTCCGGCGTCTTTCCCTGCACCTTGGCCTCCTCGCGAACAACCGCAGCACAAACAACGACATCGCCAAGGTAGTCCTCTTCAACACCCGCAATCTGTGCAAAGGGAAACGACAAGACATTCGTCGGGCCCTCCTTGTGGCGAAACCGGGTATTCAATTCGGTCATTTCCGCCGGTTCGACAATCCGGATGGTGATACCGACTGTCGGCTTCCCGATACACTTTAGTGTTGACTTGAACCAATGGTCAAAATGCGTCTCATTCGGCAGCAAAGACCCATCCGCCACCGCCCGTTGCAATTCGACCGACAACCTCAATCCCGTCGATTGTGGCTGGCGTCGTAAGCCTCGACAATACGCTGCACCAAAGGATGGCGCACCACGTCCTGGGGCTGGAACTGGCAAAAACTGATTCCCGAAATATCCGACAGCACCTTTTGGGCATGGCGTAACCCTGACAACTGTCCCTGGGGCAAATCCACCTGCGTGACATCACCGGTGATGATGGCTTTTGAACCAAAGCCGATTCGGGTCAGGAACATCTTCATCTGCTCGACCGTGGTGTTTTGGGCTTCATCCAAAATGACGAAGGACTCGTTCAAGGTGCGTCCTCTCATATACGCAAGCGGTGCCAGTTCGATGATGCCTCTTGACATCAGTTTGCCTACTCGCTCAAATCCCAGCATTTCATATAACGCATCAAACAAGGGGCGCAAATAAGGATCAATTTTCTGGCCAATATCCCCCGGCAGAAACCCGAGTTTTTCACCGGCTTCCACGGCGGGGCGCACCAGTAAGATTCGCTCAATATCGTTTTCGGCCAGGGCGTGCACCGCACAGGCAACCGCCAGGTAGGTTTTCCCGGTGCCGGCAGGACCAATACCAAAATTAATGTCATTGTCCCGAATGTTGCGAAGATAGTGTTTTTGCCTCGGGTTTTGCCCCCGTATCAGCAGTTTTCTCAACCGAATCGACACTTCATCATGGGTCTGTACCGCATCGGTGCCCCCCTCGGGGTCATCCTGTCTGTCCGAAACATTGACACGGGACAATGCAAAATGCACATCGCCGCTGGACAGGGGCGGCCTGTTTTGTTCGGTCATGGCAAACAACTCCCTCACCACCGTCTCCGCCCGGCGCATTCGTGATTCACTGCCACTCACGCTAAAGACGTTATTTCGTTGGGTAATTTTGACTTTGAGATATTGCTCTATCTTCTGAAGATGACAATCCAGTTGCCCACACACCTGGGACAGTCGTTCATTTTCAGCCGGCAATAATTGGAAAGTAACGGGCTTTGACAAATCGAAACGAGATTAACAAATTAATTTAAGACATTGAGAAAGGGATGAGGTTGACTCAGGCAACTTTCCGATGGCCTTCGTTGATCAGTTCACCCCGCAACGAGTTCGGCAGTGCCTCGGTGATTCTCAGATCGACAAAACAGCCCACGAGGGATGACAGTCCATCGAAATTAACCACCCGATTATTCTCCGTTCGGCCACACATCTGTCGACTGTCTTTCCTTGAGGGGCCTTCCACCAGGACGTTCTGCACACTGCCGATCATGTTTTGGCTGACCGCCATGGCCTGACGACTGATTTTCGCCTGCAGCCGACTCAGCCTGTTCTTTTTGGCCTCAACCGCAACATCGTCGACCAGATCAGCCGCCGGCGTGCCTGGACGGGGACTGTAAAGAAAGCTGAATGACTGGTCAAACCCCACGGCTTCGATCAGGTCCAATGTCGCCTGAAAATCCTGCTCGGTTTCACCGGGAAAGCCAACAATAAAATCAGATGACAGGGACAGCGCCGGCCTGACAGCCCGCAACTTTTTGACCCAACCGAGATAATCCGCCGCGGTATAGTTCCGTTTCATCAGTTGAAGGATACGGTCTGAGCCGCTTTGCACCGGAAGATGCAGGTGGCTGACCAATTCCGGTACCAGTTCATACGCCTCGACCAATTCATCCGTGAAATCCAGTGGATGGGAAGTCGTATAACGAATTCGCTCAATACCGTCAATGGCGGCGACATAGCGCAAAAGCTCTGCAAACTCGACTGTTCGACCGTCGTGGGACTGCCCCCGGTAACCATTGACATTCTGACCAAGCAGATTGACCTCTCTGATTCCCTGCTGTGCCAGCCCGTACACCTCGGTGACCACATCGTCGAATGGACGGCTGAACTCCGTCCCGCGGGTATAGGGCACCACACAAAAAGAACAATATTTACTACATCCTTCCATGATTGACACAAACGCCTTGACCCCTTCGGCCCCCGGAGGAGGCAGATTATCGAATTTTTCGATTTCCGGAAAACTGATATCCACTTTCGGTTTCCTTTGTTCGAGAACATCATCCAGCATTAACGGGAGTCGATGGAGCGTTTGGGGTCCAAACACCAAATCGACATAAGGCGCGCGCTTCATGATCATGCTCCCTTCCTGGCTCGCGACACAGCCTCCAACACCGATAATGAGTGCCTTGTTTGACCGCTTCAATTCACGCCAGCGTCCAAGCAGGGAAAACACTTTTTCCTGGGCTTTCTCCCGGACAGAACAGGTATTCAACAGCATCATATCCGCCTGCTCGGGATGATCCGTTTTTTGGTAACCGTGGCTATAGCGCAACAAATCGGCGATCCTTGACGAATCGTATTCGTTCATCTGACAACCAAAGGTTTTGATATATAGTTTACGGCTCACCATGATCACGAATCCGCACTGGGTCGGCCCGGTATTGTACACCGAACAGGGTTGTATTTCCGCTCTTTAGAAATGGCCTGCCAGCCGCCGTTCGGCACCTCATCAGTGAGCAGGCTGACGTGATGCGCCCTGGCCGGACACCATCAGACGGATCGACCAGCTCGGGTTCGACATGACAGTGCGCCTGTTCGAAACTCGCAGGCGCCAACAATCAAGCGCGTGAAGCCATATCGGGAAGCGCGCAAAGTGCATTGACCAGGCGTATCTGCTCGACCGTCGTGCAGCCGGTATGCAGCAGTCTCGGTGAAACAAAAACCAGACTCAGTCCCTTTCCCCTG
>LXNI01001613.1_pt1 | contig 18538 bp, 20 predicted proteins | sample 809091 | NCBI WGS metagenome assembly LXNI01 (sample SAMN04870527, study PRJNA318959) | sponge metagenome | biome: 01000161; feature: marine sponge reef; material: water | host: Sarcotragus foetidus | place: Greece: Milos, Mediterranean Sea | collected 2013-05-29 | depth 5-7 m | reverse complement strand
TTCTAATTGGGATACCATCAGAAGGTACGTCCTCCCATAAGCTAGTCGTATCTGTAAAGTATCGGGAGTCTTCTGCAAACAGTCTATCGCTGTAAAAAGGTATTTTTGTTTTATCAATTTGGTGTTCTAAGTGATGTTTGCAAATAGATTCGAATGAAATAGTTGCCCTGACTTCATGTTCGTCATCAAATACCCTTTTTTTGTGTAGAATAGGGGCATAAAATAATTTAAGAATGTTGTCAGAATTATTTAAGTCTATTGAAGGAAAATCTTCATAACCTGTGATATGTTCTTCACGATAGTCTTTATATTTTACCTTACCTATATGAATATCATACTTAGCAACTTCTAAACTATCTATAAGATCTCCAATAGTCGTTTGAAGGGCTATGGATGAGGGGTGTCTTTTCTCGCCATATTCTCCCCACATTATAAAACTTTGATGTTCTTTTCTAAACCAGCAGCTACAAAACATGAGATGGTTCGAAAAATCTTTTAGCAATGTTGCGAATGAGTGTTGTGTCTGTATTTTTTCTTCTAATTGTTTTTTTGTGTGTGATTTCACAGCCTGTTCTATATATTCTTTTTGCTTAATGAACGCTTCATCTTGTTTTATAGGTGTATTCTCTTTATTAAATAAGTTTGTTTTATAGACTTCTTCTAAAGATATTTCTGATAGTGTTCCTTCACTTTTGTCATTGAATTTGTAAATATTAGGAAAATAAAGCGAATTACTACTGAGAATTGACATAAATTTATCTAAAGACATGTATCTCCATATCTTTTCCTTTCGTGGTGGTGTACAAAAATTAGGGCTTTCTTGGTATGGCATTTCTGATAAGTAATCTCCTTTGACCAACATCGAATATTCTTATTACCAAGGCAGATTTATGATAAAGAATGGATTTAGTACTGGACGTTGTCTATTTTCTATTGGATTAAGGTTCCGTATAAGATACGCTTCAGCACTACTTTGATCATTCACATTAGGGATAGATGCCCATGTCACACATAATGAACCTGTAATCTTCCTGCGTGCTCTCATGGGATGATTGTCAGTATACCTTGCAAGTCTATCTTTTATTTCGCCTTTACCAACATATTGAGCCAAAGGAATATTATTATAATTTGTAAAAATAACATATACACCTTTAGCAATTGGTGGAATTATATTTATGATATTATCACTGAGTATATACCACGTATCATTAATACTTTTATTCCAGGTTACGTTCATTTTTATCTCCTTATGTTGCTGATATAATCGTCAGATCCTATTCCTTTTTGGGCATACGTGTGAAAAAGCTCTTGGTGTTTAAAGTGGTGGAATTGGAGCGTGTCTATGGAAAACTGCACAGGTCTGAAAATGGAGCGGGCAATGATGGACAGGTTCAAGAAGATACGATGGGCAACGGTGCACATGTTCAACAAGACATATTGGAGACCGGTGGGCAGGTTCAACGGGATACGTTGAACGGTGATAGACATGCCCAACGGGCAACATCAGAGAACAATGGGCATGAACATGAACAAGTTGTGGCTGTGCTGGAAGAACAAGTTGCAGTTCTGAAAGAACAACTGGAACACGCTAACGCTCGCGAGCAGCAATTCACAGAACGTGAACAGGAATACTCTTCAAGGGAACAACAGTTAATAGATCTGCTCAAAACAGAACAGAAGAAATCGGAAATGTTGATGTTGCCAAAACCTAAGCCTAAAGGCAGCATTTGGAATTATCTTCGTTTGAAAAGGTGAAATAATCTGAAAAGGTTATTGCTTAAGCATGTTTGAGTTGCAATGCTGCCTTGCGTCTTGATATAGTTTTGAGCAACTGACAGAAACTAACTTTGCTGCTTCAGAGAGAGTTATTTGGACATTGGCTTCTGTCCTTTCCATACAGATAGGTATGCCCATGAAAACGTCATTGTCATAAATCCAGTATTCATGCACTGCGGAATATAGGATAGAATACTTCTCAAATAAACCATCCAGATAGTTGAGCGTAACAACGTTCTTCTGTATCATTCGAGTTCTTCCACCAACGGGCAAGTGAGACTCGTATTAACACGTGCTCTGGTATAATTCTGATTGGACCTTGAAAACCGACAAAAGCAAGAGTACATCTTACATTTGCACTTTGGTATTGATAGAACCAGCGTACCTTGTCCTGATTGTATCGCTTACCAAATGCTTCTTCTTCTGTGAGTCGAGTAAGATGTGAGTCAGACCTCCAAAATGTTGTACTGTAATTTGGAACACCGCTTTGCCGTGCGATATAAAGCGGTTCACGTCCATTGTTGCCAATTTGTAGTAAACCATCATATAGGTTTTGTGGTAATCCTATTGTGGGAGACATAAATTTTTCTATGACATCCTGTTGTTCTTGTACAGTAGACTCTCCAACGTATACCTTTTTATTAACTTTAACATCTTCAGTATGTGGTGGTATTGTATCAATTATTGGAGTATAATCAATATCCCATACTTGACCAATCTGATAGTCTGAATCCGAGTAAAGACGCACACTAACCCCTGTTTGTGTTATGGCTCCAATACACTCTCTATCTTTCATTTGGGTTTTACCAACAATCAGTATTTTCATGGTAAAATATGCTCAACTCTCAAGCCTAATTCATCTTCTAACTTTCCTGCTACCAAGGACCGATGACAAGCATCAGGTGATGATTCAACACAAAAGAAAGCCAATACCCTAGTATCATTTTCTAAGTCAGATAAGAAACTGATTGGATCAAAGTATTCTAAACATTCAGTGCGATATGCTTCAATAAATTCTTGTCCTAACACAGTTCGTTTTCGCTTAGCAGTTTTTGTTAAAAAATCTTCTTTTCTTTGCTTGTCACGCACAGCTTCTGTAGGGGCAAGGTCTCTACGGTGAAGGTATCGTATACCAAGTTCCGTAAGACGAGATTGCAGACGCAAACTATTGGCAAATGCATAGGCAGAACCACGCAAGCCACGTCTACGCCTTATATCACAGAAGGTATCTACACTTGCATTGCATAATGCATCAAAAAAAGTTATTTCATCGAATCCGTAGACACCTATGGTAACTATATTAATAGACATTAAAGTTTTTCCAGTTTGAGTTAGTCATCTGTGCTGTTTGCATGAGTGGAATATTTCCTCTCCGAATAAGGGAAGTTGTCCATTTGTCAACCGTTCAATAATTGTCTCTTGAGTCTGTTCAATGTCGTTTTCATCAATATGAATTGTTGACACATTATTCTTTGTAAGGGTAACTCCAATGAGTTTACTGCGATGGCAATTCTCAGGTTTACCTTCGCTGCACATCAGAGCAACACGGTGTCCTTGGGTAAATGCAACTATGAGTCTTTGAATTCCGTGTTGGTAATTCTCAGTGTTGTTAACTTTTTCGTAATCAACTTTTCCATTGACGTAACATTCGGCATCATCTGGTCGACCACCTATTTTATTACCCATAAACACGTAGTGAATTCCATAATTCATCAATCTTTTCATTAATGTTGCTTGAGAAAATTCCGGTTTATAGCGCGAATAGGGAACAGAACGTACATCAATCAGATATGCGATTCCATATCGTTCTAGTACTTCAATAAATTCTTGTATCGAACGGTTACCATATCCTATTGTATAAATAGGAGTACATACTTGTTTTATATCCATAGCAATTATTTATAACTGATATTTATCAAAATTGCTCAGAACCTACTAAATATCAATGCAAAGCAGGTCTAAAGCCATGAAAATGCGTTTATTTTGAAGATTTGACTTGATTTTAAACACATGAGTTGCCATCCTAACAATAAAAAATAACATCATTTGACTATTTTTCGGAGGACTTCTCATGCGTCATCAGATTATCAAATTTGCTAAGTTTTTTCAACAACTTCTTTCTTCAAGTTTTCATGGTATTCAATCAAAAATCGCTGACACTTTACTTTTATTGTCGGTTTGTCATTTGATTTTGCCTAAAACCAGATTTTTCTCATAATTGAGCGTCACGACGGACAGTATTTTGTATTTCGCACACGCACCCAACTGAAAGGAAAATGGGTGCGATGTGCACCAATTCCTTTAGTTGGGAATTGGGTAATTGGGGTAAAATTTTGAATCCAGTTGTGATACGGGTTAAGAACATCTACATGTTACATCAAATAAAGATTTTGTTACATCAAATAAAGATTTTGTTACATCAAATAAAGATTTCACTTTGACATTTTGATGGCTTTTACAATGGCACGATAGACCTCAATATGATGATCGGACGGCATAATCCGCCAACCTTCTCTAAATCTTTCAATTCTGACAATGTCTTCATTTTCTAATTCCTTCCAGTATTTTCTTGCACGTGTTAATGCCAAACTTTGTTGTGAAAGATTCTGAAGGTTACAAGCTTTAATCAAGTCGCTATTCGATAGAATTGGATACTTTTCCCGATTTGGGTTGGGTTCGCGTTCTAGTTGTGCAATCGCATCACTATTATAGAGATTCTTGATTCGCTTGCCACCACGTTTATGCAGTTCGTTTCCATCTACATCAACAATGTATCCTTCTGTGTTCCGGTTTACCTTTGGACGTGTAGGGTCTATAATACTGCCTTTTACTGTTCCATACTTATCAAAAATAGTGCATGCAGACAGGTAAGCGGAGAATTGAGGTGCCGATTGTTGTCCGAGAAGTCGGAGTATCTGCTTCTCTACAAGCATTCCTTGTGTAGCGTCTGGTGGTAATCGTACGTCGAGAAAAATTTTGTCGTTATACTTGCTGTTTCCATCAAGTGCGTTACGGACGACTACGGGTCTCCATTTACCAAAGCGCCCCGACTCAATTTCGTAAGGCACAGTTGCATAGAAGTGTAGAATGCCTAACGCATCAAGAATATAAGGAAGTTGATTTGTACGGTTGAACTTACCGTTAGGATAAAGGTAGTCAATCAAGTTCCTGAGTGTAAAAGATATGATTTCCTGAGTCTGATTCGGTTCGAGAGCCATCAATGCTTCGTAGAAAATTCGTAAAGTATGTGATACGGCACCTTTTCTAGTTTTGGGAATAATACCAAGTGGTGAAGCAATTTCCAAACACATTACATCTGGTAATACTGTTTGAGGTGCCTGTTCAGCGTCAAGTAACTGTTGTCGCTCAACCTGCGTAATACTTTCGGGTGTAGCGAATTCTCTTAGTCTAGCAACTGTGTCTGTATCAACAAGATTGATATCTTTAATACTCCCCATTGTTCCTGACTTCAGTATCGCGGCAGGATTCTTTCTGTCATATTCTGGGGTGATATGTTTTGCTGTTATCTCTTTCAGATATGCTTCTACAATCGGTTCAAGTGGGTGGTAAAATTCACCCTTATATTTCTCATTGCAAAAATCCCAAAGATTGTGAATTGCTATTACACCATCTTCTAAGCTGCTGATTCCGGCATTTTTCTTGAAGTAGTATAATTCCTTCTCACCGTTCCAACCGCATAAAATTGCTATCATTGCAGGATTCGTAATGATCCGAGCTTTGATTTCCTCTTTATTTCTTATTTTTGTGGGAATGAGTATTTCGGGATCGAGAGGCAACAACTTCGTTGGCGAACGGACTACAGCAGTCTGGGTAGGTATTTTATCAGCGTGTTGCTGTTGGCATCTTAGGAGTCTATACCATGCTATCTCTATCCAGTTTCCAGATTCATCATCTTTTGGTATTTCCGCACAACTAGCAAAATGCCTGCCCTGAAATGGCATCAATTCGTCATGGCTAATTTGAGGCATCCATTGACGCAGTTTATCCGGTGTAACTTCGGGTGGTTTGTTGTCATCATATCCCATCTGTTTCCACACGATTTTAGCTGCCTCATTTATTCTCTGAGTTGCTTTACTCTGCGTATCCATTGGTTGTATCCTCCATACTATTATTTTTGTATGCTTTGTACCCTTCGATCGCTTCATTGATGTCGTCTGTCATTTTCCACCATCCATAATGTGATTTTGTGAGCGGTATATCGTTTTGTCGTTTTGCATAGTTTGATTTCGTATGCGATAGTGCATAATACTCACCTGCATCTTTATCATTTTCTTGCTTTGCTAACATCCACATTGAGCGAACAGAAGCCTCCCAGGCGGTGCTACCTGAAAAGCCTGTATTTTTAGCCTCTGCATTTTTTGGCAAATGCCCGATCATAAGGATTGCACATTCAGTTGTATCTCCCCATCTGCGAAAACTGGAGATGAAATCGTAGACAGCGGTTCGGTCATTCTCATTTCCCCCGAAGGCACCAGACAGTGGATCTATGACAAGCAGTCGTGCCTTTTTATCTTCACAGATCTGTTGTAGGTCATTGCCAGCAGTGAGTAAAGTACCTGTGTTTGCGATATGGTTTCCCATACCGGGTCCCCAGATACTTCCCACACCTCGCATATCTACGATGTGAAGGTTTTGTTTAATCGCGCCCAGTGATTCATCTATCCACTGCATGCCACTTGCGAGTGCTTGAAGTCTGCGTTTTATTTCTGCGGGTTCATCTTCGTAAGTTGCTAAAACAACGTTGTAAGTTGGGTTCGGATCGGCATCGCTGCTCGTATTAGGATTAAGGCAAGCCCACTCACGAAAACCAGCAGCGATTTGGCAGATCGCTTGCAGTGTGAACCAAGACTTACCAGCCCCGCCCTGTCCTGTGAACATAGTAACGGTGTTTGCGGGTAGCCAATAAGGGATAAGCCATTCCCGGTTTATGTCCTCAATTTCGTTCCAAGGGGTTATCTCTACAGTGGTTTGCGGTTCTAAAAATATATTGTATTCAAAGAGTGCTTTCAGCAAACCATCAATATCTTTTATAATTTCACCGTCACTTGGAGATGTCCCGAACTCATCTATGAGTGCTTCAAAAGTTTCAATTTTATTTTCGAGTTCAGAAATCGTACTGTCCCTACTATACTCAATGAAGATACGTCGTGCTTTTTCCAATCCATCTTTGCTTTTAAGGTCAAGTGCTTTCATTTGTTCTGCTAAAGACATAAACATTACCTCTGTCTACCGAAATATCGATTCAATTGCCTTGCTATATATGCCCGTGATTGCCCTGTATATTGCCTTTTTTGAGGGGTATAGGTTTGGGTTCGGTTCACGGTAGCTTTTTCTATTGTCATCTGCCCGTAAGTAGCACCATCAGATCTATGTTTCTCGTCCCATTTCGTTCGCATCAATGCGGATTGCCTGAAGATTGCATCAATAGTTGTAGGCTCTTGTGTCCAAAAGGCTATAACCGAGCACAGTGCTAAATCTGCTTCGCTATCACTACCATATCCCTTTGTGTCACCTTGCATGAGCGCATCAAATTTATGACATTGTCGCGATTGACGGATTTTCTCGATGACTTGTTGACTGGATAGGTTCAAGGATGTATGCGGTTGATTATTGTTTCGTTTTTTGGATTGTGACTTTTTGGATTGGGGCTTAAGATATTTGTCGTAGAGCCAATTAATAACTTCTTGCCCGCCACTAATAGCATACTTTCCTTGACCGGTGACGGTGAAGTAGCGCGTTTTATCGTAAGTCTCAATCGCGCCTGCGTTGTTCTCTCCTTGTAAACAAACGATGCCTTCGTTTGTGAGATATACCTTGTGTTTGGTGTCAACAGGTAATATTGCACGTGTCCAAAACTTGATGCCGTAGCCTGATGGTGATACTTCACCATATCCTACAGTTTTGATTCTGTCCACAATCGGCTTTGCCCAGGGCTTAAGGGATTTATCTTTATAAAAGCAATCATCAAGGTCAATCCCGCAGTAAGGATCGTTTGGACTGAACATAAAACCGATACCGTTTGTCTGAATTCTCTGTTTCTGATGTGCATACCAAGCAGTTCGGTAATCAGTCCATGTGGAAGAAACGTTTGATTTTGCCTTTTGTCCATTGGTCTGATACGGTATTTTGGTAAGTTTGCCGTCGCGAGTTTCCTCCCGCCAAAGCACCCATTGACAAAGTTCTTTAAGTTCTTGTGGAACAGCAAGATATGCGTCAATATAATCCATATTATTTTCCTGTAAAAAAAGTGGTATTTTTGATCATCTATGGTAATAGTTACTGTATAGGTTTATCGCGTTTCTTTCGTGAATTCTTCCGTTGATTCTTCCGCTTCCTTTCCCTGTCTTTTAGTTTAGGTAGGTCGTTATGAATGCACGCGCGTATGATGTCTGATCTTGAGACATCAAACTCTTTTGCAGCGTCGTCAAGTTCATCCGACATTTTTTCTGTAGCGGTGAATGTAATTGAGACGGTATATTTTTTTATGAGCATGTCAAAATCCCTCTGTGTTTATAGATTATTTTCAGTATATCTTATTTTGCTGTAATAGTCAAGTAAATAATATTAATATATTACTTGATATTTTGGTATATTTGTGTTATTCTTTAGTAGTATATAGAGTCTGATAATTAACGTTATCAAACACTATCGCATTTTCAACATCTTGAACCGACATTGAATGATTATATTGTGAAGGAGGAAATATGAGTATAAAAGCGGATAGAGAAAGGTTGTCGCATCACAAAAACCTTGAAGATCTGCGGCAGCGTCCAGGACTATATGAAATGATGCCGGTGTACTTTTCAGATGAAAAGACAGATTTATATTCCCACTATATTCGGTGTGCATTAGTGCCATCTGATCAGATTGAAAAAGAGCTTTCTCGTTCAGACCGGAATCGTTCAGATTGCAAAGGCATGCCTGGAGGTGTAATCTACCATAATGATAATAAAGAACATCGCGAATATCTTCGTTATGGAACTGAGACCGGTATTGAACCTCTGATTATTGAACGTTATTTCTATCAAATATATCCTGAATATAGAGAAATATCAGAGGAGTTTCGACACTTTCATGACCTATATCACAATACAAAAATAGACCCACCTGGATATATAAAAATTGAAGACGACGGAAATGAACATACCGTGGCTATTGTTGAAAATGACTTGATTCGGATAAGACTCAAGGAAATCCTACAATTTGCGGCAATCAAAGAAATGTACCTAGCAATTTATTTTGATTATCGAGAATATTCAAACTATTCGAAGGAAAAACTTCAACTCGATATTAATAATGGATCAGAAAGTTTTATGCGAAATGATCTTATGTGTTGGGAACAATACTATACTGGTCCTATCCGTAGTTCATCTGGTGTTTACCTGTCAGTTAGACGACTGATAGGAAAGCACCTTATTCCACCCCTGCTAAAGTCTAAAAGTGGTTTCTGGCTTTTCGCTGAGGAATCTAAAGAGGAATTCACCGAATTCATCATTGGTGTTGATGAGAATGGAGATAACGTTACTTATACATCCAATCCCAATGAACTGAAAACACCAGCAGATCCTGAGAATGTTCGTGGTGTAGATTCGGATGCGCCTTGTTATCTGACTCCGGTTCATTTTCGCAAGGAGGTTTTGGACAGATATTACAAAGAACCGAGTAAATATGATGTAAGAGAATCAACACTTCACTGTGGCGGACTGTGGTGCATGTTTATTGATAACAATCATGATGACAGAGTCTGTGCATGGTTAGGTGATCTTGGTAGAGACATGCCTTATAGCGAGCAGCAACACTGGTTGGCGCACAATATTCCACCTAGGGATGGTGTAAGTCAAACCTATTTTCAGCGTCAGCTTATGGCACAGTTCACGGATTCAAACCAGCCGGAGCACATGTTCAAGCAAAAGTATCATACTTTGCAGAAAGCATGTGAAAAACACCTTGGTTGGCAGTTGTTGTTGCCATTAGAAGCAGGAGATGAACATCACCTTGAACGCTTGCGGACTTCACCTACCAATGAGCAACATGTTTTTGATGAATTGGTTTTAAGTCTGACAAAAATATTAATTGACTCACTTAATGAGAAAGCACTAAATAAGTTAATTCCTGATTTGGATTCGGAGGAAAATACAAAGGGGATTACTCGTCTTGAATGTGCTTTAAAAACATGTGACGTTGTTGGTGAGGATTACATTTCCTTTCTGCGCAAACTACAGAATCTCCGATCCAGTGGGAGTGCCCATCGCAAAGGTAAGAAATATAGAAAAGCATTTCAGTATTTTGACACTGAAAACCAGAGTTTACAAATGGTGTTTCGTAAAATTCTTTTACAGGCTGTAGATCTTCTTAATTATTTTATTGGTGTTGTGCATAGTGGAAAACTGAGAACGGAGTTGAAAGAGGAATAATAACGCATATCATATACTATCGCAATTTTATGACAATTTCCAAAGAAAAATAAAGAGGTATAATAATGGAAAAACTACACGAAAACCCGTTCATTGTAAATGAACTCAAGCGTATTCTAAAAGAAGGTTATCCGTATTTGGAATATAGTGAGCACATGTCTAAACGATTGTCAGAAGATTTTTGGAGGAAGTGAGGAATGATGCTCTATATGTAGAAGTAACCCCCGGAAAGGTGTCTGCTGACCGTAACAGTAGTGTTATTGACGATGTATGTATGAAGTTATCTCAAGCGATAAGTGTTCGGCTTCTGTCAGAAGTGTGTCTACCAGGTTGGTTCTACAGGAGCGGTCTTGAAACATCTCGGATAAGCACAGATACCGAATGGACTGCGTTTCGTTTATACAAAGCAATGATAGACCAAAACCCTAACATTCACCACGGTGCGACAGTGTTTGACGGCACGCGTGTGCCGATACACACGCTAATTCATTATATAAAATCAGGAGCAAGCCTTGATGAATTTCTTGAAGGTTTCCCTTCTGTGTCGCGAAAGCAGGCAATTGAATTTTTAGAATTCGCATTGACATCCGCAATTGAGGCATACGCGGCACAAAGGGAACCAAAGTAATATACGTGTTCTACTTGATGAAAACTAAGACTGGCGATTGGTAAGATATTTGGTAAGATGTTTTGATGCCGATTTCCAAGTGTCAACTGTTTCTCGGCAAGGTTGGAAAGGAAAGCAAATAGTGAACTTCTCAAGCAAGCCGCGGCAACGTTTGATGTGTTAGTGACAATGGACAAGGGATTTGAATATCAACAGAACATCAGTGACTATGCTATCAGTGTCATTGTCATCTCTGCCAAAAGCAATAAACTACAGGACATTGAACCTGCTATGCTAAAAGTGAATCAAGTGATCAGAGACGTGCACCCTAGACAAGTCATACACGTCAATGCTAGTGTGTCATGATTTATTGAACACTATTCATTTTCAACCATTTTGAAAGAATTGAGGTATAAAGAATCAGAGGAGATACTCAGATGATAAATTACAGGGAAATAAATCGAAGAAACCGAGAAATAGCTACTAAAAATGCTACGCTAGAAGAAAATAAATTGAAAAAGAAGTATGGGAGAATATTTGAATCAGATCATTGCACGCAGCGTCTTGCTGAAAGGAATCTTGAAATTCGTAAAGATCGTGTTCGTAAAAGACTGATTGAATTAAAACGTTCGCCTGCTGCTTTATTTGATGAAGAAAGAAAAACACTTATATTTATTGTTCCACATAAGAAAAAAGACTGGATAGCTGAAACAGTGTATGCGGTAAATGGATTAGCGGATGCCAAACGCAAGGCGCAAAATGAGAACTATCAGTTTTTGGTATTCTAAATACAGGTATGCGATCCAGAGACATCATCCATTCAATCTAGACAAGTCGTCTATATGAATGCCAAGTATCATAACTTTATACTTTTCAACAACCGATCTACACTTATCAATCACTTTCGGGATTTTTAACTAAACTAAAGGAGATTATTATAATGAACTGAGTTGATTTTCAGGGCACAGTTTTCAATTTAGATCACGTCACACATTTTGACATTGTTTACTTTGAGGGTGTTTGTGAATTGCGGGCGTATCTGAGTATTGGGTATCCTGCTATGCAATCAGAGCATAGAGAGCAAGACGAATATCAGGAATATATAAAAGTCGTACAAGGTGATCAGGTGCAATGTCAGAATTGGATTAAGGATATTATAGGCGGTAAATACAATATGCCTCGTAAGGAGAACCTCGGTTCTCTAATAGAGACTCTGAAGGCTATCAACAGGACCCTTGAGAGTATAACCCAAAAACTGCCATCAAAAACTTAATATAGATGTTAAGGAATTCAGACAAAAAATATGGAAGGAGACTCTACGTGAAAAAACAGAACGAAATAACTCAAGCAAGGTATAATTTTGCTTTAGCATTCGAACACTGTTGCAATGGCGATAAATTTCCTTTTTTTAGAGAAATTAGTGTAAGCGAACTTGGATGTGTACACACAGGATACTTTGCTATTGGTTTACTTGATGAAGCACTTGACCTTAAACCTGATTTTCAAGAAGCTCGTGAACTCAGAGGTGACATTTGGCATGCTATTCTTGCCGAGAACTACGATGGTGATGATTACAATAAATATCTTAATTCTAAAGCGTGGTCAGAAAAACGGGATAAATACTTTGAAAAGTACGGTGAAAAGTGTATTTATTGTGGTCATAATGAGGATTTAGAATTGCATCATAAAATTTATGATAATATCGGTAAGGAAAATCTAATTGATCTGTCTTGTTTATGTGAACGCTGCCATAATAATGCACATCAATCAAGAAATCGTATTAGATCAGAAGATTATTGGGATAAATTCAAAGCCTACATCACAGAAAATGGTAATCAACTGGAACTATTTCCCGCTCCCGATCTTCCGTCTATTTTCGGTATTGTGATTGAAGAAAAAACTAAAAGAACAAACCCTGATATACATAAACCAGACGCTTCTTGGCTTATTGCATTTAGAAATAAACTTGAATTAAAGGCAACCTTTTGTACAAAATCACGAACCCGTTACGATACACTAAAAAAAATGAAACATATTGTGTCAGGTTGTCCCGACAATCTTGGTGAGGTAAAATGGAATGATAAAAAGATGGAGATCGGATTCACAGATGAGACTGTAGGGTCTGTCTTTGTCGCTGACACAGCCAAAGAATTTTTATGGTTGTACAGGAGACTTCTGTGGTTACATAAAACTTTCCACTCTATTGTAAATGAACGGTGAAAATACTCGAGACCTATCGCAGATTTGAACATTTTTACTTTACTTGACGAAGAGAAATAACACGTGAGTGAAACATAGGTAAATATAAAGCTCAAATCCAACAGTAGTTTATGAGTGGAGAGAACAGTAAAAACCGAAGTTCAAAAAATCTGAATGAATGTTGTCCTGTGGAGAATCTATCCGTGAAAAAGATTTTTGTGTTGATACAATTCACTTTGATGTGTTTTTTTTTGATAGGTTGCAAAGGTGAGGATGCTGATAAAATTCCAACGATAACGATGGAACTGTTAGAACGTGGAGACGATTCTTTTGATACATTTCCTGTGAGTTGGTGTCTTGTTGCTGATCCTGTTCCTGATAAAGACCTTGTGGTGATTATTGGAAAATATAATCGACAAATTGGCTGGCAGGATTGGGATCTTGTTGATAGATCTTTATTCGACGATGGCGTTAGAAATAAAGAGGAACCACCTTTTTATGTAGTGATTGGTAAATCTAATCGTCATTCCCAAACTTTCAAAGCTTCCCACAGCCTCACGAATCCCTTTTTTGATTTCTTTCCTATCTATATCAATCCTTTACCGAGTGTGAGTGTTGTGGGTAAAAGTATTCATATTGACACAGAGACACTTGACCAAACGTTGCCAGCAACAACTCATGCTGGACATATTGTCCCTAAAGGACACAAGTTTGTGCAGTATCAAGTTGGCAATTCGTATGGTATTGATAAAGAGGTCAATGTTATCACCAAGTGATGCAAACTATGACAGAAAATCAGGTAAAAGCTGCTGTAGAGGTATATTGAAGAAAGAGAGACAAAGTTCATGGAAGCATTAGCACCGGTTGAAATCAACGATATATTACAACTCACCGATGAGGATAAACTCCGTATTGGCATTGCATGGGATGCGTTATCCCCGAATTCCCGCAGAGCCTACCAACAGGCGTGGCGTTCTGTATCACAATGGCTACAAAAGCAAGGAATGATACTGGACGATCTAACGGATGTGCAATTAGCATCCTACCTTTCTGCGTTAGATACGCAAGGCGTTGCCCCTGCTACGCTCAGTATGTGTTTAGCAGCAGTGAAATGGTATTTTGTGAATGTGAAAGCTGTTGATGTGAAGTATCCTATTAGCCAAAAGCGGTTATCGGCAATCCGCAGGGATGCGAAGGGTCGGGGTCGTGGTCAAGTTGATGGATTAACATGGTCGGATGTTGAGCGTGTCTGTGCCTTTGCTGAATCTGATAAGTCCATAGCAGGGTATCGTGATAGTGCTATGATCCGCCTGATGTCTGATTGTCTGCTACGCGTCTCAGAAGTGGTCTCGGTCAACGTTGGTCATTTCAAGCAAAACACGTTAGTTGTGCAGCGTTCAAAGACAGATCAAGAGGGTTCTGGTGTTGCATTGTATGTCACATCAGACACCCGCAAAGCGATAAAGCTTTATCGTGATAAAACTGAAATTCATCGTGGTGCTTTATTCCGTCCGATTAGGCGAGGTGACCATATCCAATCGGGTAGGCTTACGGATGTGTCTGCGAGACGGATTATCAAACAAAGGGCTGCTGCTGCGGGTGTCGATGGATTTATATCGGGTCATTCGTTGCGTGTGGGGTCTGCTGTGTCTCTTGCGAAGGCGGGTGCTACGGTTGTTGACTTACAGGTAGCGGGTCGTTGGAAGAATTCACAGATGCCCGCGCATTATGCCCGTGCGGAGATGGCAGAGCGCGGTGCGATTGCAAGGTTCAAAGAAAAGTCCGACAGTTAATCTTTGACCGCTTCTGGCTATCATGACTTCAAGAGTTTTGTGATAATGTCCATTGCGGTAGTTAACATACGGATTTTATCACCTCTATTACATTTATACTTCGTGCTTTTCAGACTGTCTTGTATCACTTCTCTATCAGGAGTGTTCTCATACATGTCCTGCAAACACTGCAATACATGTATGGGATTTGCAAAATCCGGTCATTAGATTTTACGGTAACTATGTGATAGTTCATTCAAAAAAGGAGAAAAGATCATGAAATTATCAGAAAATCGGGAAATGGTGGATAACCTAAAGCAGATCTTGACATACTATGATTATCTTGAATATGATGAAAGTTGTTCTGAAGGAACCGAGCAGTTATGCATTAAAGTCTCTGATCCAAATACGAATTGTCCTCTTGGAGTAATTGAGACAATTCGTGTGCAATTAGGATTATCGGGTTCTACGTGTGAACCTGAGAAACCCACAAGATTCTATATACGGATAATGAACTACGATGACTATAGACTACTGGATTCCACGGTGGAATACGAAACAGACAGGTCTGAGCTTAATTCAGCAAGTGCTTACTTTGAACGAGCACATGCAATGCACGATAGGAAAGAATATGAATTCGCCATCGAAGACTATAAGAAGGGATTCAGTTTAGAAACAGATGACACCATAAAGGATCCGCCATACTTATTCAATTGGATCAATTTGGCGGCTGCAGAAGAAGAAGAAAAAAGGGTTGACAGAGAACGTTTCTACTGGGAGTATCACAGCAAATTCCTTGAACGAGAATCAAATCGAGCAGCAGTGTTAAAACGTCTCGATTTTCCTGAATGGCAAGAGAAACAAGCTAAAGTGTTAGCGCGCGATGGCAAGTTATGTGTCTGCGGAGATAGGGCAACGGAAGTGCATCATAAGACTTATGATAATGTTGGTCAGGAACTACCTTCCGATCTTGTCGCTTTGTGTAAGAATTGTCATGATGGGTACCATGGTCGCCTTTTCGTTAAGTCCGATTCTTTTTGGCACATGCGGGCGTTGGTAAACTGATCCAGACGATTCTGTGCAAGCTGCGTGAGTTGGGCAGCCTTTTTTGGATTTTCAATTCTGCCACGGCGAGGTATGCAAGTTTTTGTTACCGCCGCGAACCTATAAATCATAACTCAGTCCAAGCGAAAAGGCGTTGTTCGTATACATTGTAATGAGGATCATATTTCTAAACGTCATGGCAACCCCAACTTCAATAGGTATTTTGAAGCTGTGATAGTCGCGCCCTGCGAAAGACAACCTGTTGACAGAAACAACACTCAAAAAAGGTGTCAACGCCCAATGCGATCCACCCGCAATTTGATAAGAGAGACCGCCTGCCCCCATGATATTAAGGTTGCCGAAATGAAAACCAGCGTCATCAAATTCGTAATGCGTGTATGAGTAGCTGCCACCAACACTTGCACGCCAGAAAAAGTTCAGGTTCGAGATACCTATCGGGTAGGCACGTGTGTGTCTCAACTGAAGTTCGTTATCCGGCATCACTTGTACATGTTGAACATGAGAACCTGTCTGAAAACGCATGCCTTCCACATATAAACTTGTCTCCGCTGCTGCAGTCATTGTCAGAAATGCCACGAGCAACACACTTACAAGAATGACCATAGATTTTGAAAGATTAAAGTTCATCGTTTTCCTCCGTTTTAGTGCGGTATTTTAGCGTTTCCCGCAGGACGTGTTAAGTAAAGATCTAATGAACAAGTGGGAGTTATTTTCTCTATACGTTCTCCGTTGTAGTGAGACCTTTATGTTCTGTTGTGTTACCGGTAATGTTTGTTCACTTTATGTGCGTTTGGCATTGCTACCCAGAGTCCACCTGTTTGTTGTGCGACTTGTTGTTGGAAGGTGTCAATCGTTCCAATCACACTCACGACAACGGGTTTTTCCTTTAGCATTGATATGGTGCCGGCGATAGGTTGTTTCGGGTTTCCCGGTTCATCTGTAAAAAGTATAAAATGCGTCTTGGCATTGGCGCGTGTTTTGATGCGACTTGTGGCTTCAATGACCGCGTGAAACAAGTTCTCATCCTCTTGTGTGGGGAGTTCTAAAATCTTGTGTATCTGTTTGTGTGTTTGGGGCGGATTGTAAACATTGACCATATTGACGGTGCCGTTTGCTCGGAACCGGACAATACCCACTCTATAGTCAATCAGTGCGTTATCCCAGTCACGTAACCACATATCAATCTGTTCGGTGATATATGGCATCTTATCTGCCATACTTTTACTTGTGTCAACAAATATGACAATATCGGTAGGGAGATTAGCAGCTTCTCGTAGTATTTTTTGCCCGATGTCCTGAACTGTTTTCGGTTGTTGTGCGATGTGCTGCGTTTTTGGGTCTTGTGGCACTTCGTGGAATGTACCATCTGTTTCTGTTGCAAGCCGTTTATGTTCTGGTATATTCAACCCAAGTACATTCACATAGATTTCATTTTGTTTACAGAGATTGATCGTGTTATTTACAGAGAACCCTAACAGGCTGGTGAAAGGTTCATCTGTGACGAGGATAAAATGCTTGACAGTATTGTTTCTGAACTGCATTTCCGTCACGGTTTGATGGATTGCATCGAGTGCGTTTTCATCGCCAGTGGGTATAATTGCGTAGAGCATCTGTTTATATGTTTGTAAACTTTTGGTCAGGGGTGACACCGTAATCTTTTGGGTGCCCGATCTATCCACAAAGAAGTCAGTTAATCCGAGTTGGTAATCAATTTCAGAGGCTTTATAGGCATCAATCATCAGTCCGAGATGTTCTGCGACAGCGTTTATATTATCTTGCATACTACCAGATGCATCTACGACAAAGACGACATCAATAGGTGCGTTGCCACTGCGTTGTATAATATCGTCAGCGAGTTGCTGTATGATACTGCTAAATGTTTCGTTTCCTTCGCCTATGCCTGTTGTTCCCGTCCCGATCCCCTTTCTCTTACCTGTGCCGGTGCCTGTGCTGCGAATGTTTAGCCCCTTACCTGTTCTGCCCTTTCCGGGTGTTCTGACACCGGTGCCCTCGCGTCTGCCGAAACTTTTTTCATCGGTGTTACCATCATTTGCTCCAATCGGAGATAGGACGGACTCTGGTGCCGGTGTCAGCTGGGCATCTGTGGCGAAATCGGGTGTCTCTAAAGCAGGTGGCACGTCCGCAGTATCTATTTGTTTGACGGCGGCACTCTCTATATCTACACCTGCGGGCTTCGTGGTTGCTATCTTGGCGATCTCTACTTCCTGCTTCGGTTGTAAAGTGGTTACCTTTTTTGTTAAAGTGATCTTTTTCTTTTCTATCGAAATTTCTTTCGGTATCGGCATTTCCGCTTTCGGTTTGGGTGGTTCCTCTTTCTTTGGTATCGGTATCGTTTTCTTGACGACGTGTTGCGGCAACTCGGAAATAAAGTCTACCTGTATCTCATCTTCTATCTCTTGCACAACAGCTGTGACAAAAAAGAACGCACTGCTGAGGGCAACGATGACATGTACAATAACAGAAATGATCAAGGCGCGTTTACGATATTCATGTTGAAACGCACGCTGCAGTAGCCGTCTATCCATACGAATCTCCTCATTTAGATTTGATGTTGAGTAAAAAATCCCGTGTTGCGAGTAGTGTTCTATGCTTATCGAATGCCTGTATCTTTATCATCACATTTTTAGTGCGAGCTTGATTGTCAGCTGTGATCGGAATTCTCA
>LXNI01001612.1_pt1 | contig 18549 bp, 17 predicted proteins | sample 809091 | NCBI WGS metagenome assembly LXNI01 (sample SAMN04870527, study PRJNA318959) | sponge metagenome | biome: 01000161; feature: marine sponge reef; material: water | host: Sarcotragus foetidus | place: Greece: Milos, Mediterranean Sea | collected 2013-05-29 | depth 5-7 m | reverse complement strand
TCGACAACCTCCCACCCCCAGCCGTCCTAGCCGCCGAGATAGCCGAAGACCTCCAGTCCGCCCTAACCGAGATCCAAGCCCTAGCGGAGTCCCTAACCGCCACGGCCAGCAGCGAGGCACCTGACTGAAGGCCGTCGTACCCGGCCCATAGCCTGCGGACCGGTGGATACCCTGTGGATAACTGGGCGGGGAAAGGAGGTGGCCGTGGCCGACCGGACCGGTATCGAGTGGACCGAGGCAACTTGGAATCCCAGCACCGGCTGCGACCGCACGTCGCACGGCTGCGACTACTGCTACGCGCTCACCCTCGCGAAGCGCCTCAAGGCCATGGGCAACCCCCGATACCAGAACGACGGCGACCCCACGCACAGCGGCCCCGGCTTCGGCCTCACCCTGCACGAAGACCTACTCGAACTCCCCCACCGATGGCGAGCACCCCGAGTGGTCTTCGTGAACTCCATGAGCGACCTCTTCCATCCCGACGTGCCGCTCGACTTCATCCAGCGCGTCTTCAAGGTCATGGGCGACACGCCGCGCCACACCTACCAGATCCTCACCAAGCGCTCGAGGCGCCTGGCGTCCCTGGCCGATCAACTGGACTGGCCCCCCAACGTCTGGATGGGCGTGAGCGTCGAGTCCGGGCGCTACGCGTTCCGCATCAACCACCTCCGCTCCGTTCCAGCAGCCGTCCGCTTCATCAGCGCCGAACCCCTGCTCGGCCCCCTCCCCAACCTGAACCTCGCCTCCATCCATTGGCTCATCGCGGGGGGCGAGAGCGGCCACAACGCCCGCCCGATGGACGAGGAGTGGGTACTAGACCTGCGCGATCAATGCGAAGCCGCAGACGTGGCCTTCTTCTTCAAGCAATGGGGCGGCCGGACCCCCAAGGCCGGCGGCCGAGAACTCAACGGCATGTACCACGATGAGATGCCCGTCGACGCACGCGGATACTGCCAGTGAGGGACTACGCGGTCAGCGCACTGAACGTCCTGCCGTGGCGGCATCTCCTCTGAGGGCGTCGCAGCCTTCAAAAACAGCCCGCGGGCATGGGGGTTCTGGACCGAGGTGAAGCTCGATGCCCTCGAGCGCTACCTCAAGAAGTTCACGACGGCTTCGGCGAGGGCTCCCACTGTCTTGGATCACCGTTCTTGGGTCGTCATTCGGCCCGTAGGTTGAATATTTGCAAACTTTCTGCGATATTGGAGCTATGAGCACGACAGAATCTGAGTCACGGCCCTCGGTTCTCCTCACGTTCCGAGCTGAGAACGCCCGCTCGTTCAAGGATGGGATCGAGCTATCGTTTCTCGCCACCGCCATGGCCGAGAAGCAGTACGTCTACGGCGTTCCGTGGCGCGAGGGAGGATCGCCAATAGACGTGCTCCCCGCGGCCGGTGTCTTCGGTGCCAACGCCTCGGGAAAGAGCAACCTGCTCAGAGTCATGGCCGACATGCGGCGGCACGTTCTGGGCTCCTTCCGGTCCGGCATTCCGGGCGGTGGCATCACTCGCTGGCCCTTCCGACTCGACGAGCAATCAGCAGCACACCCGTCGCGCTATGAGATCGACATCGTTCTTGGTGGCGTGCGCCACGAGTACGGGATGGAACTAGACGACGACCGAGTGGTGCAGGAGTGGGCCTACCAATACCCCAAGGGCAAGGCCAGGCTGCTGTTCGACCGCCAGGGTGACGATGTCCGCCTAGGCGCCACCGAGCGCTCCCGCAGCAGGACGGTGCTCGACCTACTGCGCCCGAACGCCCTGCTCCTGTCCACGGCGGCGGCGGCCGGGCATCCTGTCCTGTTGCCACTACATCGCTGGTTCCAGCGCAACCTCAGGTATGCCGAAGTTGGCTCACGCTCGGCCCGCCAGGTGCTGACCGCCAAGATGCTTGACGACGAGACTCAGCGAGAGACCGTCCTTCGCATGCTCCGGGCGGCCGACCTCGGCATCACCGATGCCCGCAAGTACGCGCTGGACCCGGCCATGCAGGAAAGGCTCCGCCGTGCCCTCCCCATACTGATGGGGACCGAGGAGGAAGCCGCAGAAGACGACCATCCGATCCTCAAGGGTCTGGACGAATTGACCGGCGTCAGCCTCGTCCACCGTGGCGCTGGCACCGACATCGAACTTGACGCCGAAGAGGAGTCCCTCGGAACACTGGTCTGGTTCGGCCTCGTGGGACCGGTGATTGACTCTCTCCGGAAGGGAACCGTGTTGTTGGCCGATGAGCTGGACGCAAGCCTGCACCCCGACCTCGTAGGGCATTTGGTGCGGATGTTCCAGAATCCGGAGAAGAACCCTAAGCGAGCACAACTCGTGTTCAACTCACACGACACGACGCTGCTGGGGGGCGCCGTCGACGACCGTCTGCTCGGACGCGACCAGATCTGGTTCACCCAGAAGCTCAACGACGGCCGCACCCAGCTATACCCGCTCACCCGCTTCGACCCGCGCAAGCAGGAGGCCGTCGGCAAGCGCTACCTCGACGGGTGGTACGGCGCCAAGCCCATCATTGCGCCGGGAGAATTCGACTCCATCGCCGACTTGGTTATATCGGAGAACAGTTGAGCCGGCGACCGCCGCGACCGCTCGGACGGCCGTCACTCGGCAGCGCTCCCCGTCGGATCGCCGTCTTCACCGAAGGAAAGAAGACCGAGCCGGACTACCTCTCCCACTGGCACCGAGTCCACCGCGATCGACTGCAAGTGCCCATCTGGGGCGACCTCGGCGCACCTATGACGGTAGTCAACCGTGCAGTCGAGCAGAAGCGCAGCGAGGCCAGGGAAGCCCGGCGTGGGCGCGGCCGCGCCAGTGACGAGTACTGGTGTGTCATTGATGTCGACCGGCACGCAAATCTGGGCCCCGCCATCGAAAAGGCGCTAGCCAACGACATCGGCGTGGCCGTGTCCAACCCCTGCATCGAACTCTGGTTCATCCTCCACTTCCAAGAGCAGGCTGCTCATATCGAACGGGATGCCGCACAAGCAGTCTCCAAGCGACTCCTCAGCTGCGGCAAGACCCTTGACGAGCAAGCGCTTGGCGAGCTGATGGAGCGGTATCCGGAAGCCAGGACGAGAGCCGTGAGACTCGACGCCAAGCACCTAGGTGACGGCAGAGCCGCTAGATCAAACCCGAGCAGCGGAATGTGGAGACTCGTCGACCGGATCACGGACGGAACCGCGAGGGACACCGGAAGCTGAGAGCCTCCACCTCATCGCGCCCAAGCGCACCCTGCGAAGCTCGACAGCATTCTTGGGTGCTCCCACCCTTGTCATGGATTCTTGATGGATGACATTCTTGAATGTCACGGATATTGATTATGCTTGGCTCATGGCCGAGCTGGGTGACGTGTGCAATCCTGCCCTCGTTGAGGAGGCTGTCAGCAAGGGGCTCGTGTCCGTTCGGACGGACGGCCGTCTGAGGATTCTGAACTACACGGCCAAGGCGACCCACTCGCGGTCCTGGAACGCGGCGACGGTCGCTTGCCGCGGCCTCATCCTCGACGACGCCAACCGGATCGTGGCCCGGCCGTTCCCGAAGTTCTTCGGGCCGTCGGAGCCCGACGCCCCAGCCGTTCCTTCGGGACGACCGATGGAAGTCACCGCGAAGCTGGACGGGTCACTCGGGATCGCCTACACGCATCTGGGGGGCGGGGTCCGCCTAGCGACCCGGGGATCGCTGACCTCCGACCAGGCCGTCGAGGCAACCCGCATCTGGCACGAGAAGTACCGCCACATCGCCATTCCCGAGGGCCTCACTCCCCTGTTCGAGATCATCTACCCCGACAACCGCGTGGTGCTCGACTACGGCGGCATGCGGGACCTCGTCCTCATCGCCCTGATCGACATCGAGACTGGTGCCGACGTCGGACCCGGCGGTTTCGACTGGCCCGGGCCGCGGGCCGACGCCGAGAGCTTCGCCGACTTCGATGCGCTGGCGGAGCACGTCGCGACAGCCAGCGAGGCGGACCACGAGGGCTATGTGGCCCGATTCACAGCTGGCGGGGCCGGGCCGGACATCCGCTTCAAGCTGAAGTACCCCTCCTACGTGGTCGCTCACCGTGCGGCCTTCGGACTCACCACCGCCCGCGTCTGGGAGGCTGCAGCAGCGCGTGCCGGCTCCCGCCTGGGTGTGCCTGCGAGGACCGCTGCGGCACGTCTGAGGCTCTCCCCTGAGACGGTCGCCGGACTTCTCGGACGGGGCGATGATCCCGTAGAAGGACTGCGCGCCACGCTGCCCGAGGAGTTCCTGACTTGGTACGACCGAGAGATCGCAGACTGCACGGCAAGGGCCGACGAGCGGATACGCCTCTACGAGTCGCTTGCCCGCCAAGCGGCTGCCGACGCTGGCGACGGGTCTGATCGCGCCTTCGCTGCCGCGGCGCATCGCCTCGCCGCCAATAGCGGCGTACATCCAGGCCCGATCTTCGCCCTCCGCAAGGGACGTTCCGAGGCCCGGCTCGCGATATGGGCCCAGACCAAGCCGAGCGGCCCCGGCGACCGCGCCTTGGCCGCCACGCGACGCGGCGCGCCTGGCGGTTACACATCCTGAGGACGCTGTCGACGGGACGAGGCAACTTGGCCGCGAGCAAGCCGGGCCGTGCGGCGGCCGGATGGTCGGAGGACTGCTACTTTCCGGTTGTCCAGTACTGCTGCGCTCGCTTGACCGCCGCTTGCCTGCTCATCTCGGCGAGCTGCTCGTCGGTCAGGCCGACCCGGTTCTTGAGCAGGTACGCCAAGTCGGTCGGGATGGCCCCCTCCGGCGCTGGTGGTCTCGTCGCGTGGGCGCCGGGTAGCTCACGGCCCGCCGCCGCGGACCCATTCGGATAGGTCGGCATCGGAGGTCAGCGCCACGAACTGCACTAGCGGCCACTGGTGCCGGTGGTTGGGAGCGAACCGCAGCCGCGCCTGCCAGTCCTCGGCGTACTCGCGCAAGGCGGCGACGAACTCATCTACAGCCGCGTCGAGGTCGGCGCCGTCGGCGGCGACGGGCGCTCCCGGCAGGAACACAGACCAGCCCTGCGCCTCAGCCACCGCTTCTGGCCGGCGCAGCCGCCGGGAGTCCATCAGCATCTCCCGAAGCTGGATCAGCGACCGGGGCGGGCCTCGACAATCACGCTGTCATCGTCGTAGGGGCGCCACTCGCCGCTTCGGGCGTGCCAGAAGCGGCGGCCGGTGAGCCGCTCGAGGGCGAGGCCGTAGCAGTGGAAGTTGGTCGCAGCGCCCTCGATGTGGATCGCGTGCACATCGTTGCCGAGCATGGCCACCCCGGTCCCCCGCTCGACCACCAACTCTTGCTGCACCTGCGGCTCGCCTGACCCCGCGCACGGGCCATACAGCCGGTTCAGCTCCTGCCCGCGCATCCCCACGATCACCGCCCAGGTGTTGTGCTCATGGGGCGGCGCGGAGGTGCCGTCGCCCACACACTGCACGTACAGCGCCAGAGCGTCGTCGCCGTTCTGGGCGATCCGGTAGCTCACGGAGGCCCCCGGCGCTTCTGGCGGCGGGAAGTCGTCGTCGCCGAACAGGTCGTCGCGCTCGGCCAGTTGCAGCAGCCGCTCCCTGATGCGCTCCACGCCGGCCTGGTTGATGCCGCCGTGCTCGCGGCCGTGGGCGTCGATCTTGGCGATGTCATCCATCGCGTCGGCGACCGCCGCGGCTCGCTCGGCTGCCCGGTCTTTCTCGCTCATGGCTCCCCTCGGCTCGGGCCTCTGACACAGAGTATGGGCAGGACGTCTCGCGGTGCTTCACCGGGCTTGTGGACGGCGCTCGGCGCTATGTTCGACGCACTGCACCGCAGTCGGTCTGCCTACAGAATCGCGGCACGCATGGCAAGCAAGAGCAGCGCCGGACTCATACTCCACCGGAGGACCGCCGACGGTGAGATCGAAGTGCTGCTGGTGCACCCCGGCGGACCGTTCTGGGCCCGAAGGGACGCTCACGCCTGGTCGATTCCCAAGGGTGAGTACGACGAGGGCGAGGACGCCGAGACGGTGGCCCTGCGGGAGTTCGAGGAGGAGCTTGGATCCCCGCCTCCGGTCGGGTTGAGGCTCTTCCTCGGCGAGTTCGGGCAGTCCGGCCGCAAGCGGATCAGCGCATGGGCACTCGCGGCGGACTTCGACGCGACGCGCGTGGTCAGCAACACCTTCGAGCTCGAGTGGCCTCCCCGCTCCGGTCAGATCCAGGAGTTCCCGGAAGTGGACAAGGCGGCCTGGTGGACGGTCGATGCGGCCCGGACGAAGCTGCACAAGGGCCAGGTCCCGATACTGGACGCCCTGGCCGAGGCCCTCGACGACCACGGCCTGGAGGCTGGCGACCCGGTGGCCGCGGCCCAGCGGGCGCGGCTCCGGATACGGGCTGGGGAGCACACCGGGCCCACGGCTCACCTCGCGCCGGGATGCGTGCAGGCCAACCTGGTGGTGCTGCCCCGGGCCATGGCCTCCGACTTCGTGGCCTTCGCAACCCGGAACCCCAAGCCGTGCCCGATCGTGGAGGTCATAGAACACGGCACGGAAGCCGTGACCTCCGCACCCGGCAGCGACCTGCGCACCGACATTCCCCGGTACCGGCTGTTCATCGACGGCGCCCACACCGACTCGGCCACCGACGCCACCGGATGGTGGCGAGACGATCTGGTGTCGGTGCTGCTGGGTTGCAGCTTCAGCTTCGAGGCAGCCCTCATGCGGGCCGGGTTGCCGGTTCGCCACATCGAGCAGGGCCGCAACGTGCCCATGTACATCACCGACCGGCAGTGCGAGCCCGCCGGGGACTTCGCCGGCCCGCTGGTGGTGTCGATGCGGCCAATGCCCGCAGCAGCGGCCGAGCAGGCCCGGCGAATAACCGAGGCCTACCCGCAAGCCCACGGCGGACCCATACACGCCGGTGACCCGGCCAGGCTCGGCATCGCGGACCTCCACTCCCCCGACTTCGGGGACGCCGTCGACATCCATCCGGGCGAGGTGCCTGTGTTCTGGGCCTGCGGTGTCACCCCGCAACTGGCGTTGGCCAACGCCGCGCCCGAGATGGCAATCATCCACGAGCCGGGCCACATGTTCCTCACCGACCTGCCCGCCAACCCGAGCCCTTCGCACGAGCCGAACTCGCTCTAGACCGCGCGCGACACCCTGAACACCCACATCCGCGGCTGTGGCACCCCGCTCGCGGCGCGATGGCCTGCTCAGTTGTATGTGGTGGTCTTGCGGATCATCAAGTCCAGCCACTCCCCCGACGTGATGGGCTCGTAGCGGGGCGGATCGTCGGGCGAGGTGCAGGTGGGGATGCACTCGATGCGGGCGTCGTAGGTGGGCTGATGGAAGAAGGCCACCGAGATGCGCTCACCCCAGGCACCGTCGGCCACCACCACCCGGTGCAGGGTGGACACCCAGCGGTCGTTGGTCCAGGCCGCCATCAGATCACCGATGTTGATGATGAAGGATCCCGCAATCGCGGGCACATCCTCCCACTCGCCCTCTGGCGACAAGATCTGCAGGCCGGGAACTCCGTCGCTGTAGAGGATGGTGAGGCTTCCCCAGTCCGAGTGCGGACCCCTGCGGAACTGTCCCGGCAGCGGCGCGGCGTCCAGAGCGGGATAGCGCAGAGCGGCCAGACCGGTGACGTGGTCGGCGATCTTGTCGTCGAACCAGTGCTCGTCGAGTTCCAGCGCCAGGGCCATCAGCCCCATGATCCTGGCCGCCAGGTCCTCCATCACCGCGTAGTAGGCCAGGAACGACTCTCTGAAGCCGGGCACCATGTCCGGGTCGGGCCACACGTTGGGGGCGAAGAACTCCTCACGCCCCTCGCGCAGCCCCGCCCTCCGGGCCGCCTCGCGGTCGTCGAAGCGGTTCACGAGATAGAGCTCGGCAAGGTCGGGCGGGGTCTCCTTGTCACGAGACAGCGCCAGCGTCGAACTCTGAAGCGGCTTGTAGCCCCTGCGATTGCCGACCTCGCACACGAGATCCATCTTGTCGTCCTGGGGCAGGTCGAAGAACCGTCGGGCGGCGCCGTCGATCCTCCCGATGTCCTCGGTCGACACGCCATGACCGCTGATCACTAGGAAACCCACGTCCTCGCAGGCTCGCCGGATCTCGTCCACAACCTCGTCACGACGCGGCCCCGGCTCGAACGCTCCCGAGAGATCGACCAGCGGCACCCGAGACGTAACACCCGTCGAGACCGTCATGGCGCTCCGTCCTCCTCTGGCATCTGTGTGCGTAGCGCGACTCTAGCCGGGACCGTCCTTGCGCCCGCTGGCGCTGGACGGCAGGGTCGACCACACATCGGGGCTGGTGGCCACCCAGTCGGCGAACATCGCCACGCAGGCCTCGTCGTGCAACCTGGTGGTTTGCACACCAGCCGTCGCCAGCCAGTCCAGTGCCTCGTCGGACCAGCTCTCACTGTCACCCACCACCACCGCGCCGATGCCGAGGAACCGCACCAGGCCCGAGCAGTACCAGCAGGGTGTCATGGTGGTCACCAGGGTGGTCTGGGAGTAGTCGCTCAGCGCACCGGCGTTCCCGATGGCGACCGTCTCGGCGTGAAGGAGGAAGTCTCCCTGCTGGACATTGCGGTTGCAGCCTGCCCCCAGCACCGTGCCGTCGGAGTCGACTAGCGCAGCGCCGATCGGCACTCCCCCCTCGGCGAGACCCCTCCGGGCCTGCTCGCACGCCAGCGCCAGCAGTTCTGTGGTATCGGGCTGCGGCACTCTCAGCCCCTGTCAGTAGATGGTCTTCTGGAGCATGGACAGGATCCACCCGCCCGATGTGGTGGGCTCGTGGTGGGGTGGATCGTCGGGTGAAGTGCAGGTCGGGATGCACTCGATGTGGGCGTCGTAGGTGGGCTGGTGGAAGAAGGCGATGGAGATCCGGTCGCCCATGTCCCCTTCCGGAGCTAACACGCGGTGCAGTGTCGACACCCAGCGGTCGTTCGTCCACGCTGCCATCAGATCGCCGAGGTTGACAACGAAGGAGTCGGCGACGGTAGGAACATCCTCCCACTCTCCGTCGGGCGACATGATCTGCAGGCCGGGCTCACCGTCGTGGTACAGGATCGTCAGGCTGCCCCAGTCCGAGTGGGCTCCCCGCCGGAACTGCCCTGACTGAGCCGGCTCGTCGAGGGCCGGATAGTGGTTGACGGTCAGGTTGGTGATGTGGTCGCGGATCTTGTCGTCGAACCAGAACTCGTCGAGGCCCAAGGCCAGCGCCATCAGCCTCATCAGCCTCGTGGCCAGGTCCTCCATCACCTCGTAGTAGGTCTCGAAGGCCTCCTTGAAGCCGGGCACATGGCTTGGGTCGGGCCAGATGTTGGGCGCGAAGAATCCCTCCCGACCCTCCCGCAGACCCGCTCGGCGGGCAATCTGCGGATCGTCGAAGCGGTTGACTGTGTACAACTCGCACAGGTCCGGCAGCGACTCGTCCTCGCGCGACAGCGCCAGGGCCGACGCCTGTGAAGGGGTGAAGCCCCGGTAAATCCCGGGCGCGCCGGCATAGGTCAGCTTCTCCTCCTCCGGCATCGAGAAGAAGGCCCGGGAAACGGAGTCGATTCGCTGCACCACCTCATCGGCGACGCCGTGTCCGGTGATCACCAGGAAACCCACATCCTCACAGGCACGCCGGATGACATCCACCACCTGATCTCTTTGCGATCCCGGTTCGAATGCGCCCGACAGGTCCACCAGCGGAACCCGCGACGCGACCTTCACTGCGCTTGCCATGGACTAATCCTCTCTTCGGGCTCGCACCCTCCGAGTCTCACGGGCGCTGACGTCAGAATCCAATCGACGGATCGATGAACTCGTTCGTGTAGAGGTCGGTGGCCTGGATATCTTCGGGAACGCCTTCGAGCACATCCTTGAGCCGCTGCACGAAGCGTTCCATCCGAGCCTCATCGAAGTTGCCCACGATGTCATCAGGTCCGTTGCCCACCAGGCCGAGCTCAAGGGCGGTCGCCGCGGAGTAGTCCATCTGACCCGGGTACAGCACCCAGGGCGACTCGAGATTATCGACTATGTCGAGGATCAACGCGCTGGTCGGATCGGGGTTGGCATAGTGATCGAGAACGGCCTGCTGGAAGATCGGAACCACCAACTCGAGACAGGGGCGCAGCCCATCCAGAGCCTCTGCCCGAACCGTGAGCGGCTGGGCGTAGACCTCGAACCCGGAGTCATGAACTAGCAGGTATTCGACCGGCTTGGCCCACTCCTCAAGCGCATTCTCGTAGAACCAGGGCTCGCTGCTGGCAAACCCCTGCTGGACGAAGTCGCCGTTGGCGGCCACGAACCTCGCGGGTGTTCCGTCGTAGGACGGGTCGACCTGGTCGGCGCTCAGAATGCCCGCGTCGACCATGTAGTCGATGTAGACGGCACCGCCGAAGTAGACCACAGTGGTGCCGGCCTGGCCGATCTCGTCGAAGCTCGAGAAGGAGAACTCCTCCGGGTTCCACATGAGTATCTGCGGGTTGATCTCGAACGGCGCCGCCACCGCGACCGTGGGGATCACGTCGAAGGCGGCAATCTGCTCGTCTGTGTTCGCGTAGCCGAAGTGAATCCCGTCGTCGAGTTGCATCGTGGTTGTCATCGGCTGGAAGCCGAGGTAGGGGCCACCGGCGCGGATCTCTAGGTCGATCCCGGTGTCGAGCAGCGGTCCCCGGTAGATGCCGTTCTGAGGATCGAGCGTTCCGTCCTCGCCTATGAGGTAGTAGGCGTAGCCGTGCTCGGGAGACGGGTACCAGTCCGTCTGCAACACCAGCGGGTCCGGACACACGCCCGACAGGTCAACAGCCATCCGGTCCGGTGCCTCCTCGGGCGCCTCATCTGGCATTTCCTCCTCCGCGGGCGCTTCCTCGACTGCAGGTTCCGGTTCGGGTGCGGGCTCCTCGGCCGGCTCGGGCTCACTGGCCGGGGCGGGCGCTTCCTCGGCGGGTTCGCTCGGCGCGGCCGGTTCGGCACCAGTCTGATCTGTGTCTGAGTCGTCCCCGCAGGCAGCCGCGATCAGCGCCAGGAGCGTCAAGATCAAGGTCAGTCGTCTCATGCGTACCCCCATTGTCGTCCCCCAGAGTGTTTGATACTACGAACTTCGCCGCAGATATTTTCACTGTACATGAACGCCGGAGTCGGCATCAAGACGCCAGTTCATTGGTCTTGAGCAACGATCGGACATGGATTCGGAGGCGGACGCGACGCTCTGCGGGTCACGGCTCCCAGCCCGCCGGCCCTACCTCTCAGCCTCCCCGGCTGTCCTCCCTGACGGTGACCAGGAACGTAACGACCTCGTCGTCGCCGACGCTTCGCGACCTGTGCGGCACCCGTCCGTCGTAACAGATGCAGTCGCCTGCTCGCAGCTCGATGATCTCGCCGCCGATGTCCTTCTCGATCACCCCCTCGATCACGAGGAGGAGCTCCTCGCCAGGGTGCTCGTAGTACGGGCCGAAGCTCTTGGGAACCCCGCGGAACTCCAGGGCGGTAAGGGATCGAGCATCCCGCACCAGCGAACGGGCGATCCCGGCTGCCTTGTCGATGTCGTGGTCAACATCTCGAGGGTCGCCGCGGCGGACCAGGGAGTAGGGCTTCGTCTCTTCAGGCGCCAGCAGGGCCTGGGCGGTGGTGCCCAACGTGCGGGCGACCCGGTGGAGTGACGTGATGCGAGGCCTCGCGAGCCCGCGCTCCAGCTGGCTGAGGAACGAGGGAGACAGATCCGCCTTCGCCGCGAGCTCCTTCAGCGACAGTCCCGCTCTGACCCGGCGTTCACGGATCTGGCGGCCGAGGGCGAGGTCGAGGTCCCGCAATTCGCTCACGTCTTCGGGCTCGCTCAGGATCACAGTGCTCGGGAGCCGCGACGCCATAGGCCCGAAACCATACAAGCCCCGGGAGGGACGCTGCGTCACCGTCCGGCGGGTGAGAACCACTTGGCGCCCCCGACGCGACCGGCGTTTCCCTTCCAGCGCATGTGCTAAGAACACAGGTGGACGACGGAAGGGGTCACACATGGCATCACGGATCACGCCCTTGGGGGTCGGGGAGAGCCCCGACGCTGAGGTCAACCAACTGCTCGCCGACGGTCGGGACGGCTGGTGGGAGGACGCGGCCATGTTCGGCATCATCGGCCGCAACCCCCAGATGCTCAAGGCCATCATCCCGGTGTTCGGGTCGTTCTTCGCCGAAGGCTCCGTCGAACCCCACATCCACGAGATGATGAGGCTCAAGACTGGCCAGATCAACGACTGCGCCTATTGACAGACGGTTCGCACCACCGCCGTGAGCGGTGCCGTGGCCCCCAAGGAAGAGGCCCTCTTCGAGCATCAGCCCCAGCCGGGCGACAACCTGACCGAGCGGGAGGCGCTGGCGGTCTCGCTGGCCGAGCGCATCGCGCTCGACCCCCACACCGTGACCGACGAGTTCTTCGAGACCCTGAAGGGGACCTTCAGCGACGACGAGATCGTGGAGATGGTGTTCGCCTGCTCGATCTTCAACTGGGGCAACCGGTTCAACATCACCATGAACCTTGATTCCAGCCCCGAGTCCGCCTACCCCACCGGTATGGAGTATCGCCAGGAGGAGATCGCCTGAGCTTCAGCCCGGGCGGAGATTCGGAGGCTCCGGTGGATCCCCACATCGCCGTGCACGAGATCAGGGGCGTCGCCGAACTCAACCGGGTGATCCTGGCCGAGGACAGGGGCGTGGTCGTCGACTTCTGGGGTTCGTGGTGTCAGCCGTGTCGCGCGCTGCGCCCTCACCTCGACCGGCTCGCGGCCGACCACGCCGACGCCTGGCGGGTGGTGACGGTCCGTGTCGAGGACAACGAGGACCTGGTCGAGGCATGGTCGGTGCAGGCCACGCCGACTCTCGTCTACCTGCGCCAGGGGCAGGAAGTGCATCGCTCGACGGGCGCGGTCACCCCCTCGTCGGTGGCGGAGGCGATGCTGGCCCACGGCTGACCGGGCGAGCCGCCAGGCGATCACGACCCGAGGGTCAAGAGAGCGAAATGCGACTGGAGCCGTAGCGGGAGGTCTGGTTCCCTCTCCGGCGTCCTACCCCTGTCGTAGGGTGCGCTCCGTGGTGATCGAATGCGTGACCACGGCCTACGGCCCGGCTGCCCATGAGGCGCTGGCCCGCGCCGTGGCTGAGGCCAAGGGGGACGATCCGCTCGCCCCGGTCACCGTCGTCGTGCCCAACCATTACGTGGGTCTGGCGGCCCGGCGAGCCCTGGGGCGTCGCGGGCACAACGGCACTCGGGGGGTTGCCGCGGTCGCCTTCCACACCGCCTACGACCTCGCCGAGCGCCTCGGAGGGGCCGAGATGGCCGCCGAGGGGCGCCGGGGAGTGACCATGACAGTCATCGCCGCCGCCGTCCGCACCGTGCTGCGGCGCGATCCCGGGCATTTCCGGGGCGTCGAGAGCCATCCGGCCACCGAGCGGGCGCTCACCAGAGCCCACCGCGAGCTGTCCGAACTCGATGGCGGGCAGCTCCGGGCACTGGCTGCGCAGTCGCTGCGGGCCGCCGATGTGGTGAGGATCCACCGGGAGGTCGCGGCCGACCTCGAAGCAGGCTTCAGCAACGAGCAGCAGCTCTCGCAGGCTGCGGTCACGGCGGTGCGGGCCGATCCCTCGGCGGTGGCGCGCCAGTTCGGCCCGATGATCGTGTTCCTGCCCCAGAGGATCACGGGCAGCCAGGCAGGCCTGCTGCGGGCGATCGCCGGGGCGACGGAAACGATGATCGTCGCCGGCGCGACCGGCGCCGAGGACGCCGACGCTGCGGTGGTCGCCTCGGTCGGCAGGCTCGGCGCCGAACTCGATGCATCGGAACTGAGAGGCCGAGCGGGTAGGCGAGCGAATCCGGCACATACGGGCGAGGCCGTGGCCCGAGCGGCCCGTGAGCGCAGCGAACAAGAGCGGGAAACACCCCGCCCCGACGCAACGGGCTCGCACCTACCCGCGCACGCTCTCAGAGGCAGGCCCGCACCGGCGCGGGCCGCGGTGGAGGCCCTCAGCGTCTCCGACGCCGACGACGAAGTGCGCCATGCCGTGCGGGCTGTGGTCGACGCCGCCCGGGCCGGGACCCCTCTGGGGCGATGCGCCATCGTCTACGGCGTCGAGAGCCCCTACGTGCGCCTGATCAGCGATGCGCTCGACGCGGCCGGCATCCCGCGCTGCGGCGCCACGTCCCGGACGGTGGAGACGTCGCTGCTGGGACGGTCGCTGCTGGAGATGCTGGCCCTTCCGGACCGCGGGTTCTCCCGGCGGATCGTGATGGCTTGGCTGGCCGGCGCCCCGGTGAGCGTCAGACGGCCCGACCCGGACGGGTCGAGCCGAGCCGCGGATCCCGAAGGCGAGGCCGGCGGCGACGGGCCGGCGACTCGCCACAGATGGCAGGGAGTGCCGAGCGCCGCATGGGAGCGGGAGGCCCGAGCCGCCCGGGTGGAGTCCGGGATCGACAGCTGGACGCGCAGGCTCACCCGGTACGCCGAGGACTGCACCGCGGAGGCCGATCGTCACGCCGCCGACGAGGAGCAGGCATGGCGCGGCGACAGGCATCGGCGCAGCGCAGAGCGCGCCCGGGAGTTGCTGGGCTTCGTCGAGGAGCTCCACGCCGACCTTGATCCCCGCCCGGCGCCGCGCACGTGGGCGGAGCTGGCCGACTGGTGCCAGAAGCTGATCCACAAGTACCTCGGCGGGCGACTGCGCCGCAGCTGGCCCGACGAGGAGCGGCAGATGGCCGAGCAGGTCGACCGGGCCGTCAGCCGTCTCGGAGACCTCGACGGGACCGACGACCAACCCTCCGTGGCCACGTTCGGGCGGGCGCTGCGGCTCGAGTTGGAGGGCGCCGCGCACCGGCACGGGCGCCTCGGCGCCGGCGTGCTGGTCGGGCCGGTCGACCTCGCACTCGGGGTGGAGCTCGACCTGGCCGTCGTCTGCGGCATGGCCGAGGGAACCTTCCCCGCCCGCCGCAACGACGACGCCCTGTTGCCGGACCGGGAGCGGCTGGTGACGGACGGCGACCTGCCCGCCAGAGCCGACCGTCCCGGTGACGACCACCGGGCGCTGCTGGCCGTCGTGGACGCCGCGGGGCAGTCGCTGCTGCTGCACCCCCGCGGCGATCTCCGCCGTGCCGCGGACCGGTCACCGAGCCGGTGGCTGACCGAGGAGGCAGGTGAAGCCCGGGAAGTGCCGTCGTTCGTGGCCGGGCTGCGTCGCACCGGGTTCCCGGCCCACGCCCAGGAGTACGACACCCGGTGCGTGCTCGACTGGCACGACGCCCGCGCCCGCGGCGAGCACCGGTGGAGCGACCTGTCCCAAATCCCCGCCGTGCGCGGGCGCCCAGAGGTCAGCCGGGGCATCGAGCTGCGCCGGGCCCGCCTGTCGCCGCAGCTCACCCGCTTCGACGGCAACCTCGCCGAGGGCGACCTCCGGGGCGCGGTGCTGCACCATCCCGCCGACGACGGCCAAGTGACCTCCGCCTCCCGGCTGGAGATGTGGGCCGGATGCCCCCACGCCTACTTCATGCGCCACGTCCTGAGGGTCGAGGCCATCGACGACGCCGACGACGAGCACCGCATCAGCCCGCTGGAGCGCGGCAGCCTCGTGCACCGGATCCTCGAGCGCTGGCTGGCCGAGGCCATCGCCGAGGGCGCCGTGCCCGCACCCGGGGCGCGCTGGCCCGAGTCGTGGCGTGCCCACCTCCTCGCCGTCGGGGAGGAGGAGTGCGACCGGATCGCAGCCCGCGGCCTGGTCGGGCGCAGGCTCTACTGGGAGCACGACCGCCGCCAGATCCTCGCCGACCTGGTCCGCTTCCTCGACTTCGACGACGAGCGGCGCACCCACTACGGATCGCAGCCCGCGGCGGTGGAGCTCGGCTTCGGAATGCCCGACAGCGCGAGCGGCCCCGTCAGCGTCGAGATCGGCAGCGGGCGGTCCATGAACGTTCGGGGGTCGATCGACCGCGTCGAGACAACCCCGCACGGCAGCCTGCTGGTGGTCGACTACAAGACGGGCTCCGCCCGTGCCTACGAGAAGCTGGGCCCCGACGACCCGACACTGGGCGGCCATCGTCTCCAACTCGTCCTCTACGACCTCGCGGCCCGCAGTCTTCTCGGCATCGGCGACACCGCCGACGGGCACGGCGCCTACTGGTTCGTGTCGACCAAGGGACAGTTCAGCGATGTCGGGTACGCCACCAACGCCGCTCGCCGGCAGGTCCTCGAGGCGGTGAACGCCATCGTCGACGGGGTCGGCGACGGCCTGTTCCCGATGCACCCCGACGAGCCGGTGTGGAGGCCTTGGGTCCCGTGCGGCTACTGCGACCCCGACGGCATGGGCACCCGCGACCAATGGCGCGACTTCCAGCGCAAGCGTGACGATCCGGCCCTGGCCCGCTACCTCGACCTCGTGGACCCCGACCGCGAACGCTCCGAGGCCCCCCAGAGCGCCCGGGGAGCGCCCCGATGACCGCCGCCAGACCGCCGCTCGCCGACCAGGCGGCGCGCGACCGGATCGCCTCCGACCTCGACAGCACCCTGTTCGTGGAGGCCGGAGCGGGCTCGGGCAAGACCCGGGCGCTCGTCGAGCGGGTGGTCGCGCTGATCGGTTCGGGCGTGGCCATGGAGAACATCGCGGCCATCACCTTCACCGAGAAGGCCGGCGCCGAGCTGCGGGACCGGATCCGGGACCGGCTGCACAGCCCCGACGCTCGTGGCGCTCTCGGGGCGGCCGCGGCGGAGTCCGCGCTCCGGCAACTCGACGGCGCCGCGGTGGGAACGCTGCACTCCTTCGCGCAGCGGCTGCTGAACGAGCATCCCGTGGAGGCGGGGCTGCCGCCCAGCGTCGAAGTGCTCGACGACATCGGCTCCCAGATCGAGTTCGACCTCCGATGGCGCGACTTTCTCGAAGTGCTCCTCGACGAGCCGGGTATGGGCCCGACGCTGCTGGGACTCGAAGTGCAGCGGGTCCGCCTCAACCAGATCCGGGCACTGGCCGTGCAGCTGAACGAGAACTGGGACCGCCTCGAGAACTGCGACTTCCACCACGAGCCCGACCTTCCGCCCATCGATGTCGCAGAAGCGCTACAGGCGCTCAACCTGCTGGCCGGCATCCGCGCGTTCTGCACGGACCCCGGTGACAAGCTCCTGGCCCGCATCGACACGATCGCCAAGCACCGCAGCCGGCTGCTGGCCGTGACCGGCGAGGCGGTCCCCACCGACCAGGTGGCGGCCGACCGCACCGACCGGATCGAGGCGCTGCTGGCCCTGGAGAGTGAATGCAAGGGCACCAACCTCGGCAGGGCCGGCAGCTGGGACGGCCAGGTCCAGAACGCCCGCGACGGCATCAACCGCCTTAAGGCGGTCTGCGAGCGAGCGCTCCGATCCGCGGCAGAGGCTGCGTTGAGGCACCTCGTGGCCCGGCTGGCCACCTTCACGCTGAGCGCGGCGGAGGAGCGGCGAGCCCGGGGACGCCTCGAGTTCCACGATCTGCTGGTTCGGGCCCGCCAGGTGCTGCGCCACGACACCCACGGACCGGCGGTGCGGGCGGCGCTGCGCGACCACTACCGGTGCCTGCTCATCGACGAGTTCCAGGACACCGACCCGATACAGGTCGAGCTGGCCGCGCTGCTGGGCTGTGGCGACCCCGCCCCGGCCACTGCCCGCTGGGCTGAGATGGTCCCCGATCCGGGCCGCCTGTTCTTCGTCGGCGACCCCAAGCAGTCCATCTACCGCTTCCGCCGAGCCGACATCGCCACGTTCCTGGAGGCCCGCGACTGGACCAGCGGCCAGGACCGGGGCCGGACCGAGGGCCTGGCCACCAACTTCCGCTCGACGCGGCCGATCATCGATTGGGTCAACGCCGTGTTCGGAGAGCTGATCCAGCCGGTGGAGGGCAGCCAGCCGGATTATGCGCCGCTGGGCTCTGTTCGCGAACCGGTCCCTCGCGGGCCCGCAGTCACCGTCGTCGGCGCTCAGGCGATCGAGATCGAGGGCAGGGCCTTCGCCGCCGAGCTGCGCAGGCGGGAGGCGGAGTCGGTGGCGCAGGTGGTGGCCGCGGCCCTGCGGGACGGATGGGACGTCGATGAGGGGTCACCGACCGAGCCGGCGCCCCGGACCGCCCGGCTGGGGGACATCGCCATCCTCATCCCGTCCCGGATCAGCCTGGGAGACCTCGAGGACGCCCTCGACGCAGCCGGGATCCCCTACCGGGCCGAGTCCTCCTCGCTGGTGTACAGCACCCGCGAGGTGCGCGACGTGCTGTCGGCCCTGCAGGCTGTGGCCGACCCCACCGACGAGCTGGCCCTGGTCGCCGCCCTGCGCTCCCCGCTGTACGGCTGCGGCGACGACGACCTGGCCCACTGGCGTCTGGCTTGCAGGGGGAGGTTCTCGCTGCTTCGCAGGCCGCCCGAGGACGCGCCGGCGGACCACCCGGTGGCCGAGGGGATCGCCCACCTCGCCGAGCTGCACCGGGCCAAGCGCTGGACCAGCCCGCCCGCCCTGATCGACCGGCTGGTCCGCGAGCGCGGCGCCTTCGAGACCGCAGTGGCCGGCGGGCGGCCACGCGACGTGTGGAGACGGCTCAGG
>LXNI01001611.1_pt1 | contig 18562 bp, 19 predicted proteins | sample 809091 | NCBI WGS metagenome assembly LXNI01 (sample SAMN04870527, study PRJNA318959) | sponge metagenome | biome: 01000161; feature: marine sponge reef; material: water | host: Sarcotragus foetidus | place: Greece: Milos, Mediterranean Sea | collected 2013-05-29 | depth 5-7 m | reverse complement strand
GTCCTCGTCGGTCACCCCTCGCCCGCGCAGGTTCTCCGCCACGGCGTCGGCCCGCTTCGCCGCCGCCACCAAGCCGATGTAGGCGGCATCAGTGGCGAGTGCGGCTTGAAGAGCCAGATCGTCGTAGTGGCCCTGAGTCGCCACCACGATCGCCGAGCCGACACCCACCCCCAGTCCGGAGAGGTCCAGCGTGGTGCGCACCAACTCCGGCGCGGGATGCTCGCCGGGCGACCCGCCGTCGTCGATGACCGCCACGTCCCACTCCAGCGCCCGGCCCATCAGAGCCAGAGCGGCGACGGCCGGCGACCGGCCGATCACGACGAGCTGCGGGCGGGGCGGGACAGGCTCCAAGTACACCTCCAGGCCACCGTCATTCTCACACGCCATCGGCACCGAGTACGTCCCCCCGGACCCGGAGTCCTGATCGGCCGAGCCGCAACCCCCGCCGGCATCGCTCTCCGCCACATCGGCGGAAACCCCCGACGGACTCTCCACGTCCCCCAGCAGCAGCAACCGAGACTCGCCGTCCAGCAGCGCCTCCCGAGCCTGCACCACCACCGTCGGCTCCGCACACGCACCGCCCAGCCACCCCCGCACGGTGCCGTCGGCCAGGATCACGGCCTTCGACCCCTGCTGCCCCGAAGAGGGCCCCCGCCGCCAAACAACGGTCGCCAGCACGAACGGCACCCGAGACTCGGCCAGAGCCACCGCCTCCTGCAGAACGGACAGGCTCATCGCCCGACCCCTCTACGCAGCTGGCTCACTGCCGCCGGACGGACAAATCCCCAAGGGTGGGGACGCCGGGGGCCGGGGGCGGATCGATTTCGCCAGACGATCCGACGACGGGCACCGGCGGCCCCGCCCGGACAGACCGAGACAACCGAGGGCGGGGATGCCGGTGGACGCCGTAGGCGGCCATTCCGAGGCCTCCGGAGCGCCACCGGCAGCGCCGCCCGGTCACTGCGGACCCCGTCGGGGACGGCCGCTCGCTACAAAGCCGATTCGATGGCGTCCCAGACCCGGTCGGGCAGCACCGGCATGTCGATGTTGCGCACGCCGAGGTGGGCGAGGGCGTCGATGACCGCGTTCACGTACGCCGCCGGCGAGCCCACGGTGGCCGACTCCCCCACCCCTTTGGCCCCAATGGGATGGTGTGGCGAAGGCACGCAGGTCTCCAGCAGCTCGAAGCGCGGCGTCTCCCAGGCGGTCGGCACCAGGTAGTCCATGAAGTTGGACCCGATGCAGTTGCCGTCGTCGTCGAAGGTGATCCACTGCATAGAGCTCTTGGCGAAGCCCTCGGTGAGCCCGCCGTGGATCTGGCCCTCCACGATCATGGGGTTGATGCGCACGCCGCAGTCGTCCAGCGCCACCATGCGGTCCACCTTCCACACGCCGGTCTCGGCGTCCACCTCCACGACCACGATGTAGCTGCCGTAGGGGAACGTGAGGTTCGGCGGGTCGTAGTAGCTGCTGCCCTCGAGGCCGTGCTCGAGGCCCTCGGGCATGTTGGTGTAGGCGGCGAACGCCACGTCCTGGATGGTGACCGACCGATCGGGCGTGCCCCGCACGGAGAACACCCCGGCCGCTAGGTCGATGTCCGCCTCGGCGGCCTCCAAGAGGTGCGCGGCGATCTTGCGGGCCTTGTCGGCCAGCTTGCGCGACACCATCGACGTGGCCGCCCCGCTGGTGGGCGTGGAACGCGAGGCGTAGGTGCCCAGGCCGTAGGGCGTGTTGTCTGTGTCGCCGTGCACCACCTTGATGTCGGTCACGGGGATGCCCAACTCACTCGCCACGATCTGGGCGAATGTGGTCTCGTGGCCCTGGCCCTGGGTCTTCACGCCCAGCTTCAAGATGGCCTTGCCGGTGGGGTGCACCCGCAACTCGGCCGAGTCGAACATCTTCAACCCGGCGATGTCGTAGGTGCGCGACGGCCCGGCGCCGACGGCCTCGGTGAAGTGGGCGATGCCGATGCCGATCAGCCGCCCCTCCTCCCGCGCCGTCGCCTGGGTCGCACGCAACTCCTGGTAACCCACCTCGTCCATGGCTTTGCGCATGGCGGTGTGGTAGTCGCCGGAGTCGTAGGTGAAGCCGGTGGGCGTGGTGTACGGGAACTGGTCCTCGCGTATGAAGTTCAGCAACCGGAACTCGGCGGGGTCCATGCCGATCTCGTAGGCCGCGTTCTGCACGAGGCGCTCGATGAGGTACGAGGCCTCGGTGATGCGGAACGAGCAGCGGTACGCCACGCCGCCGGGCGCCTTGTTGGTGAACGCGCCCTTGCAGGTCACGTGCGCGGCCGGGAAGTCGTACGACCCGGTCACCACGTGGAACAGGCCCGCCCGGAAGTTGGACGGCTGGGCGTCGGAGTAGAAGGCGCCCTGGTCACTGAGCACATCGGCCCGCAGCGCCAGGATGCGCCCGTCGGAGTCGAGCGCCAGCTCGCCGCGCATGTGGTAGTCGCGCCCGAACCCCGTGGAGATGAGGTTGTCGCTGCGCGACTCGATCCACTTCACGGGCGTGCCCAGCAGCAGCGAGGCGGCTGTGGCCACCACGTAACCGGGATAGATGGGCACCTTGTTGCCGAAGCCGCCGCCGATGTCCGGCGAGATGATGCGGATCTTCTGCTCGGGCAAGCCCGCCACGAGGGCGAACAGCGTGCGGTGGGCGTGCGGCGCCTGCGAGGTGAGGTACACCGTGGCCTGGCCGGTCACGGAGTTGACGTCGGCCACGATGCCGCAGGTCTCCAGCGGCGCCGGGTGCGAGCGCGGGTAGAAGGTCTCCAGCGACACCACCTTGGCGGCGCCGGCGAAGGCCGCGTCGGTGGCGGCCTGGTCGCCGCTGGACCAGGTGTAGACCAGGTTGTCGGTCTGGCCCTCCTTCTCGTCGCGGATCACCGGGGCGTCGGCGGACAGCGACTGCTGCGGGCCGGTGACCGCTGGCAGCATCTCGTAGTCCACCTCGATGAGGCCGGCCGCGTCCGCGGCGATGTACGGGTCGGTGGCGAGCACCGCCGCCACCTCCTGGCCCTGGTAGCGCACCTTGTCGGTGGCGAGCACCGCCTGGGTGTCGCCCGACAGTGTGGGCATCCAGGCCAGGTTGTGGGCGGCCATCAACTCGCCGGTGACCACCGCCACGACCCCCTCGACGGCCGAGGCCGCGTCGGTGTCGATACCGCGGATGCGGGCGTGCGCAACCGGGGAGCGGTGAATCGCCATGTGCAGCATGCCGGGCAGGACCAGGTCGTCGAGGAAGTCGCCCTGACCTTCGATGAGCCTGTCGTCCTCCTGGCGGAGCACGCTGTGTCCGATGCCGCCGATCTCCGGCGGGGTGGAGAGGTCTGGGGTCGCCGTCATTGCGCTCTCCCTTCGGCCGCTGCGGCCTGGATGGATTTGACGATGTTGATGTATCCCGTGCACCGGCAGAGGTTGCCGGAGATCGCCCAGCGGATCTCGTCCTCGGACGGGTCGTCGTTGGACTCCAGCAGGGCGGCGCCCACGAGCATCATGGCCGGGGTGCAGAAGCCGCACTGCAGGCCGTGGTTCTCCTTGAACGCCTTCTGTATGGCGTGAAGTTGGCCGTCCGCCTTGAGCCCCTCCACGGTGGTGACGTCGTGGCCGTCGGCCTGGGCCGCCAGCACGGTGCAGGCCTTCACCGGGACTCCGTCGAGCAGCACGGTGCACACGCCGCAACTGGTGGTGTCGCAGCCGATGTGCGTGCCGGTGAGGCCGACCGTCGAGCGGACGTAGTCCACGAGCAGCTGCCGGGCCTCCACATCGTGGGACTGCGCGGCGCCGTTGATGGTGACGCTGATCTCCATGTCTGATCTCCTCCTCAGCCGGCCTGCGCCTGCGCCAGGGCCGCTTCGAGGCCCCGCCGGGTGTAGACCCGCACCACGTTGCGCTTCCATTCGGCCGAGCCCCGCACGTCGCTGCGCGGCTCGGATGCCGCCGCGGCCGCCTCGGCGGCGGCGGCGAACAGCTCGTCGCTCGGCGCCTCCCCGACCAGCAGGGACTCCGCCTCGGCGGCCTTGCGGTTGATCGGCGCCACCGATGTCATGGCGATGCCGGCGGCGCTGATGGTCCCGTCGCCGGCGAGTTCGAGGTGGGTGGCGACGCCGACGGTGGCGTAGTCTCCGATCTTGCGTTCCAGCTTCATGTAGGCACCGCCGGAGGCGCCGGACGGCACCGGCACGCGCACCTCGGTCACCATCTCGCCGGGGGCGAGGCTGTTGGTGAAGAAGTCTTCGACGAAGTCGCCGATGTCGATGGATCGCTCGCCGCCGGGGCCGGTCGCCACGACCGTCGCGCCTGTGGCCAGCAGCACCGAGTTCCAGTCGCCCTCGGGGTCGCAGTGCGCCACCGAGCCGCAGACTGTGCCGCGGTTGCGGACCAGCGGATCGGAGATCCAGGGGGCGGCGGAGGCGACCGCTCCGCTGGGCAGGTCCGAGGCCACGATGTCGGCGTGGCGAACCGTGGCGCCGATGCGCAGGTGCCCGTTGGTCCGCTCCAGGGCGTCGAGGCTTGCGATCTCGTTGATGTCCACGAGCAGCGACGGGGCGGCGAACCGGAGCTTCAGCATCGGTATCAGGCTCTGGCCTCCGGCCAGGATGCGGGCGTCCTCACCTCCTTCGGCCAGTGCGTCGACGGCTTCGGCCACGGATCGGGCCACCGTCAAGTCGAACGACGGCGGGTACATGGCAACCCCCTTCGAGCCCGCTGGCGGGCTTCTGTATCCGGCGATACCCCTGGTGGCCCGACGGTTCGCGACGGCCTCCAGTGCGCGCCGACTGTAGTCGTTGCGCCTCGCAGGCGTCATAGGCAGGTCCAACGCGCAGGTGGCGTCCCGTTGAGGTCTGCGGCGCCGCCGGTGACGCTGCGAGTCCCGGCGCCGGGCGAGGGCGGCGCGGCGGCGCGGGCGGGGAGTACCTTTTCGAGAGCGCCGGAGCGTGCGGGTCAGCCGCGTGCTCGCGGTCGAGTTGATCCCGCAGCGGCGCAAGCAGGACGCAGGCAGAACGCAGGCAGGAGGGGGAACAGGTGGCCGAATACGTGACCGGCACCGGGGCTCTGCTCGGCGAGTCTCCCGTCTGGGACACCGAGGCGGGCGTGCTCTGGTGGCTGGACATCGAAGGGTGCAGCATCCGGCGGTACGACCCGGCGGGCGACGCCGAGCAGTCATGGCCGATGCCCGACAAGCCGGGATCGATGGCGCTCTGCGGCGACGGGCGTCTGCTCGTGGCGATGCGCAACGGCGCCGGCTGGCTCGACCCCGGCGACGGGTCGTTCACGCCGTGGCTGGATCTGGAGCCGGGCATGGCCTCCAACCGAATGAACGACGGACGCTGCGACCCGGCGGGACGCTTCTGGGTGGGCAGCATGCACGACCCCGTCATCGAGGGCGTGAACACAGGTCGACTGCACCGCATCGAGGGCGACGGCACCCACACAGTGGTGCGCGACGGTGTGGGCGTCTGCAACGGGCTGGCCTTCTCGCCCGAGGGCGACCAGATGTACTTCGCCGACTCCCCCCGGGCGACGGTGTGGCGCTACCGCTACGACCCCGAGACGGGCGCCGCACACGACCCGGAGGTGTTCTCGGACTGGTCGGGGCTGCCGGGTGTGCCCGACGGCGCGGCGATAGACGAGACCGGCTGCTACTGGTCGGCCTGCGCCTTCGGCTGGTCGCTGGCCCGCCTGACCCCCCGCGGCGACGTCGACCGCATCGTGGAGCTGCCCGTGGAGATCCCCACGATGCCGGCTTTCGGCGGCGCCGACCTCGACACGATCTTCGTCACGTCCATCGGTCCGGGCGGCGGCTTCCCGACAGCGCCCGGCCAACCCCAGGCCGGCGGCGTCTTCGCCGTCGACGGCGGCGTGAGCGGCCTGCCGGAGCCGCGCTTCGCCGCGGGAGGCTGAACCCCGACCGCCCCGCTAGGTTCACGCCCGAGCGCGGCCGTGCGCCGCCGCAGCCCGCCGCCGACCGACGAGCAGGAGAAGACATGGCCCGCTGGCTCAAGACAGGAATCGCCGAGGACGAAAAGCGCGCCCGCGACGACCAGGTCCGGGACACCGTGACGAAGATCCTCGACGACATCGAGCGCCGCGGCGACGAGGCCGTGCGGGAACTGTCGATCCGCTTCGACAACTGGGACCCCGCCGACTTCCGCCTCAGCGACGACCAGGTCGCCGCGGCGCTGGACGAGATCCCAGAGGCAACCCTCGACGACGTGCGCTTCGCCCAGGCGCAGATCCGCAACTTCGCCCAGATCCAGCGGGACTCGCTGCTGGACGTGGAGGCCGAGACGCTGCCGGGGGTGATCCTGGGCCACAAGAACATCCCCGTCGGTTCGGTGGGGTGCTACGTGCCGGGCGGGAAGTACCCGCTGGTGGCCTCCGCGCACATGTCGGTGGTGACCGCCGAGGTGGCCGGCGTGGAGCGCATCGTGACCTGCGCCCCGCCGTTCGGCGGACGGCCCGCCTCGGCCATCGTGGCCGCCCAGCACCTCGGCGGCGCCGATGAGATCTACTGCCTCGGCGGCGTGCAGGCCGTCGGCGCCATGGCCCTGGGGACCTCCACGATGGCGCCGGTGGACATGCTGGTGGGCCCCGGCAATCCGTTCGTGGCCGAGGCGAAGCGGCAGCTGTTCGGGCGCGTGGGAATCGATCTGCTGGCCGGACCGACCGAAACGCTCGTGATCGCCGACGACAGCAGCGACGGGGAGATCTGCGCCACCGACCTGCTGGGCCAGGCCGAGCACGGCCCCACGTCGCCGGCGGTCCTGCTGACCACCTCGGAGGAGCTGGCGGTCGCCACCATGGCCGAGGTGCAACGGCAACTGGAGATCCTGCCGACCGGGGAGATCGCCGGAGTGGCCTGGCGGGACTACGGCCAAGTGATCGTGGCCGACAGCGACACCGAGATGGTGCGCATCGCCGACGACATCGCCTCCGAGCACGTGCAGGTCATGACCACCGATCCAGACTGGTTCGCCGAGCGGCTCACGAACTACGGCTCGCTGTTCCTGGGCGACCGCACCAACGTGTCCTACGGCGACAAGGTCATCGGCACCAACCACACGCTGCCCACCCGCCGGGCGGCCCGCTACACGGGCGGTCTGTGGGTCGGCAAGTTCCTCAAGACCTGCACCTACCAGAAGGTGCTGACCGACGAGGCCTCGGTGCTGCTGGGCGAGTACTGCTCGCGGCTGTGCGCCCTGGAGGGCTTCGCCGGCCACAAGGAGCAGGCCGACATCAGGGTGCGGCGGCTGGCGTGAGCGGCGAAGCGACCGGAGAGGTCGGCCTGGGGCGCCTTCCGGGCCGCGGCCTGCGCCTCGACGGCCAGCGGGCGCTGGTGACCGGCGCCGGGCGGGGCATCGGCCTGGCGTGCGCCGAGGCGCTGGCGGCGGCGGGTGCCGCCATGACGCTGCTGAGCCGCACCCGCAGCGAGCTGGAGCAGGCCGCCGAGGCCATCGCAGCAGCCGGCGGGCGGGCCGACGTGCTGGTCTGCGACTGCACCGACGCCGAGGCGGTCGCCGAGGTGGTCGGCGGGGCGCCGGGCCACTGGGACGTGCTGGTAAACAACGCCGGCACCAACCGGCCGCAGAGCTTCCTGGAGGTCACCCGGGAGGCGTTCGAAGCCGTCATGCAGATCAACGTCACGGGCGCGTTCTTCGTCGCCCAGGCGGTTGCCGCCAAGATGGCCGCCGCCGGCGAGGGCGGCAGCATCGTCAACATGTCCTCGCAGATGGGCCACGTGGGCGGGGCGCGCCGCTCGGTCTACTGCACCAGCAAGCACGCCATGGAGGGCATGACCAAGGCCATGGCCATCGACCTCGCCCCGCACCGCATCCGGGTCAACAGCGTGTGCCCCACGTTCATCCTGACCCCCATGACCGCCCCCTACTTCGAGGACGAGGCCTTCCGGGCCGACACCCTGGGGCGCATCCCGTTGGGGCGCCTCGGCGAGCCGAGCGACGTGACCGGCGCCGTCGTGTTCCTGGCTTCGGACGCCTCGGCGCTGATCACCGGCTCGGCCCTCAAGGTCGACGGAGGCTGGACCGCCGTCTGAGGCACCGTTCGGCCAGATCCAGCCCTGGGAGGCTGAGACGAGACGGGCTGCCTACGGTCGTCTGCGCGTGTCTGTCGAATCTCCCGAGACACCAGCAGACAGACACCAGTCGACGTGCTCGGATCGTCGGCGGTGCCCGTCAGGCGCCGGGTGAGGCGGTGGTGATACCGAGTGCAGTCGCCGCGTCGAGTTGCCGGCGGTCGTAGCTGACCACCCCGGCGAGGTCGTCCTCGAGTTCCTGCGCCGCGGCGAGATGGACGGCGTCGAGCGAACGCAGGCGACGGATCGGCAACCTCCCCGCCCGGTCCAAGACAGCGGGACGGAGCCGCACCGAAGCAAGGGCCCGCAGGAGTTCTTCACAACGTCGCCGGACACCGGGCGGTTCATCGAGGACGGCCCGCCGGGCCTCGGTCCGCAGGAGATCCGACGACACCGGGCGGCGGCCGTCGAGCCAAACCCGGAAGGCCTCTGAATGTTCCTCGGCGACCAGCAGCTTCACAAAAGCCGAGGTGTCGACGTACCACATCTCAGCGCTCATCGCGCCGCATTTCCTCCAGACGCTCAGTCAGCGGGGGCCGAGCCAGCGGTGGGCCGAGCCGGGCGAGACACTCGAGCAGATCTCCTGCGGGCGCCTCGACACGACCTTCTGCGACAAGACGCGCCAGCGTTTCGCCCGGTTCGGGGAGGGGCGACAGGTAGGCCACCGGAACGCCCCGGACCGTGATCCTGTAGGTCTCGCCCTGCGCAACCAGCCGCAGCCACCGGCTGGCGTGCTGGCGGAGTTCGCGCACCCCGATCGACTGCATGTGCTACATGATAGCACAATGGCAGTGATGCCGACGCCACCTTCCCCTCGAACCTGCGCGCCAGTATCTCCGAGACGTTGGCTACGCCGGGTGAGGCGACGCAAGACGGGGCTCAGTGCAGGGCGATGCCGCCGGTGATGTCGAACTCGGCGCCCGTGGCGTAGCTGCTAGCGTCGCTGAGCAGCCAGACGATGATCTCGGCGACCTCCTGCGGCTCGCCGAGGCGCCCCAGCGGGATCATCTCCCGCTCGGCTTTGGCGATCAGCGCCGGGTCGGTCTGCTCGGTGAGCATGCGGGTGCGCATGGCGCCGGGGCAGACCGTGTTGACGAGGATCCCGGCGGGCGCCCCGAAGTTGGCGAACATCTTCGTCATCACCGCAACCGCGCCCTTGGTGGTCTCGTACAGCAGCGAGGTGGTCGTGAAGCCGCCCTCGTAGACCCCGGTGGAGGTGACGTTCACGACCCGGCCCCAGCCGCGGGCGGCCATGTCGGCCATGGCGGCGCGCATCAGCAGCAGCGGCGCCCGGGCGTTGATGTGGTACACGAAGTCGAACCGTTCGCCGGTGATCTCCTCCAGCGGCGTGCGGAACAGCACGGCGGCGGCGTTCACCAGGGCGTCCACCCGCCCGAAGTGCGCCAGCGCCTGCGGCACCACGGACTCCACCTGCTCGGCGTCGCCGAGGTCCACGACGATGCCGTACGCCTCGGCGCCCAGCGCACGCACGTCGGCGAGGGTCCCCTCGAGGGCGTCGGTGCGGTTGTCCACCAGGGCGAGCCGGTAGCCGCCCCGCTCGGCGATGATCCGGGCCGCGGCGCCGGCCAGGCCGCCGCCCGCTCCGGTCAGGAGCGCCACCCGTTCGGGTGCGTCGTAGTTGCTCATGGTTGTCTTCTTCCCGCCGGCTCAGCAGCACGGCTCGTTCGCTGCCTCAGATGCCGGCGTTCGCGAGGGTCTCGGCGCGGCAGCGGCGCATCTCGGCCTGGACTCCTCCCAGCGCACGCTGGAAACGAAGGGCAGCCCGTCCGGCAGGCGGATGAGGTCCAGCAATCACTTGTTCAGTTCCAGGGGGCGGGGATCGGCAGGTCGGTGATGGAGAGCAGGCCGGGACGTGCCGCGACCACGTGCGGCAGCATGTTGACCAGCACGGCCATCGTGGTGGACTGCGGGTTGAAGCCGGGGCGGACGACGGCTTGCAGGTCGGGATCGCCGATCACGTTGTAGGAGTCCTCGGGGGCCAGGCCAATGGAGGCCAGGTCCACGTGGCCGAGGAACGTGGCCTGGAACCACGGTTCGCCGCCGTCGTCGGTGTAGCCCGTGGTGACCTGCTCGAAGCCGGCGGACTGGCCGGCGGCGATGGGCACCGCCACCGTGTCGATGGCCGCCGGTGCCAGGATGGGGTCGATGGTCTCACCGAAGCGCGCCACGGTGCGGCCGAAGCGCCGCGCGAAGGTGCGCATGGTGTGGGGGTAGCCGATGTGGCCGTAGATGCGGCCCGCGGCCACGCCGGCTGCATGCTCGTCGGGGTCGAAGCCCAGACCCAAGCGGCGCTGCACGGTGCCGCTGAAGCGTGACAGGTCCACCACCCGGCGCACCTCGATGCGGTCCAGGTGGCAGGCCGCGGCCGTCAGCGCCAGGCCCAGCACCTCATAGATGTAGCCGGGGTTGGCGCCGGCGCCCATGACCGTGACGCCGGCGGCGCGGGCCTTGGTGTCGATGTGGGCGGCGAAGTCGGGATCGATGGCCCAGGCGTAGCCCATCTCCTCGGCGGTGCACATGACGTTCAGCCCGGCGTCCACCCCGGCGGCGATGTCGTCGGCCACCTCGGCGATGAACGAGGTCGTGGCGATCAGCAGCACGTCGGCCGGGGTGGCGAGCGCCGTGTCCCGGTCGGTCACCGTCACGCCGATCGGCTCCCCGCTCGCCAGCTCGCCGACGTCCGTACCCACGAAGTCGGGGTTGCGGCTGCAGGCGGCCACCACCTCCAAACCGCGGCGCCCGGCGGCCAGCCGAGCCACGTTGCGGCCCACTCCGCCGGTGCCGCAAAGCGCCAGCCGGATCTCACTCATAAGTCCACCTCTGCGCGCCTCATCCTGCCGGGTAAATCACAATCTATCTTGCTCTCTTCGTTGTGGAAGGCGCTCGCCCGCGCCACGGTGAGCGCACCGTCCCCCACTCCGTCATACCCTTCGTATAGCTTGCGGATAGGCGTTGACCTGGAGGTGTACCGCAGCGCGCCTCGGTTGAGCAGCACTTAAGAACTGTGTCGGAGGCAGCGTGAGCGGACCAACACGACGGCGTGAGAGCACCGCCACCTCCAACTTCGGGGTGGGGCGGCGCGAGGCCCACGACGCCTCGGCCTTCTACAGCCGTTTCCCGGCACCGGAGATCAGCGAGGACTCCGAGATCGCCCGCCCGTCGTGTACCGACCGGATCTGGGTGGGCGACGCCCGCGACATGGATCGCCACGGCGACATCGCCGACTCTTCGGTGGCACTGGTGGTCACTTCACCGCCGTACTACGCCGGCAAGGAGTACGAGGAGGCCATCGGCGAGGGGCACGTCCCCGCCGGCTACATCGAGTACCTCGAGATGCTGCACGACGTGTTCGCCGAGTGCGTCCGCAAGCTCGAGCCGGGCGGGCGGATCGCCGTGAACGTCGCCAACCTGGGGCGCCGGCCGTACCGCTCGCTGTCGGCCGACGTGATCGACATCCTGCAGAACCGCCTGAAGCTGCTGCTGCGCGGCGAGATCATCTGGCAGAAGGCCCGCGGCGCCTCCGGCAACTGCGCCTGGGGCTCGTTCCGCAAGGCCAGCAACCCCGTGCTGCGCGACGTCACAGAGCGCGTCGTGGTCGCCTCCAAGGGGCGCTTCGACCGGGCCGTGCCGCGAGACCGGCGGGTGGCCGGCGAGCTGCCGTCGGAGAATTCCATCGGTGCCAGAGAGTTCATGGAGGCCACGATGGACGTCTGGGAGATCCGCCCGGCCTCCGCCACGAGGGTGGGGCATCCGGCTCCGTTCCCCGTCGAGTTGCCGCAGCGCCTCATCGAGCTGTACACGTACCGTGGCGACCTGGTCCTCGACCCGTTCGTGGGTTCGGGCAGCACAGCCCTGGCGGCGGTGCGCACCGGTCGTCACTACGTGGGGTTCGACACCGATCCTGCATACGTCGCCCTGGCGGAGCAACGACTGGCGTCGGAGATCTCCGACGAGGACGGCGGCGACGAGGCGGTGGTCGCCCTGTGAGCAGACCTCGGGCCTGACGATCGCCGCGACCGAGGATCCAGGTGCCGGACGACCGGACGACGATCACCGAGTTGGGCACTGCGCTGGGCGTCACCGGGGCCGGCTCGCTGCAGGCGTCGCTAGCCGAACGCCCCGCCAACCTGGACATCGAGGGTGAGTCCTGGGAGCGGCTCGAGCGGATCCTGGCATCCGGCAAGTACTTGGCCATCGCCTTGGCGGCGTTCGCCAACGGGGCGTTCTTCGCCCGCCACCCGGCGGGCCTCGACGGCCGGGCGCCGCGGCTCATCGAGTGGAGCGGCGACCGGCGGATCCCCGGCGACCAGGCCGTCCCCGCCGACCTGCTCATCGACCGGGTCTACATGATCAGCTGCAAGTACCTGTCGCAGATCCTGCACAACACCGCCCCGGCGCGGGTCTTCGACGACATCCTCGCCCCCTCCTCACAGGCGAGACACCCCGACTGGTTCGCCGAGTTGGCGCCTCGCCGGCACCTGGCGCTCTACCGCGGCGCCCTGAAGCTGCTCGGCCTCGACGGCATGCCCGACACGCCCGGTTGGCTGAATTCGGAGCAGCGGGCGCGGCTCCGGGGCGCCTTCCGGACCCACGGCGGGCGCGGGATGCCCGGCGAGCTGCGCAAACCGTACGACGCCCTCATCGACGCCGTCAGCACGGCCTCGGCCGAACGCTGGCAGGAGGCGCTGCGGGAACCGGCGCAGCAGGAGCGCATGCTGTGGCGGCTGCTGCGCGTCTACTCCTCGACCTACTACATCCTGGGCATCGACCGGCGGCGGACGATGCGGCTGCGGGTGATGACGCCCTGGGAGTGGCGGCAGGCTTTCGAGTTCCGGTCGTTGCGGGTGCAGCCCGACGGGCGAGGCCAGCCGCGGGTGAACTGGACGGCCCGCTACCGGGAGCGCGCCGGCGGGGAGCGGGGCGAGGTGCGCGGACATGTGGAGATCCGCTGGAGCCACCGGCCGTTCTGCGGCCCCCCGGAGGCGAAGATCTACCTGGACACCCGCCACGACGAGGTGCCGGGCTACGTCCCGCTGGACGGACGCGGCGGCGGCCCCGGACACGAGCAACTGAGCTTCCCGCTGAACGGCGACTGAGCCCGGCAGCCGCGGACCTCTCGAGCGCGGGGAGCCGCGCTCGCACTGAGCTTCCCTCTGAACGGCGACTGAGTCCGACGGCCCTCTCAGGGACAGGCCGTGCGCTGGGGCAGTTCGGCGACCTGCCCCAGCAGGCGCCGGACTTCGACGGCGCGCACCGCGTAGCCCACGTCCTCCCGGAACCGCGAGGTGGCGAAGACCATGCCCACGACGGCGCCGTCGCCGTTCAGCACGGCGGCCCCGGAGTCCCCGTAGGCGCCGTCGAAGCGCAACTCCAACCCGCGCCGGGACACCCGCACGGTGCGGTACACGTCCTCGATGTTCGTCCGGACGCGGCGCATCACCTCGACCGGCTTGCGCGTCAGCGCGCCGGCGTCGGTCATCGCCGCCACGACGCCGCGGCTGCCCGCCGGCGCCAGCGCGGCGTCGTCGCCGGCGGCCAGGGCGACCGGGTCGGCGCCGAGCCCCGGCACACGCACCGCGGCCACGTCGAGCGCCGGGTCCAGTGCCACGACGAAACCGCCCCGGCTGCGCCCGGCGCCGTCGGTGACCGCAACCCGGCGGCGCCCGGCGACCGGGTGCGCAGCCGTCACAACGAGGTCATCCGCCACGGCGAACCCGCTGGCGTGCGCCCGACCGCCGCAGCCGACCGCCGTCACCGTCACGAACGACCCGACCGGGGTCGTCTCCCGCAGAACCCCCCACAGCATCAACCCCAGCGCCAGCCCGACGGCAGCCGCCAGCGTCGAGCGCTGGACCCACTGCGCCGCCGAGCCATCCCTCTCCCGTCCGCCCGACCGTCCCAACAGCACCGCCACCGCGCCGACCGTAGTTCTGTCCGGCTGGGGGCTACCACAGAGCTCGCACGACAAGGGCCTCGCTGAGCACCGGGACATCTGAGTGAGCAGCTGCAGAGCCCAGAGTTGCGTTCGGAAGAACTGCAAATATACTGAAACTACGCTAAATATGTGACTAATCATTCAAATGATGGTCGCCGACTCGTTCAGGAGGTGCGTGCTGTGGAACCGGTTGTTCTCGCGGTGTTTGCGTGGGTCGGACTTACGAGCTTCGGCCTGGGGCTGCTCGTCCCGGTCATGTGGAACAGATGGCACCGCGGGCGATTGGGGCGCGGGCCAGCCAGCCGCGGCGCGGCCAGGACCGTCACCAAGGCCGACATCCGCGGGGAGTTCGACCGCGACCCTCTAGCGGTGAGCATGTTCATGGACGACGCCACTCCAGAGGACGTTCAGCGGTACCTGTACTTGGAAGCTGAGCGCAGGGCGATCATGCGAAAGCGCAAGCAACTCGCCGACAACGAGAACGACTTCTTCGCCCCGCCCCGCCGTCCCGGCCCCGATCCGGGCTTCAGGGGCTGCCGGGGCTAGCGGTACTGGCCTCAGCGATCACGGCACAACCTAACCATGCCGCCGCCTCGGGCAGCTCCGAGCCAGCCGGATGCCATGGCGAGCGCCGCCGGCGGCCCCGGGGGCGCCCCACTGGCAGCCGTGCGCTCGCGGGTCGCGGGAGGAGAGCCCCTGGAATCGGTCGCCGCCGACTATGAGGTTCCGATCGACGACATCGCCGAATCCCTCCATGCCATCTGGCCGGCAACAAGAGCCGCCTGATCCCGAACGCGAATATCCCGGGAACCGTAATTGTCAGGCGACTCATGGACAATTGGGAGGCCATTCTGCTGCAGCCGCCAGTGCCAACTTGATCGCCCGCACGGTCGCCCGACCGTTCCGACCGACCGCCCCACCAGCATCGACAACAGCGCGACCCTAGTTGCGCGCTTTCCCAAGAGCCCGCCCACGGGATTTGTCAGACACAGTATGATTGCCGTATGACGACGATGCTCAGCTTCCGGACCGATGAGGAGCAGGCCGCCGGCGCCACCCGCTGGGCCGAGATCCTGGGGGTCGACCGCTCCGAACTCCTGCGCGACGCCCTGCGGCGGCACCTGATCCAGCTTGCCGGCGAGCAGGACGTCGAGGCCTGGATCGAGACACCGCACCACGACAACGAACTGTCGCTCGCCGCCATCGCCGACTGGGGACCGGCGGAGGAATGGACGGACTGGGCCGATGCGGCGCGGTGAGGTCTGGTTCGCGGCGACGCCAGGAGGCGACCGACCCGTGTTGGTCCTGACGCGCGACCCGGTCGCCGACCGGGTCGGCGCCGTGGTCGTGGCCGCGCTGACGCGTACGCAACGGGGCTTGGTGTCCGAACTTCAACTCACCGTGGCCCGCGACGGCGTGCCGACTGACTGCGTCGTCAACTTCGACAACATTCACACCATCGGCCGTGCGACGTTCCGGCGCCGCGTCGCCGCCCTTTCCGACGGTCGCATGGCCGAGGCCTGCAGGACGCTCACCGCGGCCGCCGGCTGCTGAAGTCACCTCGTCTGGGAGGCGCCCGCTAGCTTGTGCGGGATTCCGTCGCCCATCCGGGGGAGAGCAATGCGATCCGGACCCATCGACATCCACGCGCACGTCCTGCCCGAGAACTGCCTCGCCATCCCGACCGCCACCGGCGAGCTGCGGCTGCGAGAAGTGAACGGCGAGCTGCACCTGGGCAACCTGTCGCTGTCGATCCGCACAGTGACGATGTACGACATGGACATGATCCTGGAGGACATGGACACGTACAGCCTCGCGGTACGGGCCATGTCGCCGCCGCCGTTCACGTTCGCCCTCGACGCACCCGCCGACCGGGCCGCCGCCTTCGTGGCGGAGGTGAACGACGGGCTGGTGGCGATGTGCGAGCAGGCGCCCGACCGGCTCCGGGGCCTCGGCTCGCTTCCCCTGGCCGACCTCGACGCGGCCATGGCGGAGCTGCGCCGCCTAGCGGACATCGACTGGATCCGCGGCGTCACGGTGCCGCCGCTGGTGGGCGGCGTCTCCTTCGAGACCGACCCGCTGCGGTCGGTCCTCATCGAAGCGCACCGGCTGGGCATGTGCATGATCGTGCACCCCATGCAGCTCCCGGGCCCGGGCCTGGGCCACCACTACCTCATCAACCTGCTCGGCAACCCCACCGAGTCGGCGGCGGCCATCGGCGGCGTGATCCTCTCGGGCCTCGCCGATGAGCTCGACGGGCTTCGTCTGGCGTTCCTGCACGGCGCCGGCTGCGCCCCCGGCGTGCTGGGCCGCTGGGACCACGGCTGGGGCGCCCGCCCCGACGTGTCCGCCGACTGCGCCCGGCGCCCCAGCGAGGTGTTCCGGGACCGCATCTGGGCCGACAACTTGACCCACAGCGCCGACCACCTCCGCTTCCTGGCCACCGTGACCGGCGCCGAGCGACTGGTCCTCGGCTCGGACTACCCGTTCGACATGGCCGCCAAGGACCCGGTGGGCGCCGCAGAGGCTGCCGGACTCGACGTGGAGCAACTCTCCCGCAACGCGCTGAGGTTCCTGGGCTATTGAGCCCGGCTCCCGGCGACGTCACCACACCGCCGGTGGCGTCCGCACCGGCGTCGCCGGGAGTCCGAAGCGCACCGACCGACGAAGCGGACCCGCAGCGCTGGATCCTGCTGGCGGGGCTGTGGGCCATGTACGCCGCATTCGGCTTGGTGGTGTCGTCGCTGGCGCCGGTGCTCACGCCCCTCGGCGAGGATCTCGGGCTGAGCAAGTCCCGCCTCGGCGTGATCCTCGGCACCTGGCCGGCGGTGTTCGTCTTCGCCTCGACCCCCAGCGGCTGGTTCCTGGACCGCGTCGGGCTGCGCTGGGCGCTCTTCGCCGGCGGAGTGCTGATGTGCCTGTCGGGAGTGCTGCGCGGGCTGGCCACCGGCGGGGTCAGCCTGTTCCTGGCCGTTGCGATCTTCGGGCTGGGTGCGCCGATGATCTCCAACGCGGCGCCGAAACTGGTTGTCAGCCGCTTCTCGGAACGCGAGAGGGCCAAGGCCACGTCGCTCTACCTCACCGCACCGGTCGCCGGGCAGATCATCGCCGTGGCCGCCGCCAACAGTGTCATCCGCCCGGTCGCCGGCGGCAGTTGGCGGAGTGTGCCGCTGGTCCTGGCGGCAGCGACCGGGATCGTCTGCGTGTTGTGGCTGATGTTGACGGGCCGGCTGAAGTCCCGCTCTCCGGGGCCGGCGCCGGGAGGGTTCAAGCTCGACAGCGCCACCCGCCAGGGCGCCCGCACCCTGCTGCGCCAGCCGCTGATGCGGCTGGTCCTGATCATGGCGGTGGCCATCTTCTTCGTGAACCACGGCCTCAACAACTGGCTGCCCAAGATCATCGAGGACAGCGGGGTCTCGGCCCAGACCGCCGGCTACCTCACCTCGGCGTCGTACGCGGCCGGGCTGATCGGCCCGCTGCTGGTCACCCGGTTCGGCGCCCGCCGGCCACTGGCCGCGCCCGTGGTCATCTCGCTGTGCCTGGCCGCCACCGTCGCCATGCTGGCGGTGGTCTCGGGTGTCGCCGCCACGCCGTTCCTGCTGCTCATCGGGTTCCTGCGGTTCGGGCTCATCGCCCTGTGCGTGTTGACGCTGATGGGGCTGCCCGGCGTGGACGGGCGCAACATGGGAATCGCCAGCGGACTGTTCTTCACCGCGGGCGAGATCGGCGGCTTCGGCGGGCCGTTCGCCGTGGGCGGCATCGCCGACGCCAGCGGCAGCTTCGCCGCCAGCCTGTTCACGCTCGCCGCGGCGATGGTCCTCGTGGCGTGGCTGTTCCTGCTGATCCGCCGCCGCAGCACGCCGGGCGAGCCGGCAATCGCTGCCGCCGGCGGCTGACTCCGTCCACCTCAACACCGGCGGCTGCGTGACCGAAGGCCTTCGCCACCTGCGGCGAGACCGCCTCGGCTCCGGCAGCCGGACCGCACCGCTCGATTCACACTCGATTCTTCTGCGCCTGTTGATGAGACCACCTACCACTTGGAATACACCGAGTCACACTCGATTCACACTCGAATCTTCTGCGCCTCTCACCCACCTCTTACAAAGGCTCACTTCAATAGGGTGTGAGGCAGCCAATGAGGCATCCCCGCACCCTTCGCGGCGGACAGGAAGCGAGCACAACGTGTCGAGACTCCAGACCACCCTGCTGCCAGCGGCGGCTGCGCTGGCGCTCGTGCTCTCCGCCTGCAGCGGTGAAGGCGAGTCCAGTGGCTTGGCGACACTGGTCGATGCAGCCCCTGTGGTGGAAACGGTGCCCGAACCCGAAGGCGCCGCCACCGCCGGCATCGTGAGCTCGCCGCCGGCGACCACCGCCACGACCGCCACGACCGCCACGCAGACTCCCGAGGTGACCGCAGCGGCGAACACCGAGACGACTCCGGAGACCTCCGCCACGACCGCGCCGGCAACCCCCACGACGGTGGGTGACATCGACACCGGAGATGAA
>LXNI01001610.1_pt1 | contig 18589 bp, 11 predicted proteins | sample 809091 | NCBI WGS metagenome assembly LXNI01 (sample SAMN04870527, study PRJNA318959) | sponge metagenome | biome: 01000161; feature: marine sponge reef; material: water | host: Sarcotragus foetidus | place: Greece: Milos, Mediterranean Sea | collected 2013-05-29 | depth 5-7 m | reverse complement strand
TCCGGGCGCCGCATCCGGCCCGCATATTCGCGCCGGGCCCGCGGCGGCGGCTCGACCACCGTGCCCCGCCCGCTCTCGAACTCCCGCAGGTGCGCCACCGTTTCCGCCGCCAGCCACATCGCGAACAGGGCAAGCCCGGTGCACGCGCCCAGCACCGCGCGGTCGGCAACCAGTGAGAAGATCAGCCGGCGGGCCGACCACGCCTCGTTCATGCCATGGACGAAGTGGAAGCGCTCGATTCTGACGGATACGCCGGCCGCCAGGCGGTATTCGATCAATCCGTGATCGCTGAAGCCGAGGCCCAGCATCACCTTGGCCACGGTGAACTTCCAGGCGGCGTACCAGTCGTGCCCGGTCGTGCCGAGCGCGAGCGCGATGCCGGTGACCAGCACCGCCATGCCGGCGGTGCAGATCCCGGCCCACACGAGCGTCCGGAGCACATCGTCGGTGTCAGGCATGACGGACATCCCGGCATCCGGGGACACCCGTCGCCGGCTTCGGCGACACGCCGCCGAGCAGTTGCGCGACAAAGGAGGGGTTGCCCGTCGCTTCCCGTCCGAGCAGCGAGCGCTTGACTCCCGTCACCGCGAGAAAGGCATTAACTTCCCTGCGGAAGGCCGGGCCGGCCGGCGGCTCGCCCATGACGGCGAGCGCCCGGTCCACCGTCCCGAGGCGCGGATTACGGCCGTCACGCAGGGAGGCGACGAAGTCCCGGTCGCGGTACACGGAGGCGCCGAATGCTCCCGTGCTCATCCCGTTCTCCGCGCACCAGGCCTCGATCGTCCGCAGAAACCGGACATCGAGAACGCCGCCGGGTCTTGAGTTCAACACGCCCATCCATGCATAGATAGGGGCCGCGGGAGGGTCCGCAAACCGCTTTCAATATGGCAAATCCTGCGAATCATACGCCAGGCGCCTCATGGCGCCGTATGTCCACTATCGGCGGTGAAAAAATCTTCAACCCTGTAGATGGACGAGCAGACAGGGCTTGCTCAAATTCCGCGCTGGTCTATGCTCCGGCAGGTCTCAATGGTGCCGAGCGATGAGTGCGGGATGGGCATCCGAATCGCTCGTCGGCCAACACATCCCCACGGAGAACAATTTGGGCAGCACAGCGATTTATCGAATTGCTCTCGGCAAGGATCAGAGGCCAGACCCTTGGCAACATGCCCTCATGGAGGACGAGTGGCCGCAAGTCCTTATCGCACCCACCGGCTCGGGCAAGACCGCTGCCGTCACTCTCGGGTGGGCAGCACACCGCTTACAATGGCCTGACACGACGCCACGCCGTCTGGTGTGGTGCCTCCCCATGCGAACCTTGGTCGAGCAAACCGCAGAAGTCGTCAGAGGCTGGTTTGCGCGGTTGGCGGCTGAGACGAACGGTGCTGCTAGGCTCCCGGGACCGGGGGACATTCATGTCCTCATCGGAGGTACCGAGGTGAGTGACTGGATTGCGCAGCCGGAGCGTCCCGCAGTGCTTGTCGGTACCCAGGACATGCTCCTCAGCCGCGCGCTGATGCGCGGCTACGCTGCCTCGCGGGTCAACTGGCCTATGGAGTTCGCACTGCTTCACGACGACGCACAGTGGGTTTTCGACGAAGTTCAGCTCATGGGGACGGGTAGTGCCACGTCAGCGCAGCTCGAAGCCTTTCGCCGCCACGAGGCCGCGCGCGCCGAGAGGGCCCGACGCTCGAACGGCCCTTCTGCCCGCAGTCTCTGGATCTCCGCCACCCTCGATCCGGCTTGGCTCAGAACGGTGGATCACGCCGAGCCGCCGCCGGAGGCCGTGGTGAGGGTCGATCCCGAGGCGGAAGCAGACGGCCGTCTGGCGCGTCTCGCCAGGGCGAGGAAGGCGATCCGCCGTTCCGGCATCGTGCCGGTGTCTCCAAAGTCCGATGACCTCGAGCGCTATGTCGCGGACTTCGCAGAATCGATCCTGGACGCCCACCGCCCGGGGTATATGACCCTCGTGATCGTCAACAGGGTGGCGCGAGCGCAGGCCCTCCATGCGGCGCTCGAGCAATCGCTTCAAAAGTGTGAACCACCACCGACGCTCGCTCTGGTCCACTCGCGCTTCCGCCCGGCCGAGCGCAAGCGAGAGATGGGCAAGGTTGCCGGAGGCGAGTCGAATGACGTGATCGTGGTCGCCACGCAGGCCATCGAAGCCGGCGTCGACATCTCTGCCGCCGTTATGTTCACCGAGCTCGCTCCTTGGCCGTCTCTGGTACAGCGCTTCGGTCGCGCGAATCGGTACGCGACGCTCGACGGTGGCGCCGACATCCACTGGATTGACCTGCTCGGCAAAACGAACGACGAGAAGGCCGAGAGCGATCTGGCGCTTCCTTACGCGGCCGTGGAACTGCAGGCGACGCGGAAACGACTTGCCTCGCTGGTCGATGCTGCTCCCGCGAATCTCCCCCCGCCGGGTAACGTCGAGCCGCCACGACGGGTCATCCGCAGGAAGGACCTTGACGATCTCTTCGATACGGACCCGGATCTGACCGGCTTCGATATTGATGTCTCCCCCTACATCCGCGACGCGGATGACACTGATATCCGCATCTTCTGGCGCGACCTGTCCAGGGCTGTCGAGGAGCCGCCGCGGCCCCGTGCCGATGAGTTGTGCGCGGCCCCGATCGGCAGAGCCAGGGGCTGGCTGAAGAAGGCGCGCGCGAAGCGCTCCGGCGACCTCGTCTTCGTCCGCGATCCGCAGTGGCGGAGCGCGGAGGGGCCGGTCGGCGATGCACCGCCTGGCTGGAGACCCTTTCGGGATGACCCGTGGCCGGGAATGACCTTGCTCGTCGATGCTGGGGCCGGCGGGTACGATGATTCCATCGGGTTCACGGGCAAGCCCATAGATGTTCCGGTGCCGGTCGTTGGCCCCACGGACCTCACCGCCGCTGCCGCTTCGTCTTGGGACGCAGACGAAGAAGGCCACGACGAAGATCCGCGAAGCACGATCGGAGTGCCGGTGAGCCTCACCGATCATCTCGACCACGTCGCCGCGGAGGCCGAGGCCCTCTGCCAGGCCCTGGACGTCGACCCCGAGACTCGCAGGAGCATCGTCCGGGCGGCTCGCTGGCACGACCTGGGTAAGGCGCACGAGGTCTTCCAGGACACCATGCGGCGGGGCCTCCCCGAGCCCGACGCGAGCGGGGGTACGCTCCTCGCCAAGACGGTCGGGACGAGCCTGCGTCATGGCCGTGCCTTCTTTCGGCACGAGCTCGCCTCCGGCCTCGCGTTCCTCGACCACGAAGGCTGGTCGCGCGATGCCGATCTCGTGGCCTATCTGATCGCCGCCCACCATGGGAAGGTACGGATGAACCTTCGGGCGCTACCCCGCGAGAGGGCACCAACGGGCGAGCGGGCGGGCGTACGCTTCGCCCGCGGGGTATGGGATGGCGACGAGTTGCCGAGCGTCAAGTTGGGCGCCGGCGAACGCTGGGAAGGCGGGCCCCTAACCCTGTCAATCATGGAGCTCGGCTGGGACGAAGCGACGCGCGAGAGCTGGACGGAGCGCACGCGCGATCTGTTGGAACGATTCGGCCCCTTTCGGCTCGCCTGGATGGAGACCGTCGTCCGGCTCGCCGACTGGCGGGCGTCGGCGAAAGAACGGGAGGGCGGTGATGGCGACAATTAAGTTGCTGGTGCTCGACGGATGCGCCCCCACGCCATTGGCGTCCTACTTGAAAGCGCTCGGCGTTCTGCGTCTGCTCTCGTCTGCAACCAACAACGTCTCCGGCGAAGGCGCCGACCCACACGCGCGGGGTTGGTGGGAGAACGAACGCTTTCATCTCCGAACGACGCTCACTCGCGCCGAGGTGCTTCGCTTCTTTCTGGAGGACTACGCCCCGAGCCCGATCATCGCCCCGTGGAATGGTGGTAGCGGGTTCTATCCGAAGGACAACAAAGACGGATTCGCACGACTGGTCGTCGAGGCCACCGGGAAGCGGTTCGAATTGATTTCGTCCACAATCCGGCACGCCGTCCAAATCGTGAAGCGCTTCCAGTTGGAGGAGCGACCAGAGGGCCAAGCCAAGATCGAACTTGTGACCACGCTCAGGTCCGAATTGTCCGATGGAGCTCTTGCTTGGCTCGACGCGGCACTCGCCCTGTCCGGACAAGGTCTTGCCTATCCGCAATTACTTGGGACCGGTGGCAACGACGGCCGCCTCGATTTCACGAATAACTTCATGCGTCGTCTCGTTGCAAGGAAGAAGCCCGCCGGCCTCTTCGACGCATCGGATGGCTCACCGTCCGGGAGCGCCTGCCAACTTCTCCAGGGTGCGTTGTTTTTCACTACGCTGCCCGGGTTGAGTTCCGCGAGTGTCGGGCAATTCGATCCTGGCGCGGCTGGCGGACCAAATGGGACCACAGGGTACGAAGCCAGTGGCGAAGTGAACCCTTGGGATTTCGTGCTGACGCTTGAGGGGGCTGTGGCATTCGCAGGCACGGCCAGTCGCCGCCACCAGAGCATCGCCGGAGCGAGGGCGAGCTTTCCGTTCACGGTACGGGCCGTGGGCGCCGGTTGGGGAGGGGTCGCATCGGCCGACGAGAACGATGCTCGGGCAGAGTTCTGGGCGCCTCTCTGGACCCGACCGGCCCGTTTCTGCGAGATCGACAGCCTTCTTGGCGAGGGGCGGGCGGTGCTGAATGGCCAAACGGCGCGTGACGGTATCGACTTTGCTCGGGCCGCGACCGGTCTCGGCGTCAGCCGGGGCTTTTCGGAATTTGAACGCTTTGGCTTCCTCAGGCGTTCTGGAAAGGCATACCTCGCAATTCCGATCGGGCGTCGCTTGGCTATCCCGTCGTCCGGCGCTCGACTCGTTTCCGATCTGGACACCGGCCGGTGGCTCGAGCGCGTGAGACAGATTGGCCGCAAGGACGGAGAGCCAGAGGCAGCAAGACAAGCAGTAAAGCGGCTCGAAGATGCTCTGTTCGGTATTCTGGTGCGTGCACCGACTGTAAACCGGGTACAGACGATGCTTGTCGCGCTTGGGCAATGTGTCGAGTGGCTTGCGGTCAGCCCGAATGGTCGCCAGTCCGTGAGTGCTCCGCCGCCTCTACTGTCTTCATCCTGGATTCAGCAGGCGGATGACGGTACGCCTGAATTTCGGGTCGCGGTTGCCCTCGCCAGCCTCGGACTTCCACCATTGACGCCTACCAGCAGACCCGTACCTGCACTGGTGAACGGTACCTCGGCGACGGATCCGGCGCCCGGTGCTCACAGAGAGGTGCCGGAAAAAACCTCCCGGTTTCCCGTCGTGCCGGCGCTCGCGATGGCGGTTCACTTCGCGCCGATTGACGAAGGTCGCTTCTTCGATGGACCGGGTCTCCGCAGACGCCGAGCATGGGCGACTGACACGCCGCCCACTATGGTCTGGGGCAGTGGAAGTCTCGTTTCGAACATGATCGCGGTCCTGGAGCGGCGGATGGTTGAGGCGAGGATGCGGGGGTTGCCGGACAAGCCGCTCGCAGGCGCTGCCATTGCACGCACCGCAGATGTTGCCGCGTTTCTCGAAGGTGACTTCGACGACGCAAGATGCACCACGTTGCTTGCCGGTCTGGTCTGGGCCGCTCCGGCGCGGTTGGGGAACCAGATACCGGGTGATGGTGCCCCCGCCGTTGAACCCTCCTTCGCCTACGCCGCATTGAAGCCGCTCTTCTCGACAGATGCAGCCCTTCGACGCACCAGAGCGCTTGACGGTTCTGCCCGTCTGCCGTTGCCGCCCGGTCTGCTGCCTCGCCTGCGTGCCGGCGGCTGGAGTCAGGATGGGCGAGCGACCGACGAGGCGGTCCGTATCGCCCTGATCCGTGCTCGCGCGTCCGGCCTTGCTTCACCTTTCGATCCGTCGAACTCGCACGGCCGCGCAGCCAGCCGATTGGGTGCCGGCGTTCGGGCCGACCGTCTGGCAGCTTCGCTTCTGATCCCGATCGGAGAACGCGACCTTAAAGTGCTACTCGCACGCGTCTGGCCCGATGCGGTACCCGACGACGATTCTCAAACAGAGGAAATTACCGATGCCGCTTGATCTGACCACGCTTGACGGCGAGCCGCGCCTGCTCATCGAAGCGATGCTGAGACCTGTTCAGGGTGACCGATTTCAACCCACCGGGTTCCCCAATCTCGGCCACGCCGTTTACGAATCGCCGGATGGGCAAGGGCGAATCGTACTCGTCGAGAGCGCACAGTCGATGGCGAATCGCCTGGAAGCGGTGTGCTGGGACGAAAGCGCCGACGACTGGGTCGCGCCCCTTAGAGGACTTCCTGTCGTGAAGGTGGTGGATGAGGAGGGCAATCCGCTCACAAACTCGTTGCTCGAAGCGCATCGGATCAACTCGCCGTACATCTTGGAAGGCAAAGACAAGTCGTTTGTGGAGATGCTGAAGCAACGTCTTTCGTCGATGGAGGTTGGTCGCGTCGATCTGCGAGAGTTCGCACGGGTGCTGCTGGAGTTCGACGCCAATGCCCTGCTTCATGGCGTCTTCCTTGCCAAAAAGGAACTCGCTGGAGGCAGGTTTCGCCTTCCGAGATCGCTCTCCGCCTTCATTGAGGCCACCAATGCAAGGGTGGCAGCGAGCGGTGGTATCAAGAACGACAGCGTCGACCCCAGTGGGGATACGGCCAAGGGATTCGGCAACGTCCCCTTCGCCCGCGACGAGTGGGTCGCTGAGCGGATCACGGCTTTCTTCAATCTTGACTTGCGCCAGATTCGGGCGTTCGGCTTGGGCGATGCCGTCGAACGGCTGCTCATAGCGATTGCCCTGTTTAAGGTTCGGCGCTTCTTCGTCGACGGCCTGCGGCTTCGCACTGCATGCGATCTTGATGTTCGTGAATACACGGTTTCGGGTCCCGAGCACTTCGACCTTCCGAGCCTTGGCGACCTCGAAGCCGCGCTTCCTGCTCTTATCGAAGCCGTCGGAACACAGGGACTCTTCGGGAAGACCCGCGAGTTGACCGTTACCTATCGAAAGTAGAGGAATGTTTGCCCTCACGTTCCGTTTTCCAGCCGGTCGCTACCACGCGACGCCGTGGGGCCGCAACGTCAACGAGGCGGATGTCGCGTGGCCGCCAGAGCCTTGGCGGCTGTTGCGAACGCTCATCGCCGCTTGGTGGCGCAAGGGCGATCACGAGCGCTGGTCGAAGAGCGATCTTGCCGCCCTCATCGACACGCTGGCCGAGACCCCGCCCGACTACCACTTACCCGAAGGGGCGATCCACGCCCACACTCGCCACTACATGCCCCAAGGAAAGTTAGACAAGGGGAGAGAGAAAACGGCGCTCGTCTTTGACGGGTTCGTTCACCTGCCGAGAGGGGCGGAAATCGTGGCGGTGTGGCCCGACCTGACTCTGAACGGGGATCTGTTCGAGTTGGTGGCCGATCTCGCCGAATCAGTCGGCTATCTCGGCCGCGCAGAGAGTTGGACGGAATGTCGGGCTGTGGACCACTGGAACGGCAACGCAAACTGTCGAGTCGTGGGAGCCGAAGGCACCGGAACCTCAGTTCGTGTGATCGCGCCGCGCTCGCCCGCGGCGTATGCGGCCGAACGACGGCGCCTGATCGCGAGTGTCAAGCAGGAAATAACCGGCACGGCGTTCCAGAGCAAGGCGACCGGTGCAGACACCCTGCCGCCGCTGCTCGTCGATGCGCTGGCGCTCGATACCGCAGACTATCAGGATCGGGGATGGAGCCGTCCACCCGCGGCGCGCGAAGTTGTCTACATGTGCGCCACAGACGCGAGCCCCGGCGTCACTCCCCGCGCGCTCGTCGGGCGCCGCGCCACCCGGAGCGAGGATCGCCCGACTATTGCCCGGTATCTGGTGGCTGGACGGCCCCTTCCCCGCATTGAAGATGCTGTGAAGCTCGGAGAGCTCATGCGCCGCGCCGCGCTCGCCCAGTTCGGCTGGAGGAAGGACGAGGCGCTCGGCCGCTCGATTCCCAATGCGCCCTGGCAGATCTCGGGGCGGGACCCCGATGGTCGGCCTCTTGCGGACCCCGCACATCCCCATGCCTTCTGGTTGCCGGAAGACGCGGATTCCGATGGCTGGATTGACCACATATCAGTCTACATCGAGAGCGGTATCGACGAAGAAGTGCGCGTCCGGCTCGACCGGATCACCCGTCTCTGGCTCGCACCGCGGCAGATGTCGAGTAGCGATGGGTCCGATTCCGCGACCGTGAAGGAATGGCGGCTCGCGCTGGAGGGCTTCGGTCGCCCAGCCGACTTTGCCGGTGGCTCCCGGATTTTCGAGGCAGCGACCACCTGGCGAAGCATGACCCCCTTTCTGGCAGCCGGGCACCTCAAGGCTTCCGGCTACCTAGGTGAGGTTCTCCGTCTACTCAGACGTCGCGGATTGAATGCGGTTGGAGTAGAGGTCGAGGAACTGAAGAGCATCGCCGTCGGCGGAACCGAGCGCCGTACCCTCCATTTCCATCGATTCCGTTCCCGGGGGGGCGAGAGGCAGCCCGACACGACCGGCGCCTTTCTGCGCATCGTCTTTCCGCAACCGATCGCCGGGCCGCTGGCCATCGGGTTCGGCAGCCATTTTGGCCTTGGGCTTTTCACCCCCGAGGATTGATCAAAATGCCACGGCGCGCGCCCCGGATGCGAAGAAGGTGGCGTAGAGCCGGAACCGGAACCAACACCGGCTTCAATGAGGCCGGGGCGCGCGCGCCCCGGATGCGGGCGGGGCGAAGACCCGGGTTCTCTGGCAGAGTGGGCTTCAATGAGGCCGGGGCGCGCGCGCCCCGGATGCTGGCACCATACAACCTGTTGGCGGCCAAGACAAAATCCAGTCGATTTCGAGCGGTTCGGGAATTTCCTTGCAGCAAGCGTCTTCTTGCCATCTCGCGTGTCCTGGCGAAGGCCTCGAATCTCCCGGCTATCAACATGTTGCACAGATTCGAGCGATTCCCGGTATTTCCGCGTTGCCTCGCCACTCGAACGGCCTAGGCGGAACTCGCAACGGCTGATTTCGGGGTCAGGCATCGGCTTCGTAATCCCTTGAAGCGAGCACATTATCATACAACAACCGCCTGACGCTCGATCGCTGAAAAGGTCTTGCCGATGCTCATCACGGCGATATCGGTCTTGTCCGCCGGCCCTATGTCGATCACCAGAACGTGGTCCTCGCCCGCCTTGATGAGTTCGCGCAGCTTCGTTTCCAGTTCGGCCCGGCGGCGACGCGACAGGCGGCACTGGAACACCGATAGCTGGAGCCATTCCCCGAAGCCGTGCATGGTCTTGAAAACGCGCCGCCAGCGTCGCGTATCGGAGATGTCGTAGGTGACGATGTAGGTGCGCTCGTCGCTCATCTTGGGCCGCCTGTCATCGGGGGAGGTAGTGCGGATAGTCGGGCAGTTCGCCCAGGAGATGGCGGCACAGCAGGCGCGCTTGGAGCAGCAGAAGCCGGCGCATGCTGAGCCGATAGCCGAACAAAGGGTGAGTCGTCTCCTGAGAGAGCCGCCGCTCGAACGCGCCGACGAAACGGCGGCGCCCTGCTTGTGTCAGGGACGTGCCGGTGGGAGCGCTCACGAAGTCCCCCGGCGAGACCTCGCCGGTGTTGACCGCCGACATAACCACGGAGTCCGCGATTATCGGCCGAAACGGCTCCATGACGTCGAGGGCGAGCGCCGGCTTTCCATGTCGCGGCGCATGGAAGAAGCCCCGATAGGGATCGAGCCCGACCGTTGCTAGCGCGACGGTCAGGTGGCGCGTCAGCATGGCGTACGCGAGCGATAGCATGGCGTTTACGGGATCGGTCGGAGGACGCCGGTTGCGGGCGTCGAAACGGAACGGCGCCAAGCTATCCCCAGCTTCCGCCGATTCCTTGGCGCCCGGTGGCGCCAATAGATCGGAAAATGCACGGAAGTATGTCGCTGCCGCATCCCCCTCCAGTCCGAACAACGCGCTCACCGCTGTTGCGCGCTTCGTCGACCTACGGGCGGCGTTGAGCCGGTCCAGCACGACTTTGCGCTGCTCGCGGTCGCCGCGCCAGTTTCGGCGCACAATGGTCCGCTGGTTCACGATCTTCGCGGCGACCAGATCACGGGCGAAGGCCAAGCAATAGGCCGGGTCGAAACTGCGCTGGTACTGCGCCGTTCTGACTTCCACATTGCGGTGGCCGACTCCGTGGGCGATGCCCCGAAACCAGCCGCCGTGGCTGTGGAAGGCGACCGGGATTTCGCGGTCCATGAGCGCGGCAAGCGCTGGCGTGGTGATCGAGACGTTGCCGAACAGCGCCAAGTCGGACACATCGTTCAATCGCACGGTGGTGTCGCCCTGTTCCTCGTCGGCGATCTTGAGGGTTTCGCCTTCCTTCGAGACCCGCGCCCTCTGCGACTGGACGATCAACGGCAAGGCCTCGTCCGCCCCGATGGCGATGAGGCGGGGCGCCAGATCGGAGCCCCCGAGCGCGCGCATCTCGTCCGGCAGGCAAACGGACACGAGCGCGCAGCGCGGGCATTTCGGGCTGTCCCGTAAGGGTGGCGGAATGCGGCCGTGGGCGACCGTCAGGCGCAGCCGGCTCACCGCCTCCCGCGCGGCGAGGCGGAGTTCATCGTCCAGCGCAATCCGGACGCGCTCGCGGCTCTCGGCATACCAGATGGCGCCTTCCTCGACCCTATAGCCGTGCTCCTCAAGCAGCAGCGCCTGAAGGCAGACCTGGACACGCTCCGGCTCGTAGGCGCCCTTCTCCACATGGGGCCGCTTGCCACGCTTGTAGTCGACCGGCGTGACCATGCCATCCTCGGCCTCGGCGATGTCGATCTTCGCGATCACGCCGAGCTTCTCCGAGGACAGAGTTAATGAGCGGCTGATGAGCTTGGTATCTTCAGTTTCGAGAGATTCTGGATCGGGCAATGGTTTGTTGGGACGATCGACCCGAGTATGCACCCGTCGCCCGTCCACCGTGTCGCCGGTCTCCGCCCATTCGGCCTGACCCCACATGAGATAGGCGAGGCGCGGGCAGTAAACAAATTCGTTCACCATCCTTGCCGGGACCAGCGGATGCTCGCCGGTCGCCGACGGCGCGGGAAGATGGAGTTCGAGTTGGTTGGCGGTCATCGGGAAAGATTCGGTACCATTCGTGCATGCTTCCGGGTTGCGAGGCCCGGCTTCATTGGACTACCAATATCCATCGCTCAGTGGCTCCGCAACACGGAATTCACGTGCCTAATCCGTCAATTCTCCCCACCCGCACCCTTGACGAAGCTGTGCTATTCACATACGACCGATTCGCACGCACGAATGGTGCCTAAACCTGGGCGACACGCACATGAGTATCGACAGATAACGGTGCCTGGACGAAGTCCGCATGAACGAAGCCGATACCTGCCGGAAGTTCGTCGTTCCCAAGCTTCAAGCGGCGGGCTGGGACGAGCTTCCGCATGCCATCAACGAGCAGAGAACCTTTACTGACGGCCGGGTCTTGTTCGTTGGCGGCAAGGCGCGGCGCGGGAGACAGAAGCGGGCGGACTACCTTCTCCGATACCGTCCTGACTTCCCGATCGCCGTCGTCGAGGCGAAAGCGCGCTACAGGCATGCCGCGGAAGGACTTCAGCAGGCCAAGGACTATGCCGAAATCCTCGGTCTGCGGTTCGCCTACTCCACCAACGGCGACGACATCGTGGAGTTCGACTACTCCACGGGTACCGAACACGCGGTCGCGGATTTTCCGACGCCGGAGGATCTGTGGACCCGTCTTCGGCACACCGATGGTCCGGCAGACGACCTTGCCGCCGAGCGCCTTCTCACACCGACATTCCCGGATCGCGCCAAGCCCCTTCGGTATTATCAGGAGATCGCCGTCAACCGTGCGGTCCAGGCGGTCCTGCAAGGACACAGGAGGGCGCTCCTGACTCTCTGCACCGGCTCGGGTAAGACTGCGATCGCCTTTCAGATATGCTGGAAGCTTTGGCAGGCCCGTTGGAACGCCAGAGGCGACAACCGCAGGCCGAAGGTTCTGTTCCTGGCCGACAGAAACGTTCTCATCGACGATCCCATGGCCAAAGACTTCCTACCCTTCGGTGAGGCGAGGCACAGAATCGCGGGCGGTCTCGCGGTGAAGAGCCGCGACATGTATTTCGCGACCTACCAGACGATGGCCGGAGACGAGAGCCGGCCCGGCCTCTATCTCGAGTATGCCCGGGAGTTCTTCGACTTGATCCTGGTGGACGAGTGCCACAGGGGCAGCGCGCGTGACGACAGCGTTTGGCGTGAAATTCTGGAATGGTTCGAGCCCGCAACCCAAATCGGGATGACCGCGACGCCACGCCGGGAAGAGAACGCAGATACTTACGCCTACTTCGGCGATCCGCTCTACCTATACAGCCTAGCCCAGGGCATCGCCGACGGCTTCCTGGCGCCCTACCGGGTGCACCGCATCATAACGGACTACGATGCCGCCGGCTGGCGTCCCACTAAGGGCGAACTCGATCGTTACGGGCGCGAGATTCCGGACGCCGAATACGGCACGGCGGACTTCGAGCGGAAGGTGGCGTTGCGCGCCCGGACGCAGGCCATCGCCCGCCACCTCGCTAGCATCATGGCCGAGACGGACCGTTTTGCGAAGAGCATCGTCTTTTGCGTCGATCAGGAACACGCGCTTGAGATGCGTTCGGCGCTCGCTGAACTGAACGCCGATCTGATGAAGAATCACCCGGACTATGTGTGCCGCGTGACGGCCGATGAGGGCCATGTGGGAAGCGCCCACCGGGAGAAGTTCCAGGACGTTGAGACGCAGACTCCAGCGGTTCTCACCACGTCGCAGTTGCTGACGACGGGTGTCGACGCGCCGACCTGCAAGAACGTAGTGCTTGCCCGAATGGTTCGCTCCATGGCGGAGTTCAAGCAGATAATCGGACGCGGCACTCGCCTCCGGCCCGACTATGGAAAGCTCGCATTCAACATCATCGACTACACGGGCACGGCGACGCGCATGTTCGCGGACCCGGCCTTCGACGGCGAACCCGTCCGCGAAGACGAAACCGTGATCGACGCTGAAGGGGAGACCGTCGGGGCGGAGGAAGGAGAGGACGCCGCTCCCGACCCCGACGACATAGGAGACGATCCATGGGTTACTCCCGACGACGGAGCGACGCAGGGTGAGGGTGACGATCCCGGTCCGCGCAAGTTCTATGTGGACGATGGGGAGGTCGAGATAATCCGGCATCTGGTTTACGAGCTCGATGCGGACGGGCGGCGGCTGACGTGCAAGCATCTGACCGACTACACCGGCGAGAAAGTTCGCACACTCTACCCAAACGCCTCCGAGCTTCGAGCGGGCTGGTTTGACCCGGAACGCCGGGGCGAGATCGTCGAGAGGCTCGAAGAGGTTGGAATCGACCTTGCCATACTGGCCGAGACCGCGGGAAGGCCGGAAGCGGACGAGTTCGACCTTCTCTGCCATCTGGCCTACAACACACCGCTCCGGACCCGCCGCGAGCGCGCCGACAAACTCCGGCGGGAGCAACACGACTTCTTCGCCCGTTTCGGCTCAGAGGCCCGTGAAGTCCTTGATGCCGTCATCGAGAAATATGCGGAACACGGCAGCACCCAACTCAAACTGCCCGACGTCCTCGAAGTGCCGCCGCTTAGCGAGTGGGGCAACGTGATCGAGCTCTCGGCCCACTTCGGCGGAAGTACGGCATTGCGCCGCGCGGTCGTCGAGATGCAATCTCTGCTTTACGCTTGATCCGCAGGAGACTCGAATGGCACGAACCTCCCGAAAGAAGGCTGCGCCGAAGCAAGTGACCACGGCCCAGCGCCTCGACAGCATCGTCAAGTCCGCACGCAAGGTCATGCGCAAGGACAAGGGCCTGAACGGCGATCTCGACCGCCTGCCCATGCTGGCTTGGATCATGTTCCTGAAGTTCCTCGACGACATGCAACGCGTTGAGGAAGAGCGCACGACGCTTGCTGGGACGGGCTATCGCCCGATCGTCGAGCCACCCTATCGTTGGCGTGACTGGGCCGCCAGCGCGGAGGGCGTCACCGGACCGGACCTCCTCGCCTTTCTTTCCGCCGAGCATTCTGAACGCCCCGATGGAACGCATGGCCCCGGCCTCTTTGCCTACCTTCGCGCCCTTCGCGGCGACAACGGGGAACGCGAACGGCGCGATGTGGTCGCCACCGTGTTCCAGGGCTTTGCCAACCGGATGGAGAGCGGCTATCTGCTCCGGGACGTGGTGAACCTCATCGACGGCATTCATTTCGGTTCCTCCGAGGAGGTCCATGTCCTAGGCCGCCTCTATGAAACGCTCTTGCGCGAGATGCGCGACGCCGCCGGCGACTCCGGCGAGTTTTATACCCCCCGGCCCGTGGTGCGCTTCATGGTCGAGGCGCTCGACCCGCAGTTGGGCGAGATCGTTCTCGACCCGGCCTGCGGCACGGGCGGCTTTCTGTGCGAGGCGTTCCAGCACCTCGAACCGCACGCCGATACCGTCGAGAAGCGGCGGGTGCTTCAGCAGGAAACCCTAATCGGGGGTGAGGCGAAGTCACTGCCCTTTCTGCTTGCGCAGCTCAATCTCCTGCTCCATGGCCTCCACGCGCCGCGTATCGACCCCGGCAACGCGCTGCGCTTTCGCCTAACGGAGATCGGCGAAGGGCAGCGGGTGAATGTGATCCTGACCAACCCTCCCTTCGGCGGCGAGGAAGAGTCAGGCATTCTCAACAACTTCCCCAAGGACCGGCGCACGGCGGAGACGGCGCTATTGTTCCTTCAGCTCATCATGCGGCGATTGAAGCGCGGCGGGCGCGGTCGCGCCGCAGTCGTCGTGCCGAACGGCACGCTGTTCGGCGACGGCCTCTGCGCCCGAATCAAGGCCGACCTGCTGGAACGGTTCAACCTGCACACCGTCGTCCGCCTGCCCGAGGGCGTGTTCGCTCCCTATACAGACATCCCGACGAACCTGATCTTTTTCGACACGACCGGCCCGACCCGCGAAATCTGGTACTACGAGCAGCCCCGACCCGAGGGGCGCAGGAAATATTCCAAGACTGCGCCCCTTGCTTATAACGACCTCGCCTCCTGCCGTGCTTGGTGGAACGACCGGGAAGAGAATGAGCGTGCCTGGAAGGTCTCTGCCGGGGGGCTCATTCGGCGTGACAAGGAGGGTCGTACCACGGCCTGCAACCTCGACGTCAAGAATCCTCATACAGGTGAGGTGGAAGACCGCCGCGAGCCGATGGAGATCGTGGACGCGATTATCGAACGCGAACGCATCGTTCTGTCCTTGATGGACGAAATCAGAGCGGAGTTAGCGACGTGAGCACGACGGCGCGGTCACGGGTTTCTCTCGGCGATTTTCTGACTCGTTCAGATGAATGGGTGAAGCCTGAACCCGAGCAGATCTATAAACAGATTACAGCACGGCTATGGGGCAAGGGTCTGACGCTCCGCGCGAAGGTCCCGGGCTCTGCAATTGCGGCGGCGCGACAGCTTTGTGCTCGATCTGGACAGTTCCTTGTCTCACGGATCGATGCCCGTCACGGGGCGTTTGGAATTGTCCCGGACGAACTGGGCGGGGCGCTCGTTAGCAATGACTTCCCATGCTTCGATATTGACCCGCGGCTGGTCATCCCACGCTATTTCGAATGGTATTCTCGCACATCGACCTTCGTCGATCTTTGCCGCCGGGCGAGCGAGGGCTCAACCAATCGCGTTCGGCTAAAGGAAAACGAACTTCTCAATATGCAGATTCCACTTCCGTCTTTCGATGAGCAGCGGCGGATCGTGGCGCGGCTCGACCGTATAACGGAGTTGATCGAAAAGCGGCGGCAAGCCATCGCCGCTTCCCAAGCGGATTTGCAAGCTCTGCTATCCAAGGCATTCGAACGCACAATCAATGGGGCCCCCCGACAATCCATGGCCGAGGTTGCACCACTTGTGCGTCGCCCGGTCGAGATCGAGCCGGACAAAAGCTATCCCGAACTCGGCGTTCGCTCGTTCGGGCGGGGAACATTCCACAAACCCGCGCTGAACGGAGCCCAAGTCGGCACGAAAAAGCTTTTTCTTATCGAACCCGGCGACCTCGTATTCAACATTGTGTTCGCGTGGGAGGGCGCGGTCGCTGTCGTGCAATCGGATGACGAGGGCCGGGTTGGTTCTCACCGATTCCTGACATGCGTAACCGTGCCCAATACCGTAACAGCGGGTTTCCTGCAATTTTACTTCCTTACGCACGATGGCTTGCGACAGCTGGGAGAAGCCTCGCCGGGTGGGGCCGGCAGAAATCGTACGCTTGGCTTGAAGAAGCTTGAAGCTATCAAAGTCCCGGTACCACCGATTGGGGTGCAACACTGGTTCGATCATCTTCTGGCCAAGGCGCATCGCGTGCGGCGCATCCGCGACGGGACCGCTCAAGACATCGACGCCCTACCGCCCGCCATGCTTCGCGAAGTGTTTGGAGGGGGAAATGCGATGCTTTAGTCCTTCGGTGCCATATGGCTGTCGCTTCAGATTGGCGACAACCGTCGAGTCACGGAGTAGTTGTCGTTACGGTTTTGTCGGACGGTAGAGCGATGAGTGCGCCAGTTCTGTGCCCTTGCGCGGAAACCGTTCGCGTTATTGGATATCTTTCCGGTCCCTTCAGCGAGTCGGACAGCCACCGAACCGGGGCGCACGCATGACGGCTGATCGGATCTCAGCGATGGTCGCGGCGGGCGAATCCGAGACCTTGGAATTCAAGACCACGACAGGCACACGCCGCGAAGCGGTGAGGACCGTCTGCGCCATGCTCAACCAGCAAGGCGGACTTGTGCTGTTCGGCATAACACCGGAAGGCAAGGCGGTCGGCCAGCAAGTGAGCGAGCGGACGATCGAGGAGGTGAGCGCCGAGATCGGCAGGATCGAACCACCGGCCTTCCCGACGATTGAACGGATCCCGGTAGAGCAAGACCGAGAAGTTGTGGTTCTCTCCGTCAACCAAGGGTCCACGAAACCGTACCAGTACCGGGGCACAGCCTATCGCCGCGTGGGGAACACGACCCTCGCGATGGGTGTCGATGAATACAACCGCGTGCTCTTCGAGCGCATGCACGGCGAACGGCGCTGGGAGAACGAGCCTGCGACCGGGTGGTCAATTGAGGACCTGGATGTGGCAGAAATCCGCAATACCGTTGCCGAAGCGGTGCGGATCGGTCGGTTGAACGAACCCGGCCATCGGGAACCGGAGAATTTACTACGCGGACTCGGGCTACTCCGTGACGGCGTTTTGGTCCGGGCGGCGGCTGTCCTGTTCGGCAACGCCGAGCGACTGGAGTTCGAGATGCCCCAGTGCCTGCTCCGCGTAGCCCGTTTCCGGGGAATCGACCGTACCGAGTTTCTCGACAATCGGCAGTTCAACGGCAACGCCTTCGTGCTTCTCTCGAGCGCGGAGCGCTTTCTGCGCGACACCCTGCCCATCGCCGGCCGGTTCGAACCGGGCCGCGTTCAGCGCATCGACGAACCGCTCTACCCACCCTTGTCTACGCGAGAAGCGCTGGCGAATGCCCTATGCCACCGCGACTATGCGATTGGAGGCGGCTCCGTAGGCTTGGCAGTTTACGACGACCGTCTGGAGGTGACGTCGATGGGGAGCCTGCATTTCGGGCTAACCCCGGACGATCTCTTCGGTCATCACGAATCAAGGCCCTGGAACCCACTAATCGCACGCACCTTCTATCGGCGGGGACTTATCGAGGAATGGGGCCGCGGCACACTCAAGATGGCGGAACTGGCTATTTCTGCAGGCCTGCCGCGTCCCGAAATCGAGGATGTCGGTGATTGCGTGACAGTGCGCTTCCACCTCGGCCGGTCCACCCCTGCCCAGCGCAGCGGAACCAATGCGACCGAACGGCAGAAGGTGATCCTCACTCTGCTGGATCAGGCAGGCGATGGGTTGTCGCTACGCGAAATTCATGCGGAATTGCCTCTGGACACGACTGTACGTCAGGTGAGAAGAGCGCTGACGAGCTTAAGAGAACGCGGGCTGGCAGCTTCCACCGGGCCCGGACCTGCCGCGCGGTGGAAGCGGTCAAGAGGAAGACAAGAATGATCTGACCCGCAGGGTTCGATTGGGGTCGGACTAGGGTCCAATAGGGGTCAATTGGAGACACAGGTAGCGAGCAGTTCATCAATCGCCGAGCCTGCGGAGTGTCCGTGGTGCCTCCGCCTCTGTCGTCGCTTTAGCCGCTACGAAGCAGCCATTTGATGGCCGTCACGGTCGTGAACGCCCTTATCGATTCCCAAAGTCATTGGCGAACAACACGCCGCCGAGTTACAAAAAGCTAGCTAGAATCAAACCTTTACCGCTGAGTCAGATCGAGACGATAAGAGAATGTCGGTCTTCGTGTTTCGGCTCCCGTTTCCCGCCCATTCGAGGATCGTTCCAAGATCACCGTATAGCATGGCGTCCATCTCGGCCCACTTCTCGCCGGGGGTGAGCACGATACGCTCGATCAGGCCCCTTATGGCAGACGCCGCCGCGTCGCGTCGAAATGGCCTCGAAGAATGTCTTCTTCGCTCACACGCTCGTTGGAGAAGAAGCGGTAGGCTGCCTTCGTGCCGGCCCAATCCTGGCAGGCCAGCGGGATGCTCTCCCCGAAA
>LXNI01001609.1_pt1 | contig 18630 bp, 9 predicted proteins | sample 809091 | NCBI WGS metagenome assembly LXNI01 (sample SAMN04870527, study PRJNA318959) | sponge metagenome | biome: 01000161; feature: marine sponge reef; material: water | host: Sarcotragus foetidus | place: Greece: Milos, Mediterranean Sea | collected 2013-05-29 | depth 5-7 m | reverse complement strand
GTCGTCCTGGCTGTCCTTCAATGCCGGCAACCGCACCTTCTCGGGCACGCCGCAGTCGGGCGATGCCGGCACGCTCTCGGTCAAGGTGACGGCGGATGACGGCAACAGCGGCATGGTCAGCGACACCTTCGACATCGTGGTGAGCAATGCCGGCACGACGACCCCGACGATCACCATCGCCGGGGGCTCGGCAGTGACGGAGGGCACGGCGGCGAGCTTCACGTTGACCGCGAGCCCTGCGCCGAGTGCGAGCCTGTCGGTCAACCTGACGGTGGCCCAGAGCGGCAGCTTCGTCGCGAGCAGCCACCTGGGCAGCTCCAGGACAGTGAGCATCGGCACGTCGGGCACTGCGACCTACTCCGTCCCCACGCAGGCCGACACCACGGACGAGCCAAACGGCAGTGTGACGGTGACGGTGTCGGGCGGCACCGGCTACACAGTGGGCAGCCCGTCATCGGCGACCGTGACGGTGAACGACGACGACGGCACCGAGTCGGTTGTGACGATCAAGGGCGGCCATGAGGTAAGGGAGGGCCGGGGCGCGGAGTTCACGCTGACCGCGAGCCCGGCGCGGGCGGCGGATACGGTCGTCAACATCAACGTCTCCGAGACGGGCACCTTCCTTGCGGGCAGCCCGGGCACAAGGACGGTGACCATCCCGGCCAACAAGACCTCGCACAGCTTCACCGTCGCCACGGAGAACGACGGAGGGCGGACCACGGGCGGAACGAGGATAGGGTTGGAGTCGGACGGCAGTGTGACGGCGACCGTCGATACCGGCACCGGCTACACGGTGGGGAGCCCGTCCTCGGCCACGGTCAGCATCCTCGATGACGACACGAACGCTGGATCGGGAAACTACATCCGCGTCTCGGGTCACGGCGCCCGGACCCAGAACGAAAACGACCGGGGAACGCGCCACTTCCGGGTATCGCGATATGGCCTCCCCACCGCCACCACGGGCGACTGGGGGTTCAAGCTCTGCTTTGCCGGCACCGCCACGCCGGGTGCGGACTACTCGCTCGACAACCACTTCAGGGAAGAGGCAGGAATCGCGATCGGCGCTGACGGCTGCACCGCACGGAGGACCATCCCCGGCAGCAGTGACCGCTACCATTTCTACATCGGTCATGTCGACGACCCCCATGCGGAGGGGACCGAGACGATTGTCGTCACGGTCACCGGCCTGCAGAACGTGTTCTTCTCCGACCAGCCCGGCATCAACGTCATCCGCTTCACCATCGTGGACGATCCACGATGTGACCCGGCCTTCCCCATCCTTGAGGACGACCTCAATATGCGTGGTGCCCGTCTCCGGCTCATAAAAGAACCGCGCAAAACGCGGTTTCCCTTCACGGGGATCGTAGCGCACCGTGGCGCCATGCCGCTTCCACTCAATCGACCAGCGCGCCGGTTCCGTGCCGATCCACGACAGATGTCCGCCGGCCTTCAGCGCAGTGCAGCGCAACCATCTGCCGTCTTCGGAAAAGATCAGGGCCAACGGCACATCGTCGTAGCTCCTGTCCTTGCCCGGACTCTCGAAGACAAAAACCCGGCCCGACAAAAGGCGCTCGTAGAACGACGTCGCATAGGGCGTGTAGTTCCGGTATTCCCCGGTCTCCGCAGCACTGTAAGGAGCCGCGGAAGCCGGGCCGGATGCGAGGCCGGCCGCGAACATCAGCGCCGCCATGGTCGTTCGCTTCATTCTCTTCCTCCTCTCGGAGTGATCGTCAACAACAACGATCAGGGCGGCGAACCCCCGTTGCCGCTCTCGCCGCCGCCTCTCCCGCCAGAACCGTCATCGCCGCTAATAGCCCAGTTGGCGCAGGAAAGCCTCATCCTCGCGGCCATCCGGCACATAAAGACCTTCAGCGTTCGCTTGTGCGCCATACAGGATGGGCAGTCTTTACCTGTCGGTCCGGTTTCTCACATCCAGGATGAACTCGCCCAGGTTCCAGAGCCAAGCCTGCTGTTGTGGGCCGGCAGGTTGTCGAGGATGACGATGTCGCCTGGCATCAGGGTCTGGGCCAAGACCTGTTCGACATAGGCAAGGAAGGCTGCCCCGGTCATCGCACCATCGAGGGTCATGGGGGCGACCACGCCGTCGAGCGTGAGGCCGGCGACCAAGGTGGTGGTTTTCCAGTGGCCGTGGGGAACGGGAGCGCGACCATACATGCGGGCCATCTTGGTAGAGGTCCCGCTTTCGTCGATGAAGATCAGCCGCTCGGGGTCGAGCTCGGGCTGGTCTTCGAGCCAAGCCTGACGCCGGCGTGCGACATCCGGGCGGTCCTGCTCGGCAGCGTGAGCCGTCTTTTTTTGCGCGTCATGCCGCGGCGCTTGAAGAACCTGCGGCGACAAGGGCCGGGCGCTGGTGTTCTTCTGCCAGGGCTGGGAGTGCTGGCTGTCCTACAACGCCAGCCTCGCGGCGTCCGGGCTCGGCTACACGAATGTGCACTGGTATCGCGGCGGGGCCAGGAGCTGGGGCGCCGCGAAGCTCCCGGCGGACTGGGCGAACCGCGACCGGAGCTGGTAGGCTCGGGGGTTTGCTGTCGAGGAGGTCGAGGAGATCGCTGATATGCTCGGGCCAATCTGGCCACTCTCCAGTACCGCGGCCAGGGCAAACGCGACGGCCTTGCGTTCGACAGCTACGGGATCGTGTTCGTTCCCGATCCCTACGAGCCGCACGGTAGCGCATGAAAAGGAGGCAATGCCTAGCCTGAAACTCCCGCACGCCGCGAAACGGCAGGCATCATACGAGGCTGAACCTCCAAGACATAGGGTACCCATTGAATCGCCCGAAGTCATAGGTCAAGCGCCCCGGACATTGCGACGCCGTTTCAGCTTTCCCCAATGCTTATCCCTTTGCCAGCCTTGGCGGGCCTCTCCATCCCCCATGCCGGTTATTATCGCCCCGGATGCGCATCAACCCTCGGCGAAAAGATTATTGCGATGCCACACAAGCCGCTCGCGGTGGTTGTCCGTCAACGGGACCGGCTCATGCCAGCGCAATTGGGACCGCGCCTTCTCGCTCAAGGCAGAGGAGAACTCCGGTCGGCCGTCGTCATCGAAAGTCACGAGGCCCTTGTCGAAGGCGGCGTCCCACAGGGCGGACAGAAGAAAGCCATTATGGACGTTCAGGCGCTCGGCATCGTCGGAGCACTCTCTCCACGGGATAATGTGCGAGGCACGCAGGAGAGCACGGTCGCCTATTTCCGTGAGCGGGCAGCGCTCCTGCCAATAGGTCATCAGGCTGCCTCGAAAGACGCCTTGACCGATTCGCTCGACGCGAAGGCGCTCGGCTTCGGTCGTCCTGGGAAGATCGCGGATTTTGACGCGGAATTCTTCGAGCGGAGCGTCGGGGAGCGTGCATCCGAGGGCATAGACCTTGAGCAGCACGGGATAGAGATCGCCGATCTTCGCAAAGGCGTAACGTGCAATGCCGGGACCTGGGATGTCGACCGTCTGCCGGTTTAGTTCATGGATGACGCCAACATGGTCGAGGGCGAGAAACCATGGCCCGGAATCTCCGGCTGCCCCAAGCCAGATCGTTCCCTTTGCAGTGGTGGACCCGTACCGATACCAGCCGCTATTGTCGCCTATGGTTCGCCGGAAACCATGCTCCGATGCCGCTTTGCGACATTCCTCCTCAATAATGAAGCTCTGCTGGAGGCTCTCCATCACAGGCCGAGTTCCTTGAACTCCCCACTCGCCTCCATCCGGTCCCAAGCGTCCAATATCAGCCGCTGCGTTCGAAACTCACCGAACTCTCGAATTTCTCGGTTGCGCAGCGCCTTGAATGTCTCGATTCCACAGTCCTCGCCGAGAATGTTGGCTGGATCGAGAATGTAGAGCATTTCCCGTTTTGTCAGCCCGTACACCCCGCGAGCTACAAGAACGTCTATTTCTGCTGCACATTCTACGCGGCTCTCAGGGTCTTCTATCAGCTCGTCATGTGAGGCCAGGATGCCCACATCGACCGCTTGGTCATGGAAATCCGCCATCTCCGGTCCGACCGCACAAAGCGTGCAGACCCGGCGGGCGATCTCCATCGCAGCCGGAGTTCTTTCGAAATCCCGTGGAAACGGCAAACTGTCCATTATGGTGTAGGACATCTTCAGCGAGACTTTTTTTCGCACGACGAAGTCCATCACCAGAGAGTTGGCGACACCAAGCCAGAGGAGAGCATGAAGTGGGTTGTGACCAAGAGTAATGGTCGGAACCTTGTCGCCGCAAATGCAATGAGGCGGGATCAACGCGGCGATCAGACCGCGTGAGTTTGTTGGGCTTGCGACATCGCAAAAGCCGATTCGATAGCGGTCAATCCGCCCTCGGAGCTTATCAGGAATTTCTTCCGTCAAAATTCGCCATTGCGGTTGGATCCGCTTCGAAGGCAAACCAAAGGACAGGTTACTCCATACGGCTGACCGCCCGCGCCCTGAGACATAGCCCTTGGCCTGATAGTCATAGGCGTTGACCATCCGACCTTCAAAGACTGGCAGCCCGTCGTCGCCGTCCGAGAACAGTACGCGGTCATTGCCCATGTGTACTTCAGCCATGTAGTGCCGATAGGGTTGTCCATCGATCTTCGCACCGAATTTCGGATATCGGGCGTACATCCGTGTGCATATATCGATCTCTTCCTGGGCAGAGAACTCCATCACTGCCTTCGCATTGGGCGAGAATTGGGCTACCAAATCGACCGGGATGGTCAGACGCCGGCCGGCTGAGAATTCCTGTAGTCGTTCCTTGCTGTTCACCCTGAAGGCTGCGTCAAACCGGTCAGTGTTTCCGCCCTTCCAGGCGACGTACAGGCAGAACTTTGTCCGTGTGTCGATTGACTGGAACCAAATGCCCTTTGTGTTCTCAAAGCCCGCAAGTTTGGCCACGCGGAAATTCTTGAACAGCTCCTCACGGATTGCAGTGGCGTTAGCGCCGTTGTAGAGCCCCTCGGGAACGAACTGCGCGGCCACGCATTCTTCCCGTGTCGCGGCTAACGCGGTTTCGACAAACATTCGGTACAGGTTGAAATCGCCCTTGCCGAGATTACCCGCCGCGAATAGCCGATAGCGCCCGCTGGACTTCATAAAATGCACGGCCGCATAGAGGTCTCGACAATAATTCTCCCAGCGGGCAGCGATCTGCGAATTTTCGAGTAGGCGGTCAACTGCAGCCTTCTGATCCGCAGGTGCCATGAAGCGGACCTCGGGTTCGTGGACCGAGAAGAACTCCTTTTGATCGGGACTCATCGTCTCCCACGGCGGGTTGCCGAGAACGAGATCGAAGCCGCCGCGAGCCATGACATCGGCGAAGGCGATTGGCCAATGAAAAAGGCGATAGTAGCTGGCGAGATCGGCCACGGCGTCGGTCAGCGGGCCGAAAGGCTCGCGGCCGCGCAGAAATTCCCAAAGCGTTCCCGAGGTCGGTATGGTCTCGGTGCCGCGACGGGGTAGGCCATCGGGCCCGGCGGTGGTTGCGGGAACGATCTTGGGCGTTAGGAAAGCCGCCACATACAAGTCGCAGGCTGTGGCAAGGGCCCAGCTATCGGTGCCATCTTGCGTAAGCTCTTTCAGCCGCGTTGATTTTGCACCGATCTGGTTGAGTGTCTCTTCCGGCATGGCGCGCATGGCGCTGATGTCCCGCACCAGGTCTCGCTGCCGTCCGAACTGCAGGCCCTCCTCCATATGCACTCGCTCGGATTTCTCGGTCTTGTTCTTTCGCGCGTAGTGGCGCGCGACAGCCTTGTCGTCGTCGGCGATCGACTTGTAGGCGGCGTCCGGGATGCCCTGTTCCAAGACCGACAGGTCGAGGAGGCCCAGTAGCGCATCGCCGCAGCGGATCTGTGCATCGAGGAACCCGAGGGGAAGGCCGGGATCGACGGTCTCGATCCAGAGCGCAACCTGGGTCAACTCAACCGCCATCGGGTTGCGGTCGATGCCGTGGATGCAGTTCCGCACGGCGTCGCGCAGCGCATGGCGATAGTCGGCGAGGGAGGGCGTGCCCTCGGCGCGGATCCGGGCTAGGCGCGTAGCGATGCGCCGGGCGGCAGCGAGCAGGAAATGGCCGGAACCGCAGGCCGGATCGAGAACGGTCAGCCCAAGCAGCGCTTTGGCTGGATCCTCCGCCTCCGCCTCGGTCCGGTCGAGGACCGGGTCGAGCGCAGCATCGAGCAGCCCCTGAACGAGGCTGTCCGGCGTGTAGTAGGAGGCCGTCGTCTTGCGTTGGTTGCCCTTCTGCTCCGAAACACTGGAAGCGAAGACGAGCTCGCGACCGCCGTCGGCCAGTTGCGGCTGAAGTTCCAGAAGGGCTTCGTAAACCGAGCCCAGTTCTTCCGTTTCCATCGCCCGCCAGTTGACCGGCACCCTCCCGTTCCTGTCAGCGAGCCAAGAAAGGCGATAGACCGCCTCCATGAAGGCGTCGTTACGCAGACGGGCCGAAGCGAGATGGGGCAATTGCGCTGCATCGAAGAGGCCACCGAGAGCCGGAAGCGCAAGCGCGGCTTCGCCGTCTTCCAGAGCCTGGAAGACGATCTTCATGCCCTCATAACGGTCATGGTGGCGGTCCCAGGACGCACGGCGTACGCATTGCGCCCTGAGCGCAGCGAGACTGTATCCGTCCAAATAGAGCTGCCGCGCCTCCCTGCGGGCATTCGTGGGATGGAGCAGGTTCCGATCCTCCGCGACCATCAGGAAGATCAGCCTGTAAACGAGGCGCAGGAGTTCGTTGAACCAGTCCGTCAGGGGCAGGTCACCGGACCGAAGTTGAGCAGCAAGACCGGGATTCGCCTCCAGAAACCCGCTGCCGAGCGCCCGCAAGGCGATCTCAACCTGACCCGCCAGGCGGTCGCGGGCCGCTTCGCCCTCTCGCGCGCCGGTATCGCGCCACCCTTCGAGGGCGCAGTCGGTGGCGGGAGCGCCCAATACTCCGAAGCGCGAGCGATGGACGATGAGCCAGAGCGCCGCGAATGAAGCGGCATCCTCGGTGTCGAAAATCTGGGCAAGATCGGCCTCGATATGGGCGGGCCGCGTGAGGGAAGCGTTGTCGCGCATCAAACGCAGCGTCGTGCCGTTGGTCGCCAGGCCCCAGAGCGCCTCGTCATGCTCGTTCAGATAGTCCTGTAATGCGAGTGCGGGCGAACGCGCACGGTCTATCGACAGGGTCTGGCTGCGCCTGTCGAGGGCTTCTGAGGGCGGAACGACGACAACGGGCACTCTGTTGCCTGCTATCCAAGCAACAACGCCGGATGTATCGGCGGCCAGATCTCCGAAACCGAAGGCCTCCGTCAGGAAGTCGCCCATGAAGCGGCGTGTAGCTTCCATCGACGGTGCCTCGATTCTGGCGAACGCATCGAAATGCGCCTGACCGACGCGGAACGCGAGCGCGATTTCCTCCCTGACAGTCAGGCCCTTTCGTACCCCGTAATCGCGTTCACCCTGCTCGTCGGCCTCGCGGCGGTCGATCCTCGCAACCATTGCCGGGGCGATCAGATTGCCTTCCAGGGACAACGACGGCCAGGCGGCCATGTCGGTGATCTGACTGCGCGCCATGGGTCAGGCTTCGCTCGGCAGCAGAACGAACAAACCGATTATGTCGGGGGGTTGCACGCCCTCGACACTGGCCCGCGACGCCCCACCGGCAGCAGCCCGTAATTTGGCATGGTCTTCGGCCAGCTCCTCAGCGCGTTCCCGGGCGAACCGGGCGAGCGGCCCCTCGATGAGTTCGGGAAGATGGCTGCGGGCCCGAGCGACAAATCGATCCCGCGCTCCTGCCGCCAGGTCTGCGTTGGCAGGAGTATCCAGCAGCCGGCGCACGGGTTCTCCCGACGCAACAATGCTGTCGTCGTGCAGGGCGACAAGCGCGGCTTCTTCGGCAAGCAACATGCGTTCTTTCCGGGCATGGATTGTCAGCTTGAATCGAATGCGCAGCAGCGCAATCCGGGTCACCCGTTCCACAGCCGGTGTCGGCCACACTCCAACCCGGCCGATCCCCAGGCCGGAGAGGCACTCGGGATCGAGGGACGCCTCTACGAGCGCCTCGGCCACAGTGGCGGTCAGAGGATGCGCCCGTGTGAGAAGCAAGGTTCCGGAGGGCGCCGGCTCGGACGGTGCAATGCGAACGGAGTCCGACAAACCCTGTTGCTGAAGCCGCTCGCGGAGACCTGTTTCCAGCGCATGAACATGGGCTACCAGAACCGACCTTCGGGGCTCGAGCGGTATGCCGAAGCCCGACATTGCGCGCTCGATGAAGGAGCGTGCGGCATCGGGCGAGCCGAGGAGTTCGCCGGCCTTCTTCCATTCCGGCGATACTTCCTGGGGCCTCATCGCATTCTGGGCGAAGCGCGTGCGGGAGCGGCGCTCCTTCTCCGCTACGTCACGCCAGCGGACGTCCATCACGCGAATGCCGTCATGCAAGCGGAGGTCCAATGCCAATTGTCCGGTATTGCCGCGACGCAGCATCATCGCGGCCATCAGGGCATCGGTTACCGGCCCGCGCTCGTCGGGCAGCGGGACGGTAACGCCGGTGGTCTTCCGGATGTCCTCGGCCTTGCGGAGGATCACGTCGAGGACGGCGCCATCGATGGCGCTGTCCGGCGAGAACATCATGATCGACCGCACGAGTTCGGCAGGCTGGCCGAAGCGGTCCACACGTCCTTCCCGCTGCTGGTGCCGGGTCGGGTTCCAGCAGAGGTCGTAGTGGACCACCGTATCGAAGAGCTGCTGCAGATTTATTCCCTCGGAAAGACAGTCCGTTGCAACCAGGATGCGCTGGATTTCCTTCTCGTCCTCCACCGGCGCCATATCAGCAACGCGGTCCCGGCGCTCGTCGGGTGTGAGCACGCCGGTCACAGCCTCGATACGCAGTTTCGGGAACCATTTTCGCAAGCCTGCCCGCACATGCTCCGCCGTTGCGATGAACCGGCAGAAAACGACGGGGTTAGCGCCCTGCTTGAGAAGGGGCTTGAGGGCTGCAACGAGCGCTTCGAGTTTCGGGTCCTCCTGTCCCGCGAGTTGCTCGGCTTGCCGGATCAGCCCCCACAGATCCAGGTCGTCGTCGAAGGCCGCGCTGGGCTCCACGTCGACGGCGTCCTCGTCATCGCCGTCCTCATCGTAAAGCTGCGATGCCAGACGTTCGGCTTCGTTCCCCACCCGGTTGCGCAGCGCGCTCAGGGCCGCTGCGGGGGACGATCCGACACAACGCATCAGCGCCAGCGTTCCCCAGAAGGCCAGACGGCGTTCGCGATTTCCCGTTCCGGCTCTTGAGACGACACCCAGGCAATAGTCGAGGACAGCCTCCTGAAACTCGAGATGCGGCCGGGAGAGGCGATAGGGCGTTTCGGCCGTTTCGTGCCTGGGGAAGGCCTGTGTCTCGCCCCATTCACCCGAGACGAGATCGATCCTTCGCCTCTGAACAAAGTGGCGTGCCAGGCGCTCCCGGTAGCGGGCATCGTCGAAGTCCAGAGTCGCAAACGCCGGATCGATCAACGACAGGAGGCGCGAAAAGGCCTCCTCGTCGCCCGAATGGGGCGTGGCGGTCAGCATGATGAGGCGTCGGTCGGGATCGGCGGCCAGGCCCTGAAGAAGAGCGAAACGCTGCTGCCTTCCCTTGTGCGTGCCGACACAGGCATGCGCTTCGTCGACGATCACGAAGTCCGGGCAGGCGCGGGCGAACCCGTCCCGCCGCTTTTCCGCCTTGATGTAGTCGAGGCTGACGACGGTGAAGGGATACGCATCGAAGAGGGACTGCGCGACCGGCAGGTTGCGTTCCAGGCGGGCGGCCGAGCCCGCGGTGACCGCCACCGCATCTATGCCGAAGCGGGACTTCAGTTCGATCGTCCACTGCTCGACGAGATGAGGCGGACACAGAACGGAGAATGCGTCGACCTCTCCCCGATCGATGAATTCGCGGAGGATGAGACCGGCTTCGATCGTCTTGCCGATGCCCACATCGTCGGCGATCAGGAGCCGTGGGACCGACAACCGCAATGCCATGAGGAGCGGCACGAGTTGATAGGTTCGGGGTTCGAAGGCGAGCCGGGCCGCCGATCGGAACGGCCCGGCGCCGCGCCGTAGCGTCAGTCGAAGCGCGTTGGCCAGCAGGGCCGCCTTCGCCTGGACGGTCGGAACCGGTTCGTCAGGCAGATCGAAACGTGCCGGCGCAACGGGCTCGATTTCGAGGCGCGGATCGAGAAGGACGATATCGTTCTCGTTGCCGGATAGCGGGCGAAGGGAAAGGAGACCGTCACGCGGAGCGGGCAACGAGACCCATTCCCGGCCGCGGGCCCGGATGAGATCGCCAGGAGCAAATGACAGGGTCATCCGTCGTCACCCGGACAATGCATCGATCAACTGGGACGGCAAGCCGTCGGACGGGTCGGCAGGCAGCTCGAAAAGGCTCCAGCCCTTGTCATGCGCGGCGGTTTCCACTTCCTCCGGAATGGCGCCGACTCTCGCGGCGATATAGTGGCGGCGCCAGACGAGAGGGAATGCAACTTCGGCAAGAGTCAGCGGCTTGGCATCCGGCGCGGGAGCGCCATGCCGGATGAGGATATCCGGCCAGATTCCCCCGGCGGTCGCTCCCGTCGGCCGGTTCGTCGGCACGACCTGACCCCGCGCGAGATCGATCAGCAGTCGCAGTACCTCCGGGCTGGTCCGGTCGATCATCTCGTGATCCGGCTGGTTGAAATAGGACAGAAGGCAGCGGTAGCAGCCGCGGACGCAGGCTTCCTCCTCGCGTTGCACGAGCCGGCTAGGGTCGCCTGCCTCGATCGCTTCCCGCACACCCTCAAAATGCATGAGTTCGAGAGCCTGCATGGCAACCCGGTTCAGGGCTTTGGGTTCCTCTATAAGGCGGCTCAAAACGCCGGCGCCGCCTTCGGTTGCTTCATAGGCGAGGATGGCCCGTCGGTTATCTCTCGCGGGCAAGGGTTCACCCAGAACTTCGCCTTCTTCCAGTTGGAATGCGAGGGCGATACCTCGCAGAATGGCGTGTTGAACCGTGGTGATCGTTACCGGATCGAAGCGCTCGGGCTCGTGAAAGCGAAGCAGCAGGGCATTCTTGTGGTCTTGGACGACGGGCACGATCCGCACTGGCCGGTCGACATCGGGCGGGAGTTCCGTTTCCGGGTCTTCATCTTCGGTCTTGGCCCAATATCCGGTTCGGGGATCGATCATGAACCCGAGGACGGTTGCGTCGCGTCGGCGCTTCAGCCCCTTGTTGATCCGCCTGATTTCAGCGCTGTTGGCATATTGCAGCGTCAACAGGGTCGAGTGTCCGCTGCGAAACTCCGCCTGAGTGAAATCGGCGTGACCGTGCTTTCTGGGCCACGCAAACACGGTCTGGATCTCGAAACCCTGTCGAATACGTTCCTCGTCATTGGCGGTGATCCGCTCGGTTGGCGCCGCCTCGACATTGTCGATCCGCAGTGTGCGCTTGACGGGCAAAGCGCCGGCCATTGGGGCGTCACAGGCATGGCAACGCTCGACCTCATCATCATGGGCCGCCCCGCAACCGGGGCAGATTGCGATATCTTTGGTCGCAAGTGCGCGGCCGTGGTCCGTTCGGGTTTCGGGGGGCAGCTTGGCCTTGTTGACGCGAAATGCGCGCCCCTCGTGATAGATCAGGCTGCGGGGTCCGAACTCGGAAATGGCCAGAAACCGGGGCCGCTGCAGGAAGGAGCCGGTCCTTCCCTCTCCGGGTATGAAGGCATAGAGCGGCAAACGGGGGAAATTGTAGCCGGGCAGAAACCCTTCGGTCGCAAGGTACCGGTAGGAGTAGAAATCCGAACCATTGGCCGCCCGGCCTTGTTCGAGAATGCCGAGCTGGTCAGTGGCCTGTATCTGTGCGGCCTTGATTTTGCGACGGTCGCTACCTGACAGGCCCGGGACCTGGGACTGTTCGTTAGCTTCGATCAGTTGATTGCGTGCGGAACGGTAAAGCTCGCGCCAACGGTCAAACGCCGTGTCGAATTCGCTTGGTGCCCGAGTCACGACTTCGCTCACATAGTCGTCGGGATCGTCCATCCAGAGGGGATTCTGTCCATCCAGCGACGAGAGAATCCGCCCGAGGACGCGGCGCATTGGCGTGCGGGCCTTGTCGATGAGGCCGGGGGCCTGAACAATCTTGCGGATGTCCTCCTTGAGCGGAAAGCGGGGGTCCTTCAGGTCGAGGAGCTCCGGAATGTTCGGGGAAAGGGCCAATTCGGCTTCCGCAAGCCAGATCGCCTGAAGATGCGACGTCACCAGGTTCTCGTTCGCGATATCGAGGGCAGGCGGCCGGACCGCGCCGGCCACCATGTCGATCCGACGCTCGAAGAAATACTGGTCGTGGGGCGACTGGGCTGCGCAGTAGGTGAGGATTGCCGCTGCTTGCCCGGATCTTCCGGCACGTCCGGCGCGCTGGGCGTAGTTTGCCGGGGTCGGCGGCACATTGCGCAGATAGACGGCATTCAGCGCCGAGATATCGACGCCCAACTCCATCGTCGGCGTGCAGAACAGGGCCGGAAGGAACTGGTCCGACTCTCCGCTCTCCTTGATTTCCGCCGCGCATTCAGCGAGCTGCTCACGATCTTCGTCTTCAAAGCGGAAGCGCCATTCCCTCCATTCCCTTTGTCTGTGGCTCACCTGCGCCGTGTGCTCGCGGCCTTCCATGCCGAACAGCGAGCTTCGCTTGGTAGTGAGTTCGTCGGCTATGCGTGTATAGAGGTCATGGAAGAAGGGATTCCCGCGGGCGGCGGCGTCGCGAACCGCCTCCCCCGGGACGAGTCGAACAGCAGAGGGGGCAAGGCGCCATCCCGGGTGGTTAGCATCGCCGGGCACCTGAACCAATAGCCCTTCGCTGGTCAGAATATCGAGAAGGTTGGTCAGGAAGCGCAGATAATCTTCGCCGTTGAGTTTGGCGCCGATGACGCTTTGGCGGTTGAGAAGCTGGGCTATCCGGGAACGCGGACCGGCGCGAAGAATCATCCGCTCTTCGCGCAACCCGGTGGCCTTCTTTCCCGGCGCCCTGGGGAACAGGGTGGTCTGTTCGCGTATTACTTCCTTGTTGTCTATCGCCCAGGGAGCACGCAGATGGGACCGCGATCCTTGAGCAACGGCGTCGAGGATTGCCAATTCCAGCGCTTCGGTGCCGACAGCCAAGCCTTCGAGCATAGCTTCGAGCAGAACCCCGACCGCCCATTTGCGGGCGCCATGATCCATCGAACCGAGTTCCGGAAGAATGGCGGCGAACCTTCCGGCATCTTCGGTTATCTCGTCGAGACCCAGGAAATCGACCTCGACAAGTTTGAGCGCAGACAGGTTCGGATTGGTAAAGCGCCAGCCCCGGCGCAGATCGGCCCAGACCCTGTGCGCCAAAACCTTGGCAAGAGCACGCTCTGCATCGCTACGACCCACAGCGCCCGTATCGGGGTGCAACATCCAGTGCCGTCTGGCTACCTCGTTGGCAGCCGTAAATCCCAGGGCCCTCTGGACTCGGAGGCCTATTTCGTCATCGCGGAGCCCATCGGCGCCGGCATCGAGAACGCTGCGCAGTATTGCGCCGCGCAGAAGGCTGACAAACAGGAAGTCGTTGAAATGTCCGGCTTGAAGCGCGGCATCCTGGCGGTTGTCAGTGAATCCGAGGAGCTTGCGCTTGTCATCTGGAACCGCACTCTCAGGCCGGTTCAGCCATCGAATGGCGCTTGAGACAAGAAGCGTCGTCGCTGAACTCCGCCCCTCGACGGTAAGCCCCGTAAGCTTGCTGCGCTCCCGCATGCGGCTTTGCGGCTCGTCGAGGCAGCCGGTGCAGAAACCGAACTTGCCGGGAATGAACCAGAACGGCTCCCCGTTCTTTGACTGGCGCCCGTCGCGGGCAATCTTTACCGGTATGGGCGCTCGTTTCTTCCGGTTCGCCCGGAGCCTCAACAGACCACGGTGTTCTTCCGTCCAGTCTTCGGGAAAGTTCTCCATCTCGCCGTCGAAGCGGTAATCCGGGTCGTCGCGTCCGACCGGAGTCAGATATCCGGCGACCTCTACATCGTCATCGCTTTCGATCGGCGTGTCGTCGATGTCGCGTGGCAGAAAGACGGCCCCATCCTTCTGCTCGACCCTGGCCACGACATAATGCTCCTGACCGCATTCGCGACAGAAGCGGACGGGATACAGTCGGGTTCCCGGATCGTTGGGATCCTCCAGCTGTCCTTCCAGCAGAACGGTTCTCGGTTTTGAGCGGAGCGTGGCGAAGACCTCTCCCGCACCCGCGACGAACCGGTGGAGCTTGAACGCGAGGAAGGCGTGATCGCCATCGCCACCCCGGTGCTTCTCGGGAAGGCTGACGCGGGTGAGGAAGGTCTCCAGCACAGTGCTGCAGAGAGCCGGGTCGGCTCCGCTGGCCTGTGCGAGCCGCTCGGCGGCTTCACTGAAGGGAATCGGGCGGCGACGCTTCAGGGCACGCCCGTCTTCCAGACCGAGCGCCAGTTCCGCCCAAACCGCGAGCGGATGTGTCTTGAGATCGGTGTCGGTCAACCTTTCGGGAAGCTCGTTTGCGACCGCTCCCGAGAGCTTGGGTTCGACGTCCTTGAGACTGAGGCGATCATCGGTGGCGCGCCGCAGGGATTCGTCGATGACCGACTCAGGGCCGATCTGCACTCCGAAAAGACGCGACGCCACCTCTGCGACCGCCGTCGCTCTGGTTTCGTCGTCACCCTCGCTTGCCATCGTTGCCGAAGTTCCGATGCAAAGCGGCGCCTTGCCGGGAGTGCAGCGATCCCTTAGCCGACGGGCGAGGATTGCAACATCGGCCCCTTGGCGGCCGCGATATGTATGCAGCTCATCGAGAACGATGAATTGAAGGCCGCAAGCATTTGCGACAATCCGGGAGTCGATGCTGTCCTGCCGGGTCAAGAGCAGTTCGGCCATCATGAAGTTGGTAAGGAGAATGTCCGGTGGACTGCGTGCAATTCGCTCGCGCGCTTCCTGGCTTTCCTGACCTGTATAACGCCGCACAGTCGGCTTCAGATGATCGGGCAATCCCGACTGGCCAATGAACCGTTCGATTTCGTTTGTCTGGCTGTTGGCCAGCGCGTTCATGGGATACACGATAATGGCGCGCGTTCCGGGCGTACCGCCTGTTTTTCGGGCGCGGATGACGGCATCGACGATCGGAACGAAGAAGCAGAGCGATTTCCCCGAGCCGGTGCCTGTCGTCACAACAAAACTGTTTCCGGCGCATGCCTTGGCGATGGCCTGTGCCTGATGCAGGTGAAAGGCCACCGGTCTCGAACCGAAGCGGAAAACCCGAGCGGTTTCCGGACACAGGTCGCCAGTGTGAGCGAGATCGTCGACTGTCTTACCCGTTTCGTAGTGCGGGTTCAGGGACAAGAGCGCGTCCGGCCAGAAGCGGCCTTCCTTGTATTGCCGGTCGATCTCGTCTCGAAGATCGGCAGCCCTAATGGTGCTGAAGGATCGGGAGAATTCGGCATAATTCTCGACGACCTGACGGTCGAACTCAAAGGCCTTCATTGAATCTCCCGGTTTGGCAGAGGGGAGGGACCGTCATCGGAACGCCGGATAACGACACGCCATGCTGGCAACGACGAGCACACTGACGGATAAGCGGGGTCTGGCCGGGCACGGGAGGCGCTACTGTCATTACTTTTGAAGTGACGCTATTGATGGTCTGTGCCAGCTCGTATTTCTGGCTGTCTTCCTGGACGGCGGTCGTGGTTTCGGCCAGACCCAGCTGCCCTTGGCTTGCTCGGCGTTTCCGGGGCTTCGGCATCAGCGTCACGAAGGAAACGGACCGGCGCCCTTCGCGTCTCTCCGTCGTGGGCTGCCTGTCTTCGTCAAGTTCCCAGTGATGGGTCGGGGGCTCGTAGGGCGAGTTGAGAACGGGATTACGGAAGAAATCGTCGCTCATATTTCGCTGAAGCCCCAATCCCCTGACGCCTATGGCGGAAACCCGCTCCCCCCGGCAGGACCGCCCGAATCACTGCCGTGCAGTATAACAATCCTGCATGGGCGCAATAGAGGGAAGGCATGAGCCCGTAGGGGGATTCCCCGGAAAATCCCCGGAAGGCGGACCATGCGCGATGGTCTCGAAGGCCGGATTACAGCCCTCGAAGAAGAGCGGCGGGAGCGCCCCTCCGGAAGAGGCCGCGGGCGGACCGGCCTTCAGACAGGTCCCGATGCCTCGGCTTGGCAGCAGCATCCTGTGCAGCGCGAACCCGAGTAGGCCTGAATGCGCTCGATGGAGCCCCGGCTTACCGATGCTCTTCAGCCTGCCTCCAGCAGGTCCACGATCGGCTTTTTCCTGACGGCGTAGTCCACCAGCATCTCCACGAACGCCGCGCCGGCCCAGCCGCCGTGGAAGCCCTCTCCCGAGGCGAGCCGCGCCATGGTCCAGGCATGCAGCACGTTCCCGGTCAGGGCCTGGATCTCCGCCCCCGTTCCAGGCGCGCCTGCGCGCCCTCGCTCATGCGCTGTCTCCTATCGGCGCCCACCAGCGGCCTTCCGGCGTGCAGCGCGGCATACGCGGTATGACCTCCGGCTCTTGAGAAATCCTCTTTCCCCAGAAAATGTCTCTGCCGCAAGCCGATTGTGATTGGCGAAATTGCCGGGCCGACAAGCTCCCTGGAGTGCCTTCCCCCGCTTCAAGCCGCCTCCCGGTCCCCGACCGGCTTGCCCCTGGCATATTTGCCGAGCATCTTGATGAAGGTGTCGCTGGCCCAGTGCGGCGGGAAGGCGTCCTCGCTGGCGAGCCACTCCATCGTCTGCGCATGCATCTCATCGAGCAGCATGCCTAGGCCGTCGCTCGTCAAAGCCTTTTTGGCGGTGCCTTCCTCGCCGTAGAGTTCGTCCAGCTTGTGGGCGATTTCCGCCATGTCCTCGATGTCGAACACGAGGAACTTGACGTCCGGCCGCTGGGGCGAACCCTCGCCGGTTTGCGAGGGCACGCCGGCAGGGGGCGGTCCGGAAGCAGCGTCAGCTTTCGTCGGCCCGGGCGCATCCCGGTCTTTCTGGGCCTTCGCAAGCTCGACCGCATGCCATCGCCGCTGGTCGTCCAGGCCGAGTCGGCTCGACAAGGTCCCTGCGGTGGTTCTCGTTCAACAGCAGCACCGCCGCAATGCCCAGCGTCCGCGGAACGATTTCATGGCCCGGCTCGGGGAAGGCAATGTCGGTCTTGCCGTCGTCGCCGACCACAACGCGCGCCGTCAGGGTCATGTCAGGGGTCTCTGGCGTTTCCTGCGCCGCGGCCGGTTCTTCAGGTCCGCCACCGGGTAAAGCCATTGCACGCCCCCGGGAAATCCGCGCGGCACGATGATCCCCGCATCGCAGAGCATGAGCACGGTCGACCGCGCCGCCACGAGCTTGCTTTTCGGGTCGTCCTCCCTGTGGCGCCTCAGAAGCGCATCCGTTGCGGCATCGGCCATGACCAGGGCCGCATATTCGAGGCCGCCTTCGCCGGCATCCAGCCCGTCGAGCGCCGCTTCGCGCTCGGCCAGGATCAGATCGCCGAACGCCCAGCGCGAGGGTCGGGGCGGTCCATCGTCCCGTTTCGGATCCAGACCCGCCATCCAGAAATGGAGCCGCATGAACTCGGCCAGGCAGAGGCCGCGCCGGTAGGCAGCCGAGACCGGGTTGTCTTCCTGCTCGGGCGGCTCGTTTCCCAGCGTCTCGAAGGCGTTGTTCAACTGTCCGATGACATTGCGGCTGGTGCCGTCCCGTCCCGTGACGCTGTAGTTCTCCAGCACGGCGTGGCAAAGCCGGGCCCGGTCTTCGACCAGAGGCAATTGCTCCGGCGCGACGCGCCCGTCTTCGTCGACGATCCCCAGCTGCTGCATCTGGTCGAGACAATCCTCCGCCATGGCATGCAGGGTGGCGTCGCGCTCCGGCCGCAACGGATTGCCGTCATCGTCCCGTCTCCGCGCGCCCAGCAATCCGAGCCCTTCCAGATGCGCGTCGCTCAGGGCCGCCGCCCGGATCGCGGATTCCAGCATGTCGATGGCGTCCCGTCCGGTCGCGCCGCTTTCCGCCAGCCGCCTGGCGGCCGCCGGCAGGAAGAACAGTTCCTGCTGCACGCCGGCCAGGAACGGCCTCTTATCCATTGCCGATCCTCCTCGTGATCTCCCGGGCGTGTTCCCAGCCCAGGCGCACACGCACGCGCCGGGCGATGTTGAAGCCGGCCCGGTCCTCCGGGCGCATCAGCCCCAGAATGCGGGCCGGCATAAGCTCCGGTTCGCACCAGGGGCGATCGTAATTGAAGGCGAACCAGGATAGCCAGATCCCGTGCGTCGCCGCCTCCACGCTCATCGAGGCCTCGCTGTAGGAGGCGCTGCTGTCCGCCCTGAACCGGGGCCGCCGGGCGGCCGGGGCGCGCCGGCGCATGGCCTGGATGGCCGAGTCCACCGATTGCAGGTTGGCGTATCTGAGAAACATCTCGACATCGCCCTCGGGCGGCCACTCCCGGTCCGGGCCCTGCGAGAGCCACAACAGCCTCGTCCGCAGGCCCGGACGGGGCGGGAAGGCCATCCATCCCCATTCGCCGGCCTTCGAAAAGCCGCCGCGCATCGCCGTCAGGAACAGCCGCGCCTTCGTGATCGCGAGCGCCTCGGGGTCCTTCGTCCAGGACTCGAGGCCGGCCTCCTTCCGCTCCGCC
>LXNI01001608.1_pt1 | contig 18634 bp, 11 predicted proteins | sample 809091 | NCBI WGS metagenome assembly LXNI01 (sample SAMN04870527, study PRJNA318959) | sponge metagenome | biome: 01000161; feature: marine sponge reef; material: water | host: Sarcotragus foetidus | place: Greece: Milos, Mediterranean Sea | collected 2013-05-29 | depth 5-7 m | reverse complement strand
CCTCGTCAGGAAACCGTGATGAAAGAGTTGATAGTCGTAGGCAACGGTATGGCGCCCGGACGCGTCCTGGAAAAGCTCAATGAAAGAGACCCTGATGCCTACAACGTTACCATTTTCAATGCCGAGCCCCGGGTCAGTTATAACCGCGTCATGCTCTCTCCGGTGTTGTCCGGTGAGGAATCCTTCGAGAAAACCATCATCCACGGGGATGACTGGTACTTCAAGCATAACTTTATTCTCTACCGGGGCTGCCCGGTCACCGAAATAGACCGGCAGAACAAGGTCGTCAAGGCCACCAACGGCATCGCCGAGCCTTACGACAAGCTGCTGATCGCCACCGGGTCCTCACCGGTTATGCTGCCGGTGCCGGGAAATGACAAGCAAGGCATCGTCTCCTACCGGGACCTGGACGACGTGAAGGCCATGCTGGCCGCGGCTGAAACCCGGCGGCAGGCGGTGGTCATCGGCGGCGGACTGCTGGGCCTGGAGGCCGCCGCGGGGTTACGCAACCGGGGCATGGAAGTGACGGTGGTGCATCGTAACGCCACGCTTATGGACAAACAACTGGATGCCACCGCGGGCCACCTGTTGCAACGCGCGATTGAGGCTCTGGGCATCCGGGTGTTGACGGGCAGGCATACCAAAGCCATTACCGGTGACGAGCACGTAACAGGGGTGCAGTTCAGGGACGGTTCCACCATACAGGCCGATCTCATCGTCATGGCAGTGGGCATTCGACCCAATGTGTGGTTGGCTGAAAACGCGGGCTTGCAAGTCGCACGCGGGATCACCGTTGATGAGCACATGCGCAGCTCAGACCCCGATATCCTGGCAGTGGGTGAGTGTGCGGAATTTGACGGCGCCGTGTACGGACTGCTGGCGCCGTTGTATGAAATGGCAAACGTTGCCGCCTGTACCCTGCTCGGTGACGAGGAGCAGCGTTTTGAGAACCGGGTGACCGCGGCGCAATTAAAGGTGACCGGGATCGATCTCTATTCCGCCGGCGACTTTGCCGATGGCGATAACCGGGAGGAGATCGTGCTGCGCGACCCGAACCAGGGTATCTACCGGCGGCTCGTTATTGAGGACGATCAATTAGTCGGCACGGTCCTGTACGGAGACACTTCTTCCATGGGCTGGTACTTCCAGATGATCAAGGACAGGACGGACATTTCCGGGATTCGTGATTATATGATCTTCGGCCCCGGTTATGCGGAGGGCGCGTCCCAGGATCCGGCCGCGGCCGTGGCGGCCCTGCCGGATGATGCGGAGATCTGCGGCTGTAATGGCGTCACAAAAGGGACGATTAAACGAGCCATTGACGAGCACAACCTGGGCACGCTTGAAGAAGTGCGCGCCTGCACCCGGGCGTCCGCGTCCTGCGGGTCGTGCACCGGCCTGGTGGAACAACTGCTGTTGCTGAGACTGGGCGATTCCTACCAGCCGGCAACGGTAACCCCCTTGTGCGGGTGCACCGACCTGGGCCATTCGGACGTGCGCCGCCTCATCAGCGCGCAGCAACTGAAGACCATTCCGGACCTGATGCAGGCGCTGGAATGGCAGAGTTCCGGGGGCTGCGCCAAATGCCGCCCGGCCCTGAACTACTACCTGCTGGCAACCTGGCCGGGTGCATACGTGGATGACAGCCAGTCCCGTTTCATCAACGAACGGGTGCACGCGAACATCCAACAGGACGGCACTTATTCCGTGGTGCCGAGGATGTGGGGCGGCATGACGTCCTCCGGCGAGTTGCGCGCCATAGCGGACGTGGTTGACAAGTTCGACATCCCCACGGTCAAGGTCACGGGCGGCCAGCGTATCGATATGCTGGGCATTAACAAGGAAGACCTGCCCGCGGTCTGGGCCGACCTGAACCGGGCCGGCCTGGTGTCGGGCCATGCTTACGCCAAGGCCATCCGCACGGTCAAGACCTGCGTGGGCAAGGAATGGTGCCGCTTCGGGACCCAGGATTCCACCAGGCTGGGGGTGCGCCTGGAAAAGTTCCTGTGGGGGTCGTGGACGCCTGCGAAGATAAAAATGGCCGTGTCCGGATGCCCCAGGAACTGCGCCGAGGCCACCTGCAAGGACGTGGGCATCGTGTGCGTGGAATCCGGGTATGACGTACACTTCGCCGGCGCCGCCGGAATGGACGTGCAGGGCACGGAGTTATTGGGGCACGTCGATAACGAGGACGCCGCCCTGGAACTCGTGACCGCCGTCATCCAACTGTACCGGGAACAAGGCCATTACCTGGAACGGATCTACAAGTGGGCCAGGCGCGTGGGGGTCGATTCGATCCGGGATGCGGTCGTCGATGATGCGGCCAATCGCCAAGCCTTGTATGAGCGCTTCGTCCATTCACAAACGTTTTATCAAACCGACCCGTGGGAGGAGCGGGTGCAAGGTCACGACCAACACGAGTTTGCGCCGCTCAAGGAACTCGGCGCGGCAGAGTTGGCGTGATGGCTGACTGGACGGCGATCGGCAAGATAACGGAGATACCGGTTGCCGGCGCCCGTGTCGTCGTCTCTCCCGGGTGCAGGATCGCCGTATTTCGTACCGCAGACGACCAGGTCTACGCGCTGGAAGACCGTTGTCCGCATCGCCAGGGCCCGCTCAGCCAGGGCATCGTGCACGGCGCGCAGGTCACCTGCCCCTTGCACAACCTGGTTATTGACCTGGCCAGCGGAGAGGCGCAGGACGCGGATACGATACCGGTGTGCACCGTGCCGGTGCGGGTGGGAGAGGGGGGTGAAGTATTCCTGGATACCGGGGCTATCCTGTCAATACGGCAAGCTGATGAGTAGCATTAACTTATATTCCTGGATACTGGCGTTCGCTGTTTGTGTGGCTCCCGGGACAGTGCGGGCGGCAACTCCGGGTGATGAATTGACAGAACATTACATTGAGGAGTGGATCGGGTTTTACCCAAGCAAGGCGCTGAGCAATGGTCTCAAGGGAGCAGCCCGGCAATTCGAGGATTTTTCCGGCGCCAGGGTGCAGGAGTGGATTGATTTTAACCATCAGACCCTGGAAATGCTTGATGCTTTGCCGGACCTGGCTGTGACTGCCGCGGTTAATGTTGCTGTTGACAAACGGGTATTGCGGCGCCAGGCCCGGAGGGAACTGGATCGCTGGGCGCATGATAACGCGCGGGTCAACCAGCCTGGCTGGTATGCCGAGGTGATTTCCCAGGCCCTGACCTATATCCTGGTACGGGAACAGTTCAGCCCGGAAGAGAAGTTCGAGGCCGTGCTGCAACGTCTGGCGGGAGTGCGGTCAATGTGCGGGGCCGGGATTTTGAACCTGCACAATGGCAGCCCGGAACGAACCCGGCGGGCGTTGGAGGTGCTGGGACGAACCAGGACATTTTACCGGGATGCCCTGCCCGGACTGCTGCACGAGTGGTCCGGGGGAAACCGGCAGGAGCAGGTCGCCCAGGTTGTTCATGCTACCGTCAATTCCATGGATGACCTGCTGCGCCATATACGCGAGAACGTGTTGCCAAATGCTGCTCTGCCGGACCGGCTGGGCCAGACAGATTATGCGCGTAAATTGAGGATTGTCACTGACAGTGATCTCACTCCCGCGCAACTCCGTGACGACGCGGCTATAGAGATTGAAGAAGTACGGCGTTTGATGGCGCTGGAGTCCGGGGCATGGTGGCGGGAAAACGCCGGTCAAACGCCACTGCCCGCAGATGATCACAGCTTGCTGCAAGCGGCACTGGAACAGATGGAGCAAGCGCGGGCAGATAATCGCCGGGACTTTCTGAACCTGTTCAGGGAACTCACTGACAAGGCTGAAAAATTCCTGCTGGAAAACGAACTCGCGACGGTGCCGCTGCCGCGCACCATCCATGTCGGTCTGTCCCCGGATCACTTCTCGGGCGCCGCCTATGGGGGCGTTTATTCGACGGGGCCGTTCGACTCCGGCGCCGATACGCTGTTTTACCTGCCCTCCATCCCCGATGCTTCAACCCCGGAGCAGAAAGAAGGGTTTTATCGTTCCTTCAATGACCATTTCAACACCATGATCATCGCCCATGAGATCTATCCGGGACATTACCTGCAATACAAGGTCGCCGCCCGACATGCGCCGGCGCTGCGCACGTTGTTCGCTAACGGGGTCTATGTTGAGGGCTGGGGCACTTTCAGTGAAGAGTTGATGCTGAACGCCGGCTGGGATGAGCACAACAGGCTGACGCGCCTTGCACATTTAAGGAAACGCCTGGAAAATGCAACCCGCGCCTACGTCAGCGTGATGGTGCACGTTGAGGGCTGGAACCGGGAGCAGGTGATGGAATTTGCCGTCACGCGCGGTTTGCTGCCACCCCAGTTCGTGCAGAATTTATGGGTGCGGGTCATGAACAACCCGTTGCAGATTCCAAGCTACTTCCTTGGTTTTCACGGTTTCAGGAAGTTGTGGCAACAGGAAAAAGAACGCCTGGGTGAGGATTTCAATACCCGGGAATTTGTTGATAAAGTATTGCGGGCAGGGCCGATACCGATAGCTGCCGTCGCATTATATATGAGGTAGAATCACCCCTGTTCTTGCCACCGGCAATGTTCTTCACCTGGTAATACATAACAAACTCTGCTCACTGGCATGCAAGATTCTTCAGCGGTAATTGCAACGAAGGGGGTCCATCCGCCCGGTCTGCGCACCCTGTTCTTCACCGAGATGTGGGAGCGTTTCAGTTTTTACGGAATGCGGGCCTTGCTGGTGTTGTTCATGACTACCGCCATTGCTGAAGGCGGGCTGGACATGGATGACGTGACCGCCACCGCGATTTACGGCTTGTATGCGGCCGCGGTGTACCTGGCGGCGCTGCCCGGCGGCTGGATCGCGGATCGCCTGCTCGGCGCCCAGGATGCCGTGTGGTACGGGGGCATCGTCATCATGCTCGGGCATTTCACCCTGGCCATCCCCGCGCTACCGACCTTCTACGTCGGCCTGGTGCTGGTAGCATTGGGCACCGGCTTGCTGAAACCGAATATCAGCGCTATTGTCGGCGAATTGTATCCGCAGGGCGGGGCCGGCAGGGACGCGGGCTATACCATCTTCTATATGGGGATCAACCTGGGAGCGATGCTGGGGCCGCTGGTATGCAGCGCCCTGGGTGAGAGTGAACGCTTCGGTTGGCATTACGGGTTTGCCGCGGCCGGCATCGGCATGTTGCTGGGGCTGATCCAGTATCGTTACAGCCGTCACCGCTTGCAGGAGGCCGGTTTGTATCCCGCGCACAGGCGTCCCGACACGGGTATTGAAGACGCACCGCGTCATGGTTGGTTATTTGTCGGCATCGGTCTGGGCCTGGTGATTGTTACCGTCCTGCTGGGACTGGCAGGGGTGATCCGCTTCGATGCGCTACGCCTGGCGCAGGCTTCCACCTACCTGCTCACTGCTATCGTGGCGTTGTATTTCACTTATATCTTCCTGTATGGCAACCTGACCGAAGCGGAAAGCAAGCAGGTTGTGGTGATCGTCATTCTGGTCATTGCCGTGGCCATTTTCTGGTCGGGATTTGAGCAGGCCGGTTCATCCCTGAACCTGTTTGCGCACCGTTACACGGAGCGGGAACTGTTGGGTTTCGTCATCCCGGCCGGCTGGTTTCAGAGCCTGAACCCCTTGTTTATCCTGATCCTTGCTCCGTTCATGGCAGCCCTCTGGCTAAACCTGGGCCGGCGCAATCTCGACCCGTCCATACCTGTCAAGTTTGCCCTGGGCTTGATCCAGCTTGGCCTGGGATTTTTTGTCATGTACCTGGCCGCGCACCTGGTGGCCGGCGGCGACAGCGTCCTGCCCACCTGGTTGTTGTTGACTTACCTGCTGCACACCACCGGTGAGTTATGCATCAGCCCCGTGGGTCTCAGCGCGATCAGCAAACTGGCGCCGAAACGTTATTTGAGCCAGATGATGGGCATCTGGTTCCTGGGCGCGGCGCTGGGCAACCTGATCGCGGGCTTGCTGGCAGGTCGTTTCGACCCCGAAGCCTTGCACGATATGCCCGGCCTGTACCTGCAAATCGTCGCCGTAACAATCGGCGCGGGCATACTGCTGCTGGCGGCAGCCAGGCGCATCAGGAAGTTTATCGGCGCCAAAGCGTAGTCAGCAGGAGTTGCGCCAATATACCAACGCCGGCAATGACCACTCCGGCACACAGGATGGCGCTGTGTGGTAAACAGCCAACAAATTATTTACAATATTGTTATTGAAACAACGTTTCTGTTAGGGTAAACTTGTCGCACAGCCTGCGGGCAGGCAGTGGTTACCGTTAATCTCCATTAGACGTACACATCAAAGGGGGGAGAGGAGTAATGAAGAGCAGAACTATCAATACCGGCATGGGCGCCCTGCTGCGGTTTTCGGCCCTGTGTTGTGGTCTCATCCTGCTGACACTGTCCGGCGCCATCGTCGCCCAGGACAGCGTCGGGATTGAAGAAGTGGTGGTCACCGCGCAACGGCGCGAGCAGAACCTGCAGGACGTACCGATCAGCATCTCCGCGTTCAGCGCAGATGCCGTCGAGGCATATATGTTCAATGACGTGACCGAGTACGTCACCCGTACACCCAACATTAGTTGGAAATCGGATGGCTCCAAATCTCGCAGGGAACTGAGTATCCGCGGCGTCACCAACTTCCTGGATGTCAACTCCCCCTTAAGGCCGGCTACTTTTGCTTTTTATGTCGATGATTTCAGTATTGTCGGCAGTTCCAGCAACCCGCCCATCATGGACGTTGAGCGTATTGAGGTATTACGCGGCCCTCAGGCCACCTATTTCGGCAGGAACGCTACCGGTGGCGGCATCAGTATCACCACGAAAGCGCCTCATAATGAGCTGGCAGGCTCGGTCATGGTGGATTATTCCAACTATGACACCAAGGATGTTGAGGGTGTTGTCAACATTCCGATAGTGAAGGACATGTTGGCCATGCGCGGCAATATAAAGTACAGCGAATCTGATGGGAACATTAAGAATATTAATCCCGTGGGCGGCGGCAATGACTCGGAATACAAGTACGCCAGGGCAAGAATCCGCTTCACACCTACTGATGACCTGGCAGTTGATATTACCGGAACGCTTGCTTCTGAAACAACGGGCATGCGGGAAGGTGTGCCTTCCGGTGCATTCTCTTACTTTGCAGAACGACTTTATGGCCGGGATTATGCAAGATTTCAGGATGCTGACGGGGATGGCCTGACCGAGCCCCTGCATGACGGTATCGGTTTCTGGCCGGAAAACAGGGATAAGGTCAACTTCAGTTTCCCCCAGGAAGTCGGCACTACGTACCGCATGATCACAGGACGGGTAGATTATGAGTTGGGCAACGTATTGTTCACGAGCATCACCGGCCATATCAGTTCCGACTTCAACCTGAATGGTGACGTAGACGGTTCCAGCATCGATGGCTGGAACGAGTTCAGGAACATTGAGCGCAACAGCTTCAGCCATGAGATGCGCTTGCAGAGCATCGATTCATCCTCTCGTTTCCGCTGGAACTTCGGAGGACTGTATGCCGAGGATGAAGGAGATATCTTCAGCCAGACCTATGCCGGTTCTGACAACGCATTCGGCCTGCCGGCCTGGACACGTATTGGCCTGTCGGACAATACGGATGGAATTGAAGGTTGGCACTTGTTCGGTCAGGTAGAAGCAGACTTCACGAAAAATATGACCCTTTCCTTCGGCGGTCGTTACAGTGAAGAGACCAGAACGGTGAGTCAGGAATTCGTCTCAGTAGCCGGAGAAGTAACAACAATTGCTGTTGATGAAAAATTTACCAGCTTCTCTCCCAGGTTCTCGCTGAACTATGCCATGACCGACGATATCAACCTGTACACCACCATCTCCAAGGGTTTCAAGTCGGGTGGCGTGACCCGGTTCGGTACTGAGGGAATACCCTACGATCCGGAGGTGGTTTGGAATTATGAGGTAGGCATGAAGGCGGACCTGCTGGACAACAGGTTGCGGATCAATGCAGCAGTGTTTTACATGGATTGGAGTGATATGCACGTGAGCTTTCTGGTACCCCAGTTAGGTGAAAGCGCGGGCGGCACGTTCATCAGTAATGCCGAATCGGCGTTCTCCAAAGGCGTGGAGGTGTCCGTTACCGCATTGCCCGTCGATAATCTCATCGTGAATTTCAACCTGGGTTATCTCGATGCGGAGCTTGACAAAGCAACCGTCTTCATCCGGGATAATGTCTGCAACCACAGACCACCCTCTACAGAGTGCAACCATGTCCTGGACGGTAGCCGTACACCCATGTCACCCGAGTGGACAATGTCAGCAGATGCCGAATACACCTTCAACCTGGCGCCGAATTATGATGGTTTTGCCCGTATCGAATGGACATACCGGGATAAGGTGGAACGGGTTCAGGTGGAAGATCTGCTGCGGCCGAATGAATATCCCTGGCAGGTGCCCAGCTATGATTTCTTCAACGTACGCGCGGGTGTGCGTCACAAGGACTTTACCATCACCGGTTATGCGGAGAACGTGTTCAACAGCCATTTTTACCAGAATGCCTACCGCAAGGCCTGGGCCGGCGGCGTTTCCCTTGAGCCGTCCCTGCGCAGCTACGGCATTCGCGTGAGATATACGTACGGCGAGTAATCTTTCTTTTTCAATGTGGACTTAATTCCGGCTTCCGTCATTGCACGGAAGCCGGATTTGCACAGGAAAGTGCGTCATACCTGACAGGGGGTAGCTGAGATGAGCATTTTCCAAATACGGTCTGGTGTTATATTTCTGTTGCTTCTTACGATATCCGTTCAAGCCACTGATACGGCTGCCGCCACCGCTCTTGTCGGCGGTACGGTGGTTGACCTGGAGGGCAACGCGCCGATTGAGAATGCCGTCATCCTGGTGGAAGGGGAGCACATAGCGGCAATCGGCGAGTCCGGCAAGGTAAAAATCCCCAAAGATGCCGAACAGATAGACGTCAACGGCGCCTGGTTGATCCCCGGCCTGATGAACATGCACGTGCACCTCGGCCTCATTTTACCCGGCAAGATGAAGGCTGAACTGGCCAATGAAAGTGAAGCGGCGCTGGCGTTGCGCATGGCCGCGAGCGCGCGTGAGACCCTGCTGGCCGGCGTCACCACCATACGTTTGCCGGGTGATACGGCACATGCCGACCTGGCCTTAATGAGAGCGATCAACAAGGGTCAGGCCATTGGCCCACGCATCTTCAGCGCCGGTGAATCGCTGTCTATCACCGCGGGGCACGGTTCAAAAAAAGATGGGAAGAAAAATTACGACGGCCCGGATGAACTGGTAAAAGCGGCACGTACGCAGATCAGTGCAGGGGCGAAATGGATCAAGATCCTCATATCGGGCGGGATAGCCACCGCCGGGGGTGATCTTGATGCAGTACTGATGACACCCGGGGAGATCAGCGCGGTGATCGACGCGGCCCACCGCTTCGGGGTGAAGGTGACGGCGCACTCCGGTTCCCCGACAGCCACAAGCATTGCCATTGATGCCGGACTGGATTGCGTAGAACATGGTTACTTCCTTGATCGTCCGACCCTCAGGAAAATGAAGGAGCACGGCACCTGGCTGGTGCCGACCATCGTCGTGAGCCAACCGGCTACAGAGCCGTTTTTTAAGGCGATAGGTTCGCCGCCGTGGTACCTGGAACGGCGTAATTCCGCCGGAAAAGCGCACTGGAAGGCGCTGCAGATGGCCATTGAGGAGGGTGTGAATATTGCTCTGGGTACGGACCAGTTGCCGCACGAACCCAATGACGGAACCACCGCGACCGTGCGCGAGGCGCAATACTACGCGGACGCCGGCATGACCCCGCTGCAGGCGTTGCGCGCGGCAACGATAGAACCTGCCAGGCTGCTGGAAGCGGAGGATAAGATCGGGTCTCTGGAAGCAGGCAAATATGCTGATATCGTTGCCGTGGACAGTGACCCCACCGAAGACATCAAGGCCTTGCGCGATATCCTGCTGGTGATGAAGGGTGGCAAGGTTTACCGTAATAATCTGTAACCATCTATGGTTAATGAATAGCTTGGCTATTTAAAATTCCGTCCTCCTCATTTTGCGAACAAGGAGATATGAGATGAGCGTAAACCGGGCATCGTCAAGTCTTGTAGTTCTGATCTTCCTCACAGCATTTATCCTGACAACGGCGGCAGCCGGCACTACCGCTATCGTTGGCGGCACAGTGGTTGACCTGGATGGTGAGGCGCCGATTGAGAATGCCGTCATCCTGGTGGAAGGGGAGCGGATCGCAGCAATCGGTGACGCCGGCAGCGTTAACATTCCTGACGGCGCCGAACAGATAGACGCCAACGGCGCCTGGCTGATCCCCGGCCTGATGAACATGCACGTGCATCTGGGTCTGGTGCTGCCAGGCAAGCTGGCGGCAGAACTTGCTGATGAAAGCGAGGCGGCGCTGGCCCTGCGTATGGCGGCGAACGCGCGTGAGAGCTTGCAGGCCGGCGTGACCACGATTCGCCTGACCGGCGACCGTGCCCATGCCGACCTGGCGCTGATGCGGGCGATAAACAAGGGGCAGGTGGATGGCCCGCGCATCTACAGCGCCGGTGAAGCGTTGGCGATCAGCGCAGGGCATGGTTCCAAACAAAGCGGCAGGACCAAGTATGACGGCCCCGCTGCATTGATAAAAGGTGCGCGTACCCAGATCAGCGCCGGTGCGCAATGGATCAAGATAGCGATCTCCGGCGGGATAGCCACAGACGGCGGCGGCCTGGCCGAGGCTTTGATGACACCGGAGGAGATCGGTGCGGTGATCGACGCGGCACACCGCTTCGGCGTGAAGGTAACGGCGCACTCAGGCTCTCCGGTGGCGACGAACATTGCCGTGGATGCCGGGCTCGATTGCGTAGAGCATGGCTATTTCCTGGATCGTCCCACCCTGAAGAAGATGAAGGAACACGGTACCTGGCTGGTGCCGACCATCGTCGTCAGCCAGCCGGCCACGGCGCCGTTTTTCGAGCGTATCGGTTCCCCGCCCTGGTACCTGAAACGGCGGGATTCCGCCGGCAAGGCCCACTGGAAGGCGCTGCAGATGGCCATCGAGGAAGGCGTGAATATCGCCCTGGGCACCGACCAGATGCCGGCCGAACCCAATGACGGCACCACCGCGACCGCGCGCGAGGCACAATACTACGTGGAAGCGGGGATGACGCCTTTGCAGGCGTTGCGCTCCGCCATCGTAGAAACCGCCAGGATGCTGGAAGCCGGGGATGAGACAGGTACGCTGGAACAGGGTAAATATGCCGATATCGTCGCCGTGGACAGGGACCCGACGCAGGACATCAAGGCATTGCGCAATATCCTGCTGGTGATGAAGGGCGGGAAGGTTTATCGTAATTTATTGCAGCAGTCAGGTATGACTTCTCACTGACCTGAAGTGTGGGACTACATGGTCGAGGGCGGCGACATACTCCTTTCTGCATCAGGGTGGTCCGGATAATTGTAAAAAAACCCTTCATAGACAAAAGCGCCGCTGATTTTCTCACAATCGGATTTTGATACGTTTGCCCGATAGGCCGTTTCATACCATGTGCCCCTGATTTGTTTCTGCATGTTATCCAGGAGATTTGCGGCGGCGTCTCTATCAAGCAGGAAACGGCTGGATTGAGACAGCAGGTTTGCTGCATTGGCATGCCGGCCGTTATCCCCGCAAATCATGGCCAGATCGCGCCGTTCAATACTGACAGGGGCGAAGGGAGTCAAGTCGTAAGCAGGCGATAATTCCCAGTCATGCTTCCTGGCTATAACGGCGTGATTGCGCGGGTGATCATCGATATTGGAAATTAAAGCATTGAAACACATACGCCGAAACAGTTCTTTAGCATTCTCACCGGGTGTTGCTGACATTCTGCGCAATTCTTCTGCCAGCACGGGGTAAGACCATTTTTCGCGGGAAGAGTGAGTATCCTCAGCGCGCAACAAGGTCAGGGCGCTGAGGATACGGGCGCGGGTATAGCCCTTCCCGGTTTTCTCCCGGTCAAAGCGTTTGACGAGCAACACATCCCGGCCCCCGACCTTAACGACCATGCTTGGGGCTGTTGTCAGGCCGCAGGAGCGGGCAAGTATCAACATGGCATGTTCCACCCGGGCACTGTTCCATTTATCATCATCGCGATTGAACTTTGCAATCCATAGTCCCTCATCGTCTTCGACAACCGTCTTGGGCCGAGCACCCCCCATGGAAGTGCCGACCAATAACAGGTCATAGACCTGTTCCCTATACGGCCCATCAGGTAGCGGCTCGTCATTGATTACGGCCATGGCGATTTTTTGCAGGTGTGCCATATCCAGAACTTGATTGAAACCGGGGGATTTAGCCGGGGGAGTCGGACTCAGGCCAAAACTCAGGGCGCCTGCATGGTCATCCGGCGCATGAAGCAAATAGTCCAGTTCACTCAGCTCAGGCTTCCCCGCACGCCGCTCAAGGACCGCTCGTCCCCAGTGGTCCGGTCCGGCGTCCCGGAATGCGCCGAACACGCCTTTCAGTGAGCGCGTTTCATAGACACGATCAGACAGTTTCAATTCGACAGGGTCAATCGGGACCTTGTCCGGTCGGGCCAGATAGCTTTTCCCGTAGACAAACAACCCGCGGGGCAGACCTGATTTATCACGCCGGATGACGCATTTGCCCGCAGTGACCGGCCTTGTCTCACCCGGCAGGTTGATATAGACAAAACATTCGGACTGATTGAATTCAGAAATCATTATCCAGCGTATTCCGGTTGCGGGCGCGCTGTCGTTCTTTCTCTCTCAGGTAGGACAGGCCGGTATCATCTTTACCCGGGTCTGCCAGCGCCAATGCGGGGTCCAACAGATCGTAGACCCACAGCAACGCGATATAGACGCCAACGCCGGTTGATACCCTGCCTTGCTCCGCGGCGCGCACAGCCCGGGACCCTGCGCCGATTTTCTCTGCTGCCTGTTCGATACTCAGGTTACGCCGCAAACGCGCAGTGCGCAGGTTGGCGCCAAGTTGTCTGATGGCCTGCTCGACCGGGTAAGGCGGGGCCGTTGTGAGCGCATTTCGTGTAGTCATGTCATTTATTGAGCAGATTATATAAGATTAACTGCCCTTGAAAGCATAATATGGTTTTCCTGGAACTGCAAGGGAAAGCTTTAGCCGTCCTGTTGAGGTGGTATCAAATTTGTTGCGTTTCGGGTAGCCTTGCATCAATGAAATCCGACTCCACGCCCACATGTACGGAAAACTGCTGTTCATTCCCATGAAAACGGTAGTGCAGTTATTTGATTAATCAGCATTCAGCAGGAATGGAACCGGGTCTGTTGCAATGAGCCTGCGGGTGGGTGTCGTCGGCTGGGGAGATGCGGGCAGGATTCATGCAAAACACCTGGTTGCGCAGGGTGCGCGCCTGATCGGTGTGGTTTCACGCAGGCCGCCCGGAACGGGTTTCCCCTGGTTCAGGCGCCTGGAAGATATCCTGCCCGAGGTAGACGCGCTCTCGGTTGCCACGCCCAATGATCTCCACACGGGGATGGCGTTGCAGGCAGTACGGGCGGGAAAAGCAGTGATGGTTGAGAAGCCGCTTTGTATAACCCGTGGCGAACTGGGACAGCTTGAACTTGAGCTTCCCTCTGCCAGGGTTCCGATTCACCTTGGCTATCGCCTCCGTTTCAATGGTAAGATACAACGTCTGCGCCGGTCGAAAGGAGATCAGGCTGTTCCCCGCAGGATACACTGCAGCTATCAACTGGGGATCGACCGGTTGGCTGCCGGGAAGGGCTGGATTCGTGACTCGCTGCGTAGCGGGGGACCTTTATTTGTGCTGGGTATACATTGCCATGATCTGGTTCGTTGGCTGTGCCGGGCCCGGGGCAGGGCGCTGTCCGGTATCGCCGTGCCCGATGGCGTAGAGGATGATTTCCCGCTCCAGGTTTCAGTTACGGGCCGGCTTGGAGAGACGGAACTCGGGACCTCGGTGGATATGAGGGGAAACGCTGATTATCGCCTGCAAATTACGGTGGAATGGCCGGGTGAAGACAAGCCCCGTTCGCTTGTTCTCTCGGGAGAGCGTCCCGGAGTACGGGAAGAAGCAGAGTACTCCGGTCTTATGGGCAACTTCGTACAGGCTGCCGAACAGGGCCTGGTTGACCCTGTCGCCGTGATGGAAATTCTGCAAACCCACCGCGAACTCCTTCACGCCAGGGAACTACTGCTACTACCACGAGGAGAGCAAACGTGAAGCCGATACTGGCAGTCGTCGTCCTGTTTGTAGGTTTGTACTCTTTTTCCCCAGGACTGCCTGCAAGTACCGAGGCGGAGCTCGTGGCCAAGGGAGAGGATATTTTTTTCAATGAGACCTTCGGCGGGAACGGCCGCACCTGTTCGACCTGCCACCGTCCGGAGGACAACTGGCGTATCACGCCGGCATTCATCGCCACCTTGCCCGAGGATGATCCGCTGTTCGTGCATGAATTTATGCCGGCGTTAGGGGAGGACTTTGAGAAAGCTGAGCTGCTGCGGGAGTGGGGCCTGATCCTGATCAACCCGGATGGTTTCGATGACCTGGACAATGGCTACGTAATGCGTACCGTGAACTCCCTGCGTTCCGTCCGTACCAGTATAGAAGGCATGCCTCACGAAGGCATGGAGAACCAGCTCGAGTTCATGGAACCGCTCACCGGGTGGGCGGGGGACGGCGCGCCCGGTGACGGCAGTCTCCGCTCATTCGCCTTCGGGGCCGTCCTCCAGCATATGCCCAGGACGCTTGCCCGCAAGCCCGGAGTCGATTTTCGCCTTCCCACCGACGCAGAACTCGATGCGTTGGAAGCGTTCATGCTGAGCATCGGGCGCCAGGAGGAACTCTCGCTGCCACTGCCGCTGCAGGGGGACCTGGCGTTGCGCGGTCAGGAACTCTTCATCGACAGGGATAACAGCAACGGCCGCTGCAATGTCTGCCATATCAACGCCGGGGCGTCTTCGCTCCAGGCAAGCGTACTGCCGGAAGGCCGCATCGTGAATCTCGGCAGCATTGTCCATGCCACCGGCGAGGAGTTCGCGCCGGGAAAACCGACCGAGCTCATTCCGCTGGATAATGGCTATAAGGACACCCACCAGTTCAATACCCCGCCCGTGGTCGAGGCGGCGGACGCCGGGCCGCTGTTCCATAGCGGCTTCGTGAAGTCGGTCGAGGAAGCGGTGGACATCTACAACCTCGATACGTTCAGGAACTCGGAGGTAGGGGTTGCGCTTGCTAATCGATTCGGAACCGAGACTGATTTGTCCGCCAGCGAGGTCCTCGCTATCGGCGCGTTCCTGAGAGTCATCAACGTACTCGACAACATTCGCGAAACTATTCAGCTTCTGGAGACCAGTTTGGAGAAGGGTATTTTTGAGAATGAAAGAGCGCTCGAACTGATGCGGCGAGCGGCTTATGAGACGGAAGACGCCATCATAGTCCTGGAAGGCGTAAATCTCCATCCGCTGGCGGTAGGGAGATTACGCAGGGCGGAAGAACTCATACACAGCGCCCGGGAAGCGACTTTCTCGCGCTCTGCTCATGTGCGCGACGCACTCGCCGAACTCCAGTACGCGAGAGAGATATTGATCGAATCATAACTTGAAAATTAACCTGATTACTGTCATTATTGCAAAGTAGTCGTTTGTGGCTTCCAATTAAATTCTGGGGGGAGTGGTGAAGAAGCTCACATGTATCACCCTTGCGCTGCTGTTGTGCTTGTCGGGTTGCTCTGGTGACCAGGCAGGTTCCGGCAGCGAACTCATCATTACGGATGTCACCCTGATTGACGGTACCGGGTCCGACCCGCACGCTGGGGTTGACATTCGCATCGCCGACGGGCGGATTACTGAAATCGGCCCGGATTTATCGGCTGCTTCCGCCTCTGAGACCATCGACGGCAGCGGGAAATATGTCATCCCCGGCTTGATCGACGCTCACGTCCACATGGACGCTCCCATTGTCTTTCAGCTTACACCCGAAGAGAAAGCCAGGGTCGTCGAGAATAACCCCAGGGCTTTTCTCTACAACGGCGTCACCACCGTATTGAACGTTTCCTCCGAGGTGGACTGGATCTTCGAGCAGCGCCAGGCCGAGCGGGAAGGACGCTTGCTCTCGCCCAGGCTCTATGTGATGGGCCGTTCGTTTACGCCGGTGGATGGTTGGGGCAGCCGGCACGGCGGCGCACTGGGCGATGCCGATGATGCCGTGGCCCGCGCGCAGGATTATATCAGCCGCGGCACGGACGGCTTCAAGGTGATTATCGAGGACGGCCTGGGCGCCTCGGGCACCTATAACAGGATGAGCGAAGAGATGATGATGGCCATCTCCAAAGTCGCCCGGGAGAACAACGTTCCCATCTATACGCATGCCATCAACCTGGACGAATTTCACTCGGCCGTAGCCATGTCATCCACAGCGATCGTCCATGGACTCGAAGACCCCATCCCGCCGGGCGATACCATCCTGCAGGACATGGTCGAGAATAACGTAATGTTTGTTCCCACCCACAGCCTGTGGGAGGCGTTTTTGCGGCACGACGAGGCGGCCGCTGACCTGAATGATCCGATACTGCGTGACAGTGTTCCCCATTTTCTCCTGGACTATATGCAGGACCCGGACTACCGGGCGGAGGAAACCCGCCGCTTCCTGGCCGTGGCCGACATGCCGGTTTACCAATGGGCCGAGGAGAAGATCCCGGTTTTCAGTGAGAATATCCTGAAGGCACACCAGGCCGGCGTAATAGTTGCTGCAGGCACCGATGCCGGCGGGCCGGTGGGGTACAACTTCCAGGGCTACAATCTGCCCTGGGAGGTCAAGCTGTTTGTGCAGGCCGGATTGACCCCGATGGATGCCCTGGTGGCGGCCACCCGCAACGGCGCCATGGTGATCGGTGTTGAGGATCAACTGGGTACGGTGGAGGCCGGCAAACTGGCCGACTTGCTGATACTGAGCGCCAATCCGCTGGAAGACATCGAAAATATTCGCAAGATAGAAACCGTCATTTACAAAGGTACCGCTTACCCGCGTGATGCTTTTACTTATCAACCCCCAAACGGGAGAGATGGAACATGAGCTATTTACCTGGTCGTATAATCAATAAAATCCTGTCCTGTTGTCTGGTTGTTTTGCTATGCGGGCAAGGCGGACCAGTCCAGGCCCAGATCGAAGAGATCGTGGTGACCGCCACCAAGCGCGGTGATACGTTGATCCAGGACATACCCCTGTCCGTGCAGGCGATCAGCGGGGACAGCCTGCAGGAAGCAGGGGCGCTGGACTTCAACGATTTTTTCCGCCAGGTGCCGGGTTTGAGTGCCGTCGACCAGGGGCCCGGTGACAAGCGCTACAACATACGCGGCATCAACTCGGCTGGCGCCGGTACCGTGGGTCTGTATTTCGATGAAATCGTCGTTACCGGCAACATGCTGACAGCAGCCGGCGGGCGCTCAATTGACGTGAGACTGTTCGATATGGACCGTATCGAGGTGCTGAAAGGGCCTCAGGGAACCACCTTCGGCTCCAGTTCCCTTTCCGGCGCCATCCGGTGGATACCTGCTTACCCCGATATGAGCCAGGCCTCCATGGACGTCGGCGCGGGGTTCAGTTCCACCCGCCACTCGGACGGCCTCGGTTACACGGTCGATGCAATGGTCAACATACCCATCGTCAAGGACAGGGTGGCACTCAGGTTTGCCGGGATAAAGATTGATAACGATGGTTATATCGACGATCAGTGGAGGAAAGACGGCAATGACGATGACACCGAAGCCCTGCGCGGCATACTGGCTGTACAGGTGACGGATAATCTGAAATTTTCGGTGTTGGGCATGCACCAGGATGCAAGGACTAATGCCAGGGCCGGGTGGATGGACCAGTTGATCGATCTTCCCGTAAGCCCGACACTCAACGGCGGTCCAACGCCTACCAAGTATTACAACACGGATATGTCCGACGCCAGCTTTGATGACGAGACCGACATGTACAACGTCAAGTTCGAATATGACCCGGAGTGGGGCAATGTCCTTTTCACATCATCCATGATGCAGCGGGATACATACTCCAGACGGGACGCCTCTGCCGAGATTGAGATTATCACCCGCCTGTCTTTTCCTGCCGACGGCGCCGGGCAGTCTTTTATTGTTCAGCCCCAGAATCGCGAGTTATTCACCAATGAAATCCGCTTTGCTTCCAGTTGGGACAGTCCTTTTCAGTTATTGCTTGGCGGATTTCGCCAGTCGGAAGAACGTTTCTTCAGGAGCAAGGTGATAACGGTAGACCCGGTGAGCGGCAGGGTCACACCTGAGTCAATTTCGTTGTTGGACCGCACAGTGGACACCTCGGTTGATGAGAAAGCGTTATTCGGCGAGTTGTCCTGGGACATTACGGAACGGCTGAATGTGACGGGCGGTTTCCGCTGGTTTGATTTCGAGTTATCGGAAATCGCCGCCGCGGTGACCGGCTTTCCGGGCAGGCCGGGCACCGGCCCCGGCCCGGAACTTGCATTTGGCGAAAAGGACATCATTTTCAAGGCGAATGTCTCCATGGATATCACTGATGACGTATTGGCCTACTTCCAGTTTGCCCAGGGATTCCGCTCCGGCGGGCCGAACGACCAGACGGCAGCCAGTATCGCCGGCG
>LXNI01001607.1_pt1 | contig 18635 bp, 15 predicted proteins | sample 809091 | NCBI WGS metagenome assembly LXNI01 (sample SAMN04870527, study PRJNA318959) | sponge metagenome | biome: 01000161; feature: marine sponge reef; material: water | host: Sarcotragus foetidus | place: Greece: Milos, Mediterranean Sea | collected 2013-05-29 | depth 5-7 m | reverse complement strand
CGGCTCACGCACGGTGTGGCTGGCTGGCGCCGGCGGGCGGTTCTTGATGTGGATGGTGCGTAGCTCGGGAAGTGTGGTTTTGAATGCTGTGAGAAGTTCGCGGGTACGGTAACGCAACCGGGTTGTCCAGGCCGCGCTATCGGCGTGAAGAACCAGTGTCTGCTGCTGGTAATCGGCGACAACTACATGCTCTTTTAGAGGAAAATCAAGGTATTCAGATAATTTTGCTTGTAATCCGTTTAATTTTTCTATATGGTCATAAATCCGTGATAATTCGTCTGACCTGGTTACGATGTCTGAAATCGAATTAATCGGGGGCTGAGTATGGATATTCATTGTCTGAACAAGCGGCAGGTCTGCATATTATGCAAATTATAGTCTTCCCACGCAACAGGAAAAAGCCGTTGCACCTGGCGGTTGGCTGGGGCAGTTCCATCGCCGCACTGGTGGTGGCTGTCGCGCTGGTCGGTTATCTTGCAGATTTAAGAGGCGCGTACCTGCATAAACAGGCCATGGAGGGGCAGGTGCAAGCGCTTGAGGACGTAAAGGGAGAGACCGCAACGGTGCTGGACGTCATGGCGGGCCGCGTGAGCCTGCTGCAAAGCCACGTGGTAAGACTGGATGCACTGGGCGCGCGGCTGGCTGATATGGCGCAACTGGATGATTTTGAATTCGGGCCTGGCAGCCCGCCCGGCCTGGGTGGACCGCACGGCCTGGTCGATGACGAGTCGCAGGGCTTGTCGTCCTATGATTTTCTCACCTCCCTCAATCGGCTGGAATTTGTCTTGCAGGATCGCCAGGATAAATTGTCGGCTATGGAGGTCATGCTCATGGGCAGAAGTTTGCAGTCCCAGTCCCAGCCTTTGGGCAAACCCGTAAAAGGTGGCTGGCTGTCATCGTCATTCGGCTACCGAACCGACCCCATATCCGGGAAACGGGTATTTCATCCGGGCATTGACGTGGCCGGCAGGTCCGGTATGCCGGTCACCTCAATCGCCTCGGGCATCGTGACCTGGTCGGGCGCGTACCAGGGATACGGTAACCTGGTTGAAATCAGTCACGGCAACGGTTATATGACCCGCTATGCCCATAACAAGGAGAACCTGGTCAACGTCGGGGAGAAGGTTGAGAAAGGACAGGTGATCGCGGTCATGGGCAGTACCGGACGCAGTACCGGCGCCCACGTACATTTCGAGGTTGTCAAAAACGGCAGCAACGTTAATCCCTACGACTATATTTCTTCGCGTTAGTCGTCTGTCCCTTTATTTTTTTCCGCCATTCTGTTTTAATCAGCCCTCGCTTGTCTTTTTACCTGCTGCGGGCGCGTGCGCCCTCAACCATAAGAACCACTATGCTCCCGGTCGCAGGCACCCGCAGCAGGTAAAAATCCGACGCGAGCACTGCATTACCTGATGAGAACTCTTTTCACGAAAATCTTTGGCAGCAGGAATGCGCGCGTCCTGAAAAAGATGCACAAGGCTGTCGAGCGCATCAACGCGCTTGAAGCGGACGTTGCCGCGCTGGCGGACGCTGAGTTTCCGCAACAAACCGCGCAGTTGAAGTCCCGGCTGGAACGCGGCGAAACCCTGGAGGAACTCTTGCCGGAGGCCTTTGCGCTGGTGCGCGAGGCAGGCAGGAGAACCCTGAACATGCGCCATTTCGACGTGCAACTTCTGGGCGGGATCGTCCTGCAGCGCGGCAACATAGCGGAAATGCGCACCGGTGAGGGCAAGACCCTGGTGGCGACCCTGCCGGCCTATCTCAATGCCCTGGCCGGCGCCGGCGTGCATATCATCACCGTAAACGATTACCTGGCACAACGTGACGCGGAGTGGATGGGCGCCATCTATACGTTCCTGGGAATGACTACCGGGGTGATCGTGTCCGGCCTGAACAACGAGGAACGCAAGCGCGCCTATGCCGCGGACATCACCTACGGCACCAACAATGAATTCGGTTTCGACTACCTGCGCGACAACATGAAGTTCCGCGGGGACGAGCAGGTGCAACGCAGCCTGACGTACGCGATTGTGGATGAGGTGGATTCGATCCTGATCGATGAAGCGCGTACGCCGCTCATCATCTCCGGCATGGTGGATGACCGCTCCGACCTGTATCTGGCCATGAACAAGATCGTGCCGCGCCTGACGTTGCAGCAAGAGGAAGACGACGACGGCGATTACGTACTGGACGAAAAGAGCAAACAGGCTTACCTGACGGAAGCAGGTCACGAACGGGTGGAAAAGCTGTTGCTGGAGCATAACATCATGCAGCCCGGCATGAGCCTGTACGACTCGGTGAATATCCCCATCCTGCATCACCTGAACGCGGCGCTGCGCGCCCAGTCCCTGTTCCACAATGACGTGGATTACATCGTCCAGAATAATGAAGTGGTTATCGTCGATGAGTTCACCGGCAGGACGATGCCGGGGCGGCGCTGGTCCGACGGCCTGCACCAGGCCATCGAGGCCAAGGAAAACGTGCCCATCCAGAATGAGAACCAGACCCTGGCGACCATCACCTACCAGAATTACTTCCGCCTCTATGAAAAGCTGGCCGGCATGACCGGCACTGCGGACACCGAGGCCTATGAGTTTCAGCAGATCTACGGCCTGGAAGTGGTGGTGGCGCCGACCCACCTGCCCATGATCAGGGATGACCAGGCAGACATGATCTACCTGAGCGCCCGCGAGAAATTCAACGCCATCATTGATGATATCAAGACCTGTGAGGAGAGCGGCCAGCCGGTGCTGGTGGGCACCGTATCCATTGAAGTATCGGAATACCTGTCCGGCCAGTTGAAAAAACAGAAGGTCAAACACCAGGTACTGAATGCCAAGTACCATGAAAAAGAAGCCGAGATCATTGCCCAGGCCGGACGCCCGGGCGCGGTGACGATCGCGACGAACATGGCCGGACGCGGCACCGACATCGTGCTGGGCGGAAACCTGGACGCGGAGATCAAGGCCCTGGAAGACGTTGACACCGACACGCTGGAGCAGGTCAGGGCAGCCTGGCAGACGCGCCATGACCAGGTGATCAGTGTCGGCGGGTTGCGTATCATCGGCACCGAGCGGCATGAATCCAGACGTATCGACAACCAGTTGCGAGGCCGGTCGGGACGCCAGGGCGATCCGGGCTCGAGCCGCTTCTACATTTCCCTGGAAGATGACCTGATGCGAATTTTCGCGTCGGAACGGGTGTCATCCATCATGCAACGGCTGGGAATGGAAGAGGGGGAGGCCATCGAATCCAACCTGGTTACCAAGGCGATAGAAAACGCGCAACGGAAAGTGGAAGCCCACAACTTCGATATCCGCAAGCACTTGCTGGAATATGACGACGTTGCCAACGATCAGCGCAAGGTGATTTATGAATGGCGTAACGAACTGCTGGGTGGCGACGATGTATCCACGGATATCCACAGCATGCGGGAGGACGTCATCAAGGGCGTTTTTGCAACCCATATTCCTCCCGGCAGCCTGGATGAGATGTGGAATGTGAGCGGACTGACGGACGCCCTGGGTAATGAACTGAGCGCGCACCTGCCCGTGCAGGAGTGGCTGGAGCAGGATACCGCCCTGGCTGAGGAGGCCTTGCTGAACAAGGTGCTGGAAAGCGTTACCGCGGAGGTGAAGAACAGGCATGCCGAACTGCCGGAGGAGCTGGTGCGCCGGGTGGAAAAGAGCCTGATGCTGGATACGCTGGACCGTCACTGGAAAGAGCACCTGGTTGCCATGGACCACTTGCGCCAGGGCATCGGACTGCGTGGCTATGCAGCCAGGAACCCCAAGCAGGAATACAAGAAGGAAGCATTCGCCATGTTCAGCGACATGCTGGAAAACATCAAATATGACGTCGTTACCCTGCTCGCAAAGATACAGATCAGGGAAGAGCAGGACGCGCAACTGTTGCCGCGCCGTTCCCAACCGGCGGCCATGCAGTACAATCACCCCGACGCGCCCAGCGCCATGGGCACACCGGAGGAGGCCCCGCAACAAAAGCCGTTTATCCGCAATCAAAGAAAGATCGGCCGCAACGAACCCTGTCCCTGCGGGTCCGGGAAGAAATACAAACTCTGTCATGGCAAGCTGTGAAGAACAACATCCTGCATCCCGTTAAAGGTATCCGTCTGGCGGCGGCCTCGGCGGGGATTTATGGCAACGCCCGGGACGACCTGGCCTTGTTCTCCCTGGACGAGGGCGCGCGGGTGGGCGCGGTGTTTACCCGTAACCGGTTTTGCGCGGCGCCGGTGAGTATTGCCAGGGAGCACCTGCAACGTGGTGCGGCGCGCTACCTGCTGGTGAATGCCGGCAATGCCAATGCCGGCACCGGTACCCGGGGTATTGATGACGCCTTGCGGGTGTGCCGGGCCCTGGCTTCCTGCGCCGGGTGTGAAGCGCAGGCCGTTGTGCCGTTTTCCACCGGCGTGATCGGCGCATACCTGCCGGTCGATAACATCTCTCAGGCGTTGCCGGGCTTGCTTGACAAGCTGGCCGATGATGCCTGGCATGACTGCGCCCGGGCCATGATGACCACCGATACGCGACCCAAGGGCCGTTCCGTACAGTTTACCCTTGCAGGTAAACCGGTGACCGTGACCGGCATCGCCAAGGGCGCGGGCATGATCAAGCCGGACATGGCGACCATGCTCGCCTTTATCGCCACCGACGCCGCGCTGGAGCAGCCTGCGCTGGATCGTATTTTGACCTCGGCCGTGCGGCAGTCATTCAACCGTATCTGTGTTGACGGCGACACGTCCACCAATGACGCCTGCGTGCTGGTTGCGACCGGGAACCGGGAGCAGGGGAACAACGCGCTGATTGGTGCAAGCAGCCCGGCTTACCGGGAACTGGCGCAACAGGTCACGGCAGTATGTACCCACCTGGCCCAGGATATTGTCCGGGATGCCGAGGGCGCGACGAAATTTGTTACCGTCCGGGTGATGAATGCCGCGAGTGAAGCAGACTGCGCGGCCGTTGCCGCGGCGATAACCACGTCGCCGCTGGTCAAGACCGCACTCTACGCCAGCGACCCCAACTGGGGCAGGATACTGGCCGCGCTGGGACGCAGCGGGGCTGACAGGTTGGACATCAACAAGGTCTCGATACACCTGAACGAGGTATGTATCGTAACAGACGGCGCCAGGGCTGAGGACTATAACGAAGCAAAGGGCACAGCCGCCATGCAGCAAGACGCAATCGAGATCCGCATCGACCTGCACCAGGGCAACACCGAAGCCTGTTACTGGACCTGCGACTTGTCCCATGACTACGTTACCATCAACGCGGAATACAGGACGTGATTCTTAATTAAACAGTCCGATGCGTGGCAGAGAACAGGTCGTCCTGGGTGTTGTCTACAATGGCGCGCGCGACAAGGTCTTGCTCACCAGGCGCGCGCGTGGCGCGCACCTTGGCGGCATGTGGGAATTTCCAGGCGGCAAGGTGCAGGCAGGTGAAGCTGCGCCGGTTGCCCTGAAGCGGGAACTGTATGAAGAGGTGAATATGGAAGTTGGCGATTGTACGCCGCTGATCTCGTTCAATTATGACTATCCGGACAGGTCATTACACTTCAGGGTATGGAAAATACACGACTGGAGCGGCGAGGTAACGGGAAAGGAAGGACAGGAAACACGCTGGGCGGACGTCTCCACCCTGTCGGCACAGGATTTTCCCGCGGCCAACAAGGGCATTGTCAACGCCTGCCGCTTACCGCCGCTATATCTCATTACCCCGGACCTGGACCATTACCCTCCGGCTGTTACCAATCAGTTACAAGGATACCTGACAGCCGGTGTGAAACTGGTGCAGTTCAGGAGCAAGGACCCGCGGCAACACAGACCCGGCCTGCTCGGGATGATTGACGCCTGCCGCCGTCACGGCGCCGAACTGATCGTTAATGCCACACCCGGGTTGGCCCTGGACGTCGGCGCCGCCGGGGTCCATCTCAACAGTAAGCGCCTGCGGGAATTGACCGAACGCCCGTTGCCGGCCGGAAGTTGGGTGGCGGCTTCCTGTCATGACCCGGAGGAATTGCATCATGCGGTAGCCGTCGGCGTGGATTTCTGCGTGCTGTCCCCGGTACGCAAGCCCACCGGCAAGCACGGCATTGCGCTGGGCTGGGACAGGTTTGCCGAGCTGGCCGATGAGCTACCGATACCCGTTTATGCCCTGGGCGGAATGAAACTCTCCGACCTGCGCCAGGCCAGGCAACACGGCGCCCAGGGCATTGCCTTGATCAGCGACGTGTGGGACAGGACGGATTCCGTTACAAGACTTGCCCGGGCCGTAACCGGATAAGCAGATCGTCACAAGCCGGCATAGCGGTTCCCGCTGGCGCCGGTCGGACCGGTGGGGTCAGAGTAAAATCGCAATTATCGGGGTTGATGGCAGGATGGGAGGTGATTTTACTCTGACCCCGGCATTCGGAATGACGAACGGGGGACGTAAAGCAGGAGACTGGATATTGTCAAACGCAGAAGTGCAGTGCAAACTCCACGTCTTTTTCGGTCTGCACCGGCCGGGCTTTCAGGTCCGGTTGTTCCAGGAAGCGTACCGTGAGGCGGTGTTTGCCGCCGCTGACTTCGGGAAAACATTTCAGGCTCCGTTTCGTGACGACCCTGATTAACCTGGTGGTTGCGTTGGCCTCGACCGATTGCTGGAAGATGCCCCCGGTTGCAACTTCCTTGCTTGACTTGGCGTTATTCCTGATCATATCCAGTACCAGATCGGCGCCCTTGTGCACGATCAACAGGTCTTCCTGCCATTCACGCAGGCGCTGCTGCCGGTCGCGCAGGGGCAGATTCAACCAGTAGTGATAAGCAGGCAGATCGAAATTGCAAGCGCCTCCCGCCAGGGAACCTTTCTGTTTAATAGAGGCAATCAACTCGTCCGCGTCCAGGACTGCTCCCGGTTGGCTGGAATTATCCCTCAGGCTGGCAACACATTCGTTAATATCTTCGAGAATGCGGCTGAGTTTATAGGGGTCCACCCCGGGGTTGTTTTCCAGCCCGCGTAACACGGATTGGCAGCGTTCCAGTTCCTTGGCCAGTTCGGTTTTGATGTCGGACCACTTCAATAAATCATTCAGGCTGATCAACAGGGAGATGAACAGGTGCATGTCAACGGCATCCGTTGACCCTGAATAGTAGTCCAGGCGCTTGAACAAATTCTCAATCCTGAGCAGGTTTCTGATGCTTTCATTCAGCGGATGTTCATAGACCAGGCGATTTTCCATGGCTATCCCGTCCCCCCTTCAGGCTCATCTCATACTGGAAAATACTGTCAGGTTAAGTATATGGTTGTTTTGCGTACTCTGACAAGCGCCGGATGGACTTGCTCAGAGTCTCCTGTATTTCTTATGCAGGCTTTCAACTTGAGCCCTTAACGTGCTAATACTACCATCGTTCACAATAATATCATTAGCGGCGCGCAATCTTTCCTGACGACCAACCTGTGACTTGATTATATTCCTTGTCTGCTCTTCCCCGGAATGGTCGCGCAAGCTGACCCGCGCCACCTGCAATTCCTCGGGTGCGTCCACTACCAGCACGCGATCCACTGTGGCCTGCGCGCCCGTTTCGAGCAACAGGGGAATGCAGATAATGCAATAAGGATAGTCTATTTGCTCTGTAAATGCCTGAATTTCCGCGCGTACCCGCGGGTGGATAATGGCTTCCAGCTTTTTTTTCAGGACAGGTTCGGTAAAAACCAGCGCCCGCAACCGGCGCCGGTCAAGGCTTCCCGTGTCATCCAGGCTCTCTGCGCCGAACAGGGCAACGACCTCGTCGAAGGCTGCGTGGCCGGGCGTTGTGATCCGGTGGGAAATTTCGTCGGCGTCGATGGTGGGGACACCCAGTTCGTCAAAACAGTGCGTTACCGTGGACTTGCCACTGCCTATCCCGCCGGTCAAACCTACGCGCAAGGAACGGTTCATGGCAGGGCGCCTGCTGTCGGGTAGAAGTATTCAAACACGTCCAGCCCCCATACCAGGCTCAGCCATCCTGCCAGGGCCAGGAAAGGGCCGAAACAAATGGGCATTGAGCGTTGCCTCCCGCGCAGAACAACCAGGTAAAGCCCCACCAGGGCGCCTGCCAGGGAGGAGAGCAAAATAATCGATGCCAGCGCTTGCCAGCCACACCAGGCGCCCAGCATGGCCAGCAACTTCATGTCTCCCCGTCCCATACCTTCCTTGCCGGTGGCAAGCCGGTAGCCCTGGCCGATCAACCAGAGAACGCCGTAACCCGCCACCGCGCCGACCAGGCTGGAGTGCAAGTCGGTGAACAGGCCGAACCCGTTGCATAACAGTCCCAACCAGAGCCAGGGCAGGGTGATAGTGTCCGGCAACAGTTGCCGGTCGATGTCGATGAAGGTCAATGCAATCAGCGCCCAGGTGAACAGGCAGGCGCATAACGCCTGGGGGCCTGGGCCGAATCTGGCCGCGACAATCAACGTCAGCGCCGCGCACAGCAGTTCCACCAGGGGGTAGCGCGGGGAAATCCGGCTGTTGCAGGCTGCACACTGCCCCCGGAGCAGCAGGTAACTGATGACTGGGATATTTTCCAATACCGTAATCCGGTGCTCGCAATGCGGGCAGGACGAGCCCGGTCGCAACAGGTTATACGGCGGCGCCACGGCCTCCCCGGAGGGATTCAGTTCGAGAAACTCACAACACTCCTTGCGCCAGGCCGTCTCGAGCATGCGCGGCAGCCGCAGGATCACTACATTCAGGAAACTGCCGATGAGCAGGCCTAGGGTCGCGCTGGCGAGGTAAAAAAGGGAGGGAGGGAGGTGCTGGAGAGTGTTCATCAGTATCGCGAATCCGGTGCGGTGTCAGTATCGCGTAAACGCGCGCAGATTTAAATCTGGACAGCCCTGCCTACCTGGCGGAGAAGGTCAGAGAGCCGCTCTCGGCATCCACGTAAATAGTGTCAGACGAACTGAACCGGCCCGCCAACAGTTCCCTGGCCAGGGGAGTCTCCAGGTGGTTCTGCACTGCGCGTTTCAGCGGGCGGGCGCCGTACACCGGATCATAGCCAATGTTGGCCAGGGTCTCTTTTGCCTGGTCCGACAGCGCGATGGCTATGCCCTGCGCGGCCAGGCGTTGTTCCAGCCTGTGTACCTGGAGCTCGGTGATGGCGTTCAGTTGTGCGCGTTTCAAGGTGTGGAACACTACCAGATCATCGACCCGGTTGAGAAATTCCGGCCGGAAGTACGCGCAGACGATCTCCAGCACTGTCGTTTTCATGGTCTCGTAATCCTCCTCATCGGACAGTTCCCTGATTTGTTCCGAACCCAGGTTCGAGGTCATGATGATGACGGTATTGCGGAAGTCCACCGTTCTGCCCTGGCCATCGGTCAGGCGCCCGTCGTCCAGCACCTGCAACAGGACGTTGAAAACGTCGGGATGGGCTTTTTCCACTTCGTCCAGCAGCACCAGGCTGTAGGGCCGGCGCCGTACCTGTTCGGTCAGTTGGCCGCCTTCGTCATAACCGACGTAGCCCGGGGGCGCCCCGATCAGCCTGGAGACCGAGTGTTTTTCCATGTATTCGGACATATCGATGCGCACGATGGCCTCTTCACTATCGAACAGGAAATCAGCAAGGGTCTTGCACAGTTCCGTCTTGCCTACGCCGGTCGGTCCCAGGAAAAGAAATGAGCCATTGGGCCTGCTGGGGTCGGACAAACCGGCGCGGGCGCGCCGGATGGCGTCTGCGACCGCGACAATTGCTTCATCCTGGCCCACCACCCGCCGTCGTAGCGCTTCCTCCATGTGCAGCAGCTTGTCTTTTTCGCCCTGCAGCATCTTTGCCACCGGTATCCCCGTCCAGCGCGAGACGATCTCGGCGATCTCGTTTTCCGTGACCTTGTTGCGCAGCAGTTGCAGCGGTTTGGTTTCGGCCCGCTCGGCGTTTTCCAGTTGCTTTTCCAGGTCGGGAATAATGCCGTACTGCAACTCCGACATGCGGTTCAGATCACCGGCTCGCTGTGCCGTCTCAAACTCCATGCGCGCCCGTTCCAACCGTTCCTTGATCTCATGCGCGCCCTGCAATGCGGCTTTTTCCGCTTTCCATATTTCCTCCAGGTCGGCAAACTCAAGCTCGACCTGTTTTATGTCGCTGTCCAGGTCGGCCAGGCGTTGCCTGGAGGCTTCGTCGGTTTCCTTCTTCAGGGCCTCGCGTTCGATCTTCATCTGGATCAGGCGCCGCTCCAGCCGGTCCATCGCCTCCGGTTTGGAGTCGATCTCGATGCTGATACGGCTGGCGGCCTCATCGATCAGGTCGATAGCCTTGTCGGGCAACTGCCGGTCGGTGATGTAGCGTTGCCCCAGTGTTGCCGCGGAGATAATGGCCGGGTCGGTAATCTGTACGTTATGGTGAACTTCGTAACGCTCTTTCAGGCCGCGCAGGATGGCTATGGTGTCGTTCACGCCCGGTTCGTCGATGAACACTTTCTGGAAACGCCGTTCCAGCGCCGCGTCTTTTTCGACGTGCTGGCGGTATTCATCCAGGGTGGTGGCGCCGATACAGTGCAATTCGCCCCGGGCCAGGGCCGGTTTCAGCATGTTGCCGGCATCCATCGCCCCTTCCGCCTTGCCGGCGCCGACCATGGTATGCACCTCGTCGATGAACAGGACGATGCCGCCCTCCTGCTTTTTGAGATCGCTGAGTACTGCTTTCAGGCGTTCCTCAAATTCACCGCGAAACTTCGCCCCGGCGATGAGCGCGCCCATGTCCAGCGCCAGTAAACGCTTGCCTTTCAGGGAGTCAGGCACTTCGCCGTTGACGATACGTTGCGCCAGGCCTTCCACAATCGCGGTCTTGCCCACGCCGGGTTCGCCGATCAGTACCGGGTTGTTTTTTGTGCGCCGCTGCAATACCTGTATAGTGCGGCGGATTTCCTCGTCGCGACCGATCACCGGGTCCAGTTTTCCCTGTATGGCCTGGTCGGTTAAATCGATGGTGAATTTATCCAGCGCACCGCGCTGGTCCTCACTGTTCGGGTCATTGATTTTTTCCCCGCCGCGCACCTTGTCAATGGCCGCCTCGACCCTGTGTTTTTGCGCGCCGCATTCCCGCATCAGCCTGCCGAGTTCGGCCTTGTCGCCCGCCGCAGCCAGGACAAACAGTTCGCCGGAGATGTATTGATCCTTGCGTTGCTGGGCAAATTTGTCGCTGAGGTTGAGCAGTCGTTCCAGGTCTTTGGACAGGTACACTTCACCATCATGGCCCTGGATACGCGGCAGGTTTTCCATCGACCGGCTGATGTTTTTGTGCAAGCGCGCGACGTCCACGCCGGCCAGACCCAGCAAATGGGTGGTGGAGCCGCCTTCCTGGTCCAGCAACGCAACCATCAGGTGCAGCGGTTCGATAAACTGGTTATCGCGCCCCAGCGCCAGACTCTGGGCATCCGCCAGGGCCTGCTGGAATTTGCTGGTCAACTTGTCTGCACGCATGGGTTAAATCCGGGATGTTAATCAGTGATGGTGTTTAGATATGGGCATTCTGCGCTGATTCAAGTTGTTCTTTCACTCGATCCGGATCAAGCTGGCCGTGCGTCCGGTCACGCCGTCCCGGCGGATCGCCGCCGGCCAGTGCGCGGGTAGCCGGTTGTCAGCCGACAGCGCGCGCCAGCCCGGCAAGCAGCTCTGCCATATCTGCGGCAAGGGGCGCTTCCAGTTCCAGGGTCTGGTTGCTCAGGGGGTGCTGCAATTCAAGCCGGCGTGCGTGCAACGCCTGTCTGGGGAACGCGGCCAGCGCCTCCCTGAACACCGTGGAGACATTTTTTGCAATACGCTTTCTGCCGCCATACACCGGGTCGCCGATAACAGGATGACCCAGGTGTGCCATGTGCACCCGAATTTGATGGGTCCGCCCTGTTTCCAGCCTTAACCCGAGATCCGTACAGGCGGGATATTTACTGAGGATACGGTAATGCGTTGTTGCGGGTTTCCCCTTGCCGGTCACGGCCATGCGCGTGCGCAGGGCCGGGTGCCTGCCTACCGGGGCCTCCACGGCGCCACCGCTGATCAGCGTGCCGTGGACGAGAGCCCGGTATTCCCGGGTGATGTTCCGCTCCTGCAAGTCCTTGACCAGCCTGGTATGGGCTGCCGGGGTCTTTGCCACTACCATGATCCCGGAGGTATCCTTGTCCAACCGGTGCACTATGCCGGCGCGCGGGACTTTGGCCAGTTGCGGCGCGTGGTACAGCAAGGCATTGACCAGGGTGCGATCGGGATTGCCGGCGCCGGGATGGACCACGATCCCCGGCGCCTTGTTCAGTACGAGCAGGGCCTCATCCTCGAAGATAATGTCGATGGGGATGGCCTGCTCAATCCAGTTTTCATGCCGGTCTTCCAGCGTTGCGCTTACCTCAATCACTTGCCCGGCGCTGACACTGTCCTTCTGCCTGAGGCCGGCGCCGTCCACCCTGACAAAACCGTCCCTGATCCATTCCTGCAAGCGGGCGCGGGAATGGCGCGGACACAGCAGGGCCAGAACCTGGTCCAGTCGCTTGCCGCTATGCTGCTCCGGTACGATTATCGAAAAGATTTCCTGTTGCATTATCCTGTCCGCTGATTATTTTAAGGGAACTCTGCATCTTCTGTGGCAAAAAAAATTCTGTGTTAATCTGTATCATCTGTGGATATCATTCATCCGTGTTATCTGTAGCTGTATTATGTCTGTGGGCAGTAATGTGAAATTCTTTATCCAGTCTGTTGTTCTCGGTTTGGCCGGCGCCTTTGTTCTGTTGTATTTCTTCCCCGGCCTGTATTCTTATCAGAATGGCGCGCTTGCCGGGCGTGGTGGGGAAGGTGTTGCTTCCTACAGCAAGGCGGTGACGGCAGTGGCGCCGGCGGTGGTGAACGTTTATGCCACACATATCCACCGGCAGACTATTCACCCCCTGTTCCGGGATCCGTTATTCCGGCGGTTTTTCGGTCTGCGCGTGCCGAGTGAACGGCGTGACAGCAATCTTGGTTCCGGCGTGATTATGGATGACCGGGGTTACCTGCTGACCAATGCCCACGTCATCAATAACGCTGATGAAATTCTCATTACCCTGTATGACGGGCGCCAGTCGCAGGCGCAGGTGGTAGGTATAGACCCGGGTACCGACCTTGCCGTGCTTAAAACGAACCTGGGCGACCTGCATATCGCACCGTATGGTGACAGCAGCCGGATAAGGGTGGGAGACGTCGTCCTGGCCATAGGGAACCCCTATGATTTCGGCCAGACGGTTACCCAGGGCATTATCAGCGCGACGGGGCGTAACCGGGTGGGTATTACCACGTTTGAGAATTTCATCCAGACCGACGCCGATATCAATCCCGGCAACTCAGGCGGCGCGCTGGTCTCGGCAACGGGGGAACTGCTGGGCATTAATACCGCCATCATTTCCAGCAGTGGCGGCTCGCAAGGTATCGGTCTGGCCATACCGGTAGAACTGGCCCTGGATGTAATGCGTCAAATCATTGAACACGGACACGTGATCCGTGGCTGGATCGGTGTCGAAGCCCAGATTATCTCGCAGGACATGATCGACACGATTGGGCTGGACCAGGGCGGAGTGCTGATCGTGGCCGTGCTCAATGGAAGCCCTGCCGCTAACGCCGGGATTGTGCCCGGCGACATCATGATTAGTATCGATGGCCAGCCCCTGTACAACCCGCAGTATGCCATCAACCTGATCTCCCAGGTTAAACCGGGCACTGTAATCAAGGCAGAAATCCTGCGCGGCTGGAACACAGGGACGGTTACCCTGCAGGTCGCAGAACGTCCCTCCTTCAGGCGCTGAGTGGTTTATGGCGCGGGAATGACGAACGAAGGTGTGGATAGACGGAGAAAAAGCAGGCAATCTGCCGGAATTTTCAGGAAGCTCTGACTTAAGAGGTTCCTTTACTCTGCTCCCTGGATTCTCAGTGCCGCGGCGCGGGCGTGGGCGCTGAGCCCTTCCGCCTCGGCCAGGGTGGTGGCGGTTTCGGCAAGGCGGGATGCGGATGCGGGGGTACATCCGATCAAGGACGTGCGCTTCTGGAAATCGTAGACTCCCAGCGGTGATGAGAACCTTGCCGTTCTGCCGGTGGGCAGGACGTGGTTCGGGCCGGCGCAGTAATCACCCAGCGCTTCCGCGGCAAAATGCCCGAGGAAGATGGCGCCGGCATGGCGAATGCCGGCAAGATAACTCTCCGGGTCCTGCACCGCGAGTTCCAGGTGCTCCGGCGCGAGCCGGTTGACGATGTCGCATAACTGATCCTGGTCTGCGGCCAGGATCAGGGCGCCGTTGTGTTCCAATGCTGTGCGAATAATGCCGGCGCGCGCCATCTCGCTTAGTTGGCGATTGACAGCGGCTTCAACCTTTGCCGGCAGACTTGTGTCGGTGGTCACCAGGATAGCCCGGGCATCCTCGTCGTGCTCGGCCTGGGCGAACATGTCCATGGCGATCCAGTCCGGGTGCGCGCTGTCATCCGCCACCACCACCACCTCCGACGGGCCGGCGATCATGTCTATCCCGACCACACCGAACACCAGGCGCTTGGCCGCGGCCACGTAACGGTTGCCCGGCCCCACGATCTTGTCGACGGCCGGGACTGGCCCGGCGCCGTAGGCCAGTGCGGCTACCGCCTGCGCCCCACCAATGGAGAAGAACCGGTTTACCCCGGCTATGTGCGCCGCGGCCAGCACCACGGGGTTGAGCCGGTTATCCGGCGCCGGCGCCACCATGATGATCTCCCCGACACCCGCCACCTGAGCGGGTATGGCGTTCATCAAAACGGATGAGGGATAAGCCGCCTTGCCGCCGGGCACGTAAATGCCCACCCGGTCCAGGGGTGTGACACGTTGCCCCAGGGTAGAGCCGTCCTGGTCCTGGTAGCTCCAGGACTGTCCAACTTGATGCCGGTGATAAGCGCGGATGCGCGCTGCCGCGTCCTCCAGGGCCTGGCGCAAGTCCTGTGGCAGGGTTGACACGGCCTGCTCCAGTTGCGCTGCCGTTACTTCCAGGTCGCCGGGGCCGATGTTGCGGCGATCAAAGCGGTTGGTGTATTCCACCAGGGCCGTGACGCCGTTTTCCCGGACGTCGTCAAGTATCGCCGAGACAGTCTCCGACAAGCCCGGGTCGAGGACTTCGTTGCCGGCCAGCAGTTGTGAGAAGCGGTTTTCAAAATCCGCGTCTGTGCCGGACAATCGGGCAATCCGGATTCCCGCTTGCGCAACAGTGGGGGTATTCGCCTGGTTCCCTGCTGGTGCGGGCGCGCCCACGCCGGCGCTTGAAACAACAGGCTGGTCGCTGTTGCTCATTCCCGTATGGCCGCGGCCAGGCGGTTTATGAACGGTTTGATTTGCTCCCGTTTCATCTTCATGGAGGCTTTGTTCACGATGAGGCGGGAACTGATATGCGCGATGTTTTCCAGTGGCGCCAGGCCGTTTTCTTTCAGGGTGTTGCCGGTATCGACCAGATCGACTATCAGGTCCGACAGGCCCAGTACGGGAGCCAGTTCCATGGAGCCGTACAACTTGATAATTTCCACCTGTTGCCCTTTTTCGGCAAAATAGTTGCGTGTTGTCGCGACGTACTTGGTGGCGATGCGCAAGCGGCCCGACTGCGCCGGCGCGTTGTTGGGTCCGGCCAGCATCAGGCGGCAACGGCCTATTTTCAAATCCAGCGGTTCATACAGGTTGTCGCTGACGCATTCCATCAGCACGTCCTTCCCGGCAATGCCGAGATCAGCGCCGCCGTTGAGCACGTATGTCGGCACGTCGGTTGCCCGGATCACGAGCAGCCGCAGCCCGGGCCGGTTGGTCTCAAACACAAGTTTGCGGGTGGCGCCGGGGTCATCCAGGGGTTGCACCCCGGCGCGCGCGAGCAGCGGCAGCGCCTCCTCCAGGATGCGCCCCTTGGAAACGGCAATGGTTATTCTGTCTTTGTCAGTCTGTTCCAATTCCAATTCCCAATTCGTAATACCGGGGTCAGAGTAAAATCACCACCAATCCCGCCATCGACCCCGATAGTAGCGATTTTACTCTGACCCCACCTGTTCGTAATTCCTAATTCGTAATACCCCTCAAGGCAGCCGCCTGATGCTTGCGCCAAGCTGCATCAGTTTCTCCTCGATGGTCTCATAGCCACGATCGATATGGTACACCTGTTCGACCAGGGTCTCTCCCTGCGCGACCAGACCGGCCAGGATCAGGCTGGCTGAGGCGCGCAGGTCGCGCGCAGTGATCGTGCTGCCCGTCAGGTTATCCACACCCTCCACCACGACGTGGTTGCCGGACAGGGTCAGCCTGGCGCCCATCTTCTGTAACTCCAATACGTGCATGAAACGGTTATTGAAAATATTTTCAGTGATCACGGCGCGGCCTTCGGCCACGCAGTTCATGGCCGTGAATTGTGCTTGCATGTCCGTAGGAAAATCCGGGAAGGGCGCGGTAGTAATATCAACCGCCCTGGGTTTTGCGCCGGCCTCCATTGCCAGCGATATGCTCGTCTTATCGTAATCGATCCTGGCGCCTGCTTCCGCCAGTTTTTCCAGCACCGCCTCCAATAACCTGGGATCGGTGTTTTTCAGTTTGATATTGCCACCGGTCATGGCCGCTGCGACCAGATAGGTCCCGGTTTCTATACGGTCGGGCAGGATGTTGTAGCGGGCGCCGTTCAACTCGTCCACCCCCTCTATTTCGATCCTGCCGGTTCCGGCGCCGCTGATTTTTGCGCCCATACTGTTGAGACATAATGCCAGGTCAGCCACTTCCGGTTCCCGTGCCGCATTTTCGATAACGGTGACGCCTGCTGCCAGCGTCGCGGCCATCATCAGGTTTTCCGTGCCGGTAACGGTCACCGTATCAAAGTTGATATATGCCCCATGCAAGCGCGTGGCGCGCGCCTCGATGTAACCGTTGTCCACGGTGATCTCCGCGCCCATGGCGGCCAGTCCTTTCAGGTGCAGGTCAACCGGCCTGGAACCGATGGAGCAACCGCCGGGCAGGGACACCTGCGCCTGCCCGTAGCGGCTGACCAGCGGCCCCAGCACCAGGATCGAGGCGCGCATGGTCTTCACCAGATCATAAGGCGCATACAACCGGGTCAGGTTGCGATTGCTCACCTCGATAATCATGCGTTCGTCCAGCATCAGGTCCGAACCCATCAGGCCCAGCAACTCCATGGTCGTGGTGATGTCGTGCAGGTGTGGGAGATTGCCGATCAGCATCGGCTTGTCCGTCAGCAGGGTGGCCGCAAGAATGGGAAGAGCGGCATTCTTTGCGCCTGAGATGCGTATCTCGCCGCACAGGGGGACGCCGCCCCGGATGGTCAATTTATCCACAAATCAAAACTACGAAGCTATGACTCGCAGTTGACTCTTTTTCTGCCATTCTTCCGGCGTGAAGGTTTGTATGGAGAGGGCGTGTATGTCGGTTCCCATTTTGTCCCCCAGAGCCCTGTACACCAGTTGGTGTTGCTGGACCATATTTTTCCCGGCAAATACATCGCTTACGATGATTGCCGTGAAGTGCGTTCCGTCACCTTCCACTTCGACGACACAGTCCGGGATGCCGGTTTTAATCAAACTTGCAATATCATCGACCTGCATGACAGGCACTCTCCTTATCAACGCGGATATACGGGTCGGCCCGGCTTTCTCAACTGACGAGAAACCCAGCCTCTATGCTTCATCCGTTAATAGTGATTGTTCCAGCGACTCGTTTTTATCCACCAGTTGTTGTATCAGTGATTCAAGACCGTCATTGCGAATCACAGAGGCGAACGATTTCCGGTATGTCTCTACCAGGCTTATCCCTTCGAAGGCAACGTTCACCACCTTCCAGGTGCCGTCGCTGATATGCATGTAGTAGTTGACCGGTGTGGCGCCGGTATCCGAGATTATCTCGGTATTCACCTTCACCATGTTATTCTTCGGATTGGTCTGGGAGCCCAGGAGTTCGACCCTCTCGTTGGAAAAGCCCAGCACTGCCTTGGCATAAGTGCGCACCAGCAGGTTCTTGAATTCAGTGGTGAATACCGTACGTTGTTCTTCGCTGGCCTGTTTCCAGTGCTTGCCCAGAATCCACCTGGACATACTGTTGAAATCGAAGACGGGGATGATCAGGTCGTTGATCAGCCCATAGACTGTTTCCGGGTCCGCATCCAGCATTTCCCGTTCGGCGGTGATACGCGCTATTACGTTATCGACCGTTCCAAGTATGACGTCTTCAGGTTTCTCTAAATCCTCCGCGGGCGTCGTCATCGTCAACAACGGCAACAGCAATATCATAAAAATGCCAACTTTCCGTTTCATGGTTTGATTTCTCCTGATTGGATTAGTATGGGGCTAAACACCATATTCTAAATTGAACCCGTCAAATGAGAAAGATTTAATTTGGCAAAGTTCCGTGATTTCCGTATTTTTTTGCCGTTAATACTGTTTAACTCTCTTTCCTGAACGGGCGGAAGATCAGAATCAGTTTCGGCAACAGGGTCAGCGCCGCCAGCAATGCAATGAACATGGCCAGGGCGGTGAGCAGGCCGAAGTAGATGGTCGGAATGAAATTGGACATCACCAGGATGGAAAAACCGATGATGATGGTAATCGCCGTATAGAACACTGCCCGGCCGATGTTGGCGTGGCAGTAGTAA
>LXNI01001606.1_pt1 | contig 18635 bp, 17 predicted proteins | sample 809091 | NCBI WGS metagenome assembly LXNI01 (sample SAMN04870527, study PRJNA318959) | sponge metagenome | biome: 01000161; feature: marine sponge reef; material: water | host: Sarcotragus foetidus | place: Greece: Milos, Mediterranean Sea | collected 2013-05-29 | depth 5-7 m | reverse complement strand
CGGCCGGCGGGGAGGGGGCCGCCGACGACGGGCCCCTGTTCCTGAACCTGCGGGGCCGGCCGCTCGGCCCCCGCGACGTGCGGCGCATCATGGATCGCCGGTCCGCCGAGCCGACCCACCCGCACGCCCTGCGGCACACGTTCGCGACGCACCTCCTCGACGGCGGCGCCGACCTGCGCTCGGTGCAGGAGCTGCTCGGGCACGAGAGTCTCGGCACCACGCAGGTGTACACCCACGTCAGCCGCCGGCGGCTGCGTTCGGTGATCGAGACGGCGCACCCGCGCGGCTGATCCCGCGGGCGCTCGCCGGCTCAGCGCTCATCGCGGCGGCGCTGGCTCTGCCGGCGGCCACCGGCTCTGCCGGCGCCCAGACCGTCCCGCCGCCGCGAGCCGTCCCGGTCGTCTTCTACTCCCCGCCGGTGGAGGGGGTCATCGTCGACCCCTTCCGCCCGCCGGCGCATCCCGGCGCGCCGGGGAACAGGGGCCTGGAGTACGCCACCCGCCCCGGAAGCGCCGTGCGGGCGGCCGCGGCGGGCATCGTGACCTTCGCCGGTCGGGTCGGCTCCGGCCGGCACGTGACGGTGGCGCACGCCGACGGGGTGCGCACCAGCTATTCCTTCCTGCGCAGCGTGGCGGTCCGCACCGGGCAGTCCGTCGGCTCCGGTGGCGTGCTGGGCACGACCGGCGCGTCGTTCCACTTCGGCGCCCGCATCGCCGAGGCCTACGTCGACCCTGCTGTGCTGCTGGGGATCGGCGGGCCCGCCCGGCTGGTCCCGCTGGTCGGGGTGGGTGTGATCGGATGGTTCCGGGCGGGGGGCTCACCGCGGCGCGGGACCGCCGGAGGGTTGCGCCCGCTGGCGCGCCGGTAGACTCGCTGGCGGCCCGAAGGGCCTGTCCGATCCGACGATTTCCCGTCCGCGCTCTCCCACGGTCGCCCCAGCGGTGCAAGGCGCGGACTGTGACCCAACCGATGGGAAGGAGACCATGGCACCTGTCGTGACCATGAGCCAACTAGTGGAAGCGGGTGTCCACTTCGGGCACCAGACCAGGCGCTGGAACCCGAAGATGAAGCGATTCATCCACGGTGACATCGCCGGCATCTACATCATCGACCTGAAGAAGACGCTCGCCTGCATCGAGGCCGCTTACTCGTTCGTCCGGGACATGGTTGCCAACGGCGGCACGCTCCTGTTCGTGGGCACGAAGAAGCAGATCCAGCCCAGTGTCGAGACGCACGCCAAGCGCTGCGGCATGCCGTACGTCAACCAGCGGTGGCTGGGCGGCACGCTCACGAACATCCAGACGATCTTCAAGCGCGTGCACAAGATGCAGGAATACCAGCGGATGCGCGACTCCGGCGGGTTCGAGGCGATGCCGAAGAAGGAGGCTCTCAGCCTGCAGCGCGAACTCGCCAAGCTGGAACGCAACCTGGGGGGCATCGGCCAGATGGATACGCCCCCTGAGGCCGTGTTCGTGCTGGACACCAAGTCCGAGCACATCGCCGTGAGCGAGGCCAACAAGCTGGGCATCCCCCTGATCGCCGTCGTAGACACCAACTGTGACCCCGACGTCGTGACCTACGTCATCCCCGGCAACGACGACACCATCCGAGCCGGCGAACTCATGTGCCGCATCATGAGCGACGCCGTGATGGAGGGGCGGCGCCTTTCCGAGGCGCGCGGCGGCGCGCCGGTTCCGCAGCGCACGCCCGAGGAGGAGGCCGAGGTGGCGCGCAAGCAGACGGCCGCTGCCGCGGCGGCTGCCGCCGAAGTGCGCGAACGGGAGGCCAGAGTGGCGCGCAGCCTCGAGGAGTCCGCGGAGGCCGCCGCCGCGGCAGCGGCTGAGGACCCGAGCGCGCCGGTGAACTCCGCCGAGCAGTCCGGTGAGGCTGAGGGTTCGGAGCAGCCGACCGGTGCTCCTACCGACGAGAAAGAGTGAGAGGGCAGATGGTTCAGGTATCCGCTCGGGAGGTCAAAGCGCTCCGGGACGCCACGGGCGCAGGCATGATGGACGCCAAGCGCGCCCTCATCGAAGCTGCCGGCGACCCCGCCGAGGCCGCGGAGCTTCTGAAGCGCAAGGGTCTCGCGAAGGCCGCCCAGCGGGCCGACCGGGAGGCCGCCGAAGGAGCCGTCGCCGTTGCGATGGGCGACGGTGTCGCCTCACTGGTGCACCTGCGCTCGGAGACGGACTTCTCCGCCAAGGCCGCCGACTTCCTGGCCTGCACCGAGGAGATAGCCGAGGCGGTCCGCGACGGCGGCCCCGAGGCGGCCGGGGCGTTCGACGGCAGGATCGACGGGCTGCGGCTCTCCAAGAAGGAGAACATCTCCCTCGGGACGGTGGTGCAGGTGCGGGCCGGCGAGGGCAACAGGCTCGACGCCTACCTGCACCGCCAGGACGGCCGCGGCGTCAACGGCGTGATCGTGGAAGGGGAGGGAGTCGACGCCGAGGTGCTTCACCAGGTGGCGCTGCACGTCGCCTTCGCCAAGCCCCGCTACCTGGACCGCGGCGAGGTGCCCGACGCGGACGTGGAACGCGAGCGCGCCTCGCTGCTGGAGATCACCAAGGCGGAGGGGCGCCCCGAGGCGGCCTGGGACAAGATCGTGCAGGGCCGTCTCACCGGATGGTTCCGCGAGAGCGTCCTGGCCGAGCAGGGCCTGCACGGCGACAAGACGCCGGTTTCCCAGAGCATCGGCAGCGGGAGGATCGTGCGCTTCGAGCAGGCGTATCTCGGTTAACGATGCCACGCTGGAGCCGCGTCCTGCTCAAGGTCTCCGGCGAGGCGTTCGCCGGATCGGCGGGCTACGGCGTCGACGCCGACACCTCCGCCGCCATCGCTGGCGAGATCGCCTCGGTCCGCGACCGGGCCGATGTCGAGATGGCGGTGGTCGTGGGCGGGGGGAACATCTGGCGCGGCGAGCAGCACGCCGGCGCCGGCATGGACAGGGCCCAGGCCGACTACATGGGCATGCTGGCGACCCTGATCAATGCCCTGGCCCTGCAGGACGCCCTCGAGCACTTGAACCAACCCACCAGGGTGCAGACCGCCATCGGTATGGCGCAGATCGCCGAGCCTTACATCCGCCGGCGGGCCATCCGCCACCTCGAGAAGGGCCGCATCGTCATCTTCGGCGCCGGGACCGGCAACCCGTTCTTCACGACCGACACCGCGGCCGCCCTCCGAGCGGTCGAGGTGGAGGCGGAGGCGCTGCTGAAGGGCACGCACTCGGGGACCGACGGCATCTACACGGCGGACCCGCGCACGGACCCTGACGCCGTCAAGCTCGACCAGATCTCCTACATCGATCTCGTGAGCGGCGGGCTCCGGGCCATGGACGCCACCGCCGCAACGCTGTGCATGGAGAACAAATTGCCGATCGTGATGTTCGATCTCATGCAGGCGGGCAACGTACTGTCCGTCATCGAGGGGCGCCCGATAGGTACCATCGTGGCTTGAGGGCCCTGCCGGTGCACTTCGAGGCGTGTGCTGCATGAGTGAAGAGTTGATCGAGATCGTGGTCTCTGAGACGCGCGACAGGATGGAGCGGGCTGTCGCGCACGCCCGCAGGGAGTTCAGCGGGGTGCGCACCGGCCGGGCCTCGCCGGCGCTCGTGGAGCGGCTCACGGTGAACTACCACGGGGCGGAGGTGAGCCTCCAGCAGATCGCCGGCTTCAGCGTTCCCGACGTTCAGATGCTGGTGATCTCGCCGTACGACAAGCGCGCCATCGAGTCGATCCAGAAGGCCATCCAGCGCGCCGATCTGGGCTTCAACCCCAGCACCGACGGATCGGTCGTGCGGCTGCACTTCCCGCCGCTCACCGAGGAGCGCCGCCGCGAACTGGTGCGGCTGGTCCGCTCCATGGCCGAGTCGGGGCGCGTGGCGGTGCGAAACTCGCGCCGCGGGGCACGCCAGGACCTCGACGGACTCAAGCGCGACGGGGACATCTCCGAGGACGACAGCAGGCGGGGGCAGCGGCGCCTCGACGAGATGACCCAGGAATTCGAAGAAGCGATCGGAGCGGCCCTCGAGGCCAAGGAAACCGAACTGATGCAGGTCTGACAGAGGAGCACACCCGTGGATCGAGACAACCCTTACGACCCCGTCGGACCGGAGGAATGGGAGGGCGGCGCACCCGACAGCCCCGAGGACGGCAACGACATCCAGCAGGTCGAGTCCGACGCCGAGGAGGCCGAGGATGCCGCCTGGGACACCTTCCGCGAGGGGAGCCCCACGTGGGGTGTCGCCGGCGGCGAGGACGAGGGCCTCGACGTGAGCTACCTCACCGAGCAGCACCCGCAGGCAACTGAAGTGGGCGTCACCGACACCGCCGCCGGCGTGCAGTTCTTCGGCGAGGACGACGATATCTGGCACGGTGCGGAGCCGGTGCCGCCGATCGGGGCGCGCGAGCGGAGCTCGGATCGAAGGCTCGGGCCCGCGATCCTCACCGGGGCGGTGCTCTGCGCGGTGGCTGTCGTGTGCTTCTGGGTCAGCCCGATCCTGGTGCTCGTGCTGCTCTGCGTGCTCATGGTGTTGGCCGCCGGGGAGTTCTTCGGGGCCTTGCGGCAGGTCGGCTACCAACCGGCCACCCTCGTGGGTCTGGTCGCCGCCGTGGGGTTGCCGGTGGCGGTCTACTGGCGTGGGGCCGAGGCGTACCCCCTGGCCATCGGCCTCATCGTGATGGTGGCGCTCTTGTGGCACCTCGTCGGCGTGACCGCTGAGCGACCGGTGCCCAACGTGGCGGTCACGCTCTTCGGCGTGGGGTACGTGGCGGTGCTGGGGAGTTTCGGCGCCCTCATGCTGACCTACGAGAAGGGCGCCGGACTGCTCTTCGGCGCGGTCGTGGGCACGGTGGGCTACGACGTCGGCGCCTGGATCGTGGGCCGGCTGTTCGGGCGCACGGCCCTCTCCAAGGCGAGCCCCAACAAGACCGTGGAGGGTCTCATCGGCGGCATCGTGCTGGCCGTGGTGGCCTGCGCGGTGGTCATGGGCGTCGGGCGCATCGATCCGTGGGGCGACAACCCCGGGTCGGTCTCGCACGCTCTGGTGCTGGGCGTGGTGGTCGCCGTGGCGGCGACCCTGGGCGACCTGTCGGAGTCGATGATAAAGCGCGACCTGGACATCAAGGACATGGGCAACCTGCTGCCGGGCCACGGCGGCGTCCTGGACCGGTTCGACGGGCTGCTCTTCGCCATGCCGGCGACCTGGGGGCTGGCGCTCCTCATCGACCTGATCTAATCCTGCGGGGTCCCCGCCGGTTCCCCGGGCGCGTCCCGCCCACCGAATCCGGCCTCGAACCCTCGGCCCGTAGACTGGCCCCGAAGGAGGGCCATGGGCACAACCCTCGCCGTGATGGGCTCCACCGGCTCCATCGGCACTCAGACGCTGGAGGTCGCCGCGGCCTGCGCGGACCGCTACGAGATCACCGCTTTGGGCGCCGGCCGATCCATCGAGGCGCTGGCGGCGCAGGCCCGCGCCGTGCGCCCGAAACTCGTGGCGCTGGCCGACGCCGAAGCAGCGCCGCGCTTGGCGCGGCTTCTGCCTGCGGGCACCGAGCTCCTGGCCGGGCCCGACGCCTTGGCGACCGCGGCGGCCACCGCCGAGGTCGCGGTCAACGGCGTGGTGGGATTCGCCGGACTGCCCGTGACGCTGGCGGTCCTGGAGGCGGGGCGGCGCCTGGCGCTGGCGAACAAGGAGTCCCTGATCGCCGCCGGCCCGGTGGTGGCCCGCGCCCTGGCGACGCCCGGAGCGGAGATAGTGCCCGTGGACAGCGAGCACTGCGCGGTCCACCAGTGTCTGCGCGCCAACGAGGTGCTCGGGCGTCCGGACCGCCTCGATCAGGTCGCCCGCATCCTGCTGACGGCCAGCGGGGGGCCGTTCCGGGGACGCTCGCTCGCCGAGTTGGCGTCGGTGACCGCCGCCGAGGCGCTGGCGCACCCCACCTGGAACATGGGGCCCAAGGTCACCGTGGACTCCTCCACGCTGATGAACAAGGGACTCGAGGTCATCGAGGCTCACGAGCTCTTCGGCGTGGACTACGACCGTATCGACGTCGTCGTGCACCCGCAGTCGGTGGTGCATTCGATGGTCGACTACGTCGACGGCGCGGTGGTGGCGCAACTCTCGCTGCCGGACATGCGCCTGTGCATCGGGTACGCCATCGGCTATCCCGACCGCTTGGCCCGCAGCTACGGCCGGATCGACTGGACCTCCCTGTCGCGCCTCGACTTCGAGTCGCCGCGCCGCGACGTGTTCGCCTGCCTACCGCTGGCCTATGAGGCCGGTCGGTGCGGCGAGACGGCGCCGGCAGTGCTCAGCGCCGCCAACGAGGTGGCCGTGGAGGCGTTCCTGGACGGCGCCGTCTCCTGGACGGCCATCGCCGAGATCATCGACGGCGTGCTGCAGGACGACCCGGTGCAGCGGGCTGACAGTCTGGAGTCCGTTTTGGAGGCCGACGGCCGGGCGCGCCGCGCCGCGGCCGCGCTCGTGAGCGGGCGGGCAGCGGCATGAGCAGCGGCGATCCCGGCCGGCCGCGGGGCTGGGTCACCTGGCCGGCGGGCCGCCGGCGGCGCCGTCCGACCGCACCTGGGGGGCCCCTTCTGTCGGAGGCGGTGTCTTCCTGGCTGCGGCTGGCCTTCGTCCTGGGATCGCTGGCGGCGCTCGGGGTCTTCGCCGGTGTGCCCGTTCTCATCGTGGTTCTGGCCCTCATCGTCATCGTGATGCTCCACGAACTGGGGCACTTCCTGACGGCGCGCTGGGCGGGAATGAAGGTCAGTGAGTTCTACGTGGGCTTCGGGCCGCGCCTGTGGTCGGTCCGCCGGGGCGAGACGACCTACGGGGTGAAGGCGATCCTGGCGGGGGCCTACGTCCGCATCCTGGGCATGAACAACCTGGAGCGGGTCGACCCGGTCGAGGAGCATCGCACCTACCGCGCACAGCCCTACTGGCGCCGCATGTCGGTCGCCGTGGCGGGGTCGGCTATGCATTTCCTGCTGGCGATCCTGCTGCTGTGGGTCCTCTACTCGGCGGTCGGCTACCACGGTTTCGACCGTCCCGACATCACCGAGACGCCGCGCTGGCAGGTGGCGCGCGTCGTGCCGGAGAGCCCGGCGGACGAGATGGGGCTGCTGCGGGGTGATCGCATCGTCGCCGTCGAGGACCGAGAGGTCGCCAACTTCGGCGACCTGCGCGGCGCGCTCGCCGATCTGGCGAACCGGCCGGCGAGCGTCACGGTGGTCCGGGACGGCGAGACGGTCCAGCTCCGCGGCATCATCGGGGTGGCTGCCCGCGACGGAGTCTCGGGATTCCTGGGGGTGGGACCCGAGCCGGCGCCGCCGTCCCGCGCGAACCCGCTGGCCGGCCTGGGTCGCTCGCTGTCGGACTTCGGTTTCGTGGTGCACGCCTCGGTCGAGGGCATCGCCGGACTGTTCACCCTTCAGGGACTCGACAGCCTGCTGGGTCCGCTGGTCGATTTCGAGCAGGAGGAGGTCGCTGCCGGCGAGGTCGGTTCCGGCGACGCCAACCGTGTCGTCTCGGTGGTGGGCGTGGCCCAGATCGGTGGCTCTCTGGCGCAGGAGGACGTGGCGGCCCTGCTGGCCTTCCTGGCCTACATCAACGTGTTCTTCGGGGTGCTGAACATGTTCCCGCTGCTGCCGCTGGACGGCGGCCATGTGGTCATCGCCACCTACGAGCGGCTGCGGTCCTTCGGTGGGCGGCAGTACCGGGCCGATGTGGCCAAGATGCTGCCGGCCGCGTACCTGTTCGTCATCCTGCTGGTGACCGTGGGGCTAGTGGCGCTGTCGCGCGACATCGTCGACCCCCTGAACCTGCCCGGCTAGCCGGCGAGGCGATCGCGCAGAAAGGACGAACCAGTGGAAGTTCAGGCCACGTTCCCGCGACGCTCCACCCGTCAGGTGATGGTCGGCGCCGTCGCCGTGGGAGGCGACGCGCCCATCTCGGTGCAGTCGATGACCACCACCAAGACAGCCGATGTGGAGGGCACGCTGGCGCAGATCTATGCGCTCGCCGCCGCCGGGGCGGACATCGTTCGGTGCACCTGCAACGACACCGAGGCCGCCGAGGGTCTAGCGGAGATCGTGCCGCGCTCGCCGGTCCCGATCGTCGCCGACATCCATCACCAGTACCGCATGGCACTGGCCGCCCTCGAGGCGAACGTGGCGTGCCTCCGGCTGAACCCGGGGAACATCAGGCGGCCCGAGCACATCAAGACCGTGGCCGCCGAGTGCCGGGACAGGGGGGTGCCGATCCGCATCGGCGTCAACGGCGGATCCCTGCACCCGGATCTCTACGCCCGCTACGGGGGGAAGGTCACCGCCGAGGCGATGGTGCACTCGGCGCTCGACGAGCTGGCCTACTTCGCCGAGGTGGACTTCGACCTCGTGAAGATCTCCGTCAAGGCCTCCAGCGTGCCGCTGATGATCGACGCCTACCGGCAGTTGGCGGAGGTGACCGATCATCCGCTGCACTTGGGCGTGACCGAGGCCGGCCCGCCGCCGGCGGGCGTGGTGAAATCCACTGCGGGGATCGCCACCCTGCTGGCCGAGGGCATCGGTGACACCATCCGGTACTCGCTGACCGCCGATCCGGTGACCGAGGCCCGGGCGGGTCGCACGCTGCTGGAGGCGCTCGGCCTGCGCGAGCGCCGCAACGTCGACCTCATCGCCTGCCCGAGTTGCGGTCGGGCCGAGGTGGACGTCTTCAAGATCGCCGAGGAGGCGCTGGAGGCGTTCGGCGAGCGGGAGATACCGCTGCAGGTGGCCGTCATGGGTTGCGTCGTGAACGGTCCCGGCGAGGCGCGCGACGCCGACCTGGGCATTGCCGCGGGGCGCGGCCGGGGCCACCTCTTCGTGAAGGGCCAGAACGTGGCCGTGGTTCCCGAGGACGAGATGGTGGAGGCTCTGGTGTCCTGGGCCGAGCTGATCTGTGACGAAGGTGTCGAGGCGGCGCTGGCGCGCGCCGACTTAGATCGAGCCGGCCGGGAGGCCGAACGGGATCGCACAGTCCTGCTCGACTCGCAGGGCGCCGACGCCAACGAGGTGGCCGCCCGGGTCGACATCGTGCGCCGGGCGGCCGGCGGCTGAGCGGCCCCACCGGGGCGCGCGCCAGCCTGCGAGCACCGCGTTCGGGGACCGCCCAGCGATATACTCGGGGCTGCTTCAGGTCAACTGTCGGACAGGGCGTGGGCGAGTCCCACGCCTTTGTTGTCGATTGGTGGCCGGTGGCAGCGGGCGAGCTTCGACGCGAGCAACTCGGAGCCCGCACGGCGGAACGGACCCCGGGACGGAGCGGGACGGGAATGGCAGATCGCAAGGAGAGCGCCACCGGGGTGGAAGCGCGCGTTCGCTCTCTCGCCGCGCCCCTGCTGGGGCCGTTGGGAGTGGAGTTGGAGGACGTGCAGTGGGGCGGCGGCCGGCTGCGGCTCACCGTCGACAGCGCCGGGGGCATCGACAGCGGGACCCTGGTCTCCGTGACCCGCACGATCTCCGCCGAGTTGGACGCCCGCGACCCGATCCCGTCCCGGTACACGCTCGAGGTCACCAGCCCGGGGATAGAACGTCCCCTCCGGCGGCCCGAGCAGTACCGCAAGGCCGTCGGGTCGGCCGTGGCGGTGAAAGTCCGCCCGACCGACGACGGCGAACGTCGGCTGGAGGGCCGGCTCGTGGCGGCCGACGACGAGTCGATCACCCTGGAGACCGGCGACGGGCAGCGCCGGGAGATCCGCTTGGAGGCCGTCGACCGAGCCCGCACGGTCTTCGACTGGGGCGGGGCCCAGCGGCGCCGCAACGGCGCGGGACCCGCTGGCCCGGCGCCCGCAGGGGGAGGTTCGGGCCAGTGAACCTGGACATGCTGGAAGCCATGCAGGCGCTGGCCGCCGACAAGGGCATCTCGGTGGACACGCTCTTCGGTGCTCTCGCCGACGCTCTGGAGTTGGCCTACAAGCGCATGCCGGGCGCCTATGAGTACTCGTGGGTCACGATCGACCCCGAGACTATGGACATCCGCGTGCTCGCCCAGGAGATAGACAGCGACGGGGAGCCCAAGGGTCTCGAACTCGACGTCACGCCGGATAACTTCGGGCGCATCGCCGCGCAGACCGCCCGGCAGGTCATGACCCAGCGGATCCGCGAGGCCGAGCGGGACCTCAAGTACGAGGAGTACGCCGGCCGCGAGGGCGACATCGTGACCGGCATCATCCAGCAGAGCGACTCGCGCTACACGCTGCTGGATCTGGGTCGGGTGGAGGCCCTGCTGCCGCAGTCCGAGCAGGTGCCCTACGAGCGACCGGACCCGTCGAGTCGCCTGAAGGCCTACATTGTGGAGGTTCGCCGGACCGCCAAGGGACCCCAGATCGTCGTCAGCCGCACCCATCCGGGGCTGATCAAGCGGCTCTTCGAGTTCGAGGTTCCCGAGATCGCCGACGGGACCGTCGAGATCAAGGCCTGCGCCCGCGAGCCGGGGCATCGCACCAAGATCGCGGTGTGGTCGAACGTCGAGAACGTCGACCCCGTGGGGGCATGCGTGGGGGCGCGCGGCGCGCGGGTCCGCAACGTCGTCAACGAACTCCGCGGCGAGAAGATCGACATCGTCTCCTACGCCGACAACCCCACGGACTTCGTCATGAAGGCCCTCTCTCCGGCTCGGGTCAAGGAGGTGCGGATCGACGAGGAGTTGGGCACCGCCGAGGTCATCGTTCCGGACTACCAGCTCTCCCTGGCGATCGGCAAGGAGGGCCAGAACGCCCGCCTGGCGGCCCGGCTCACCGGCTGGCGGGTCGAGATCAAGAGTGAGACACAGGTCGCCGCCGAGGCGGCGTACGGCAAGGTCGACTGGGCCGAGGGCGAGTGGGGGATCGATCCCGACACCGGTGAGCAGGTCTGGCGACCGGCCGAGGGCGGCCCGACGGTCTCAGCCGACGAGTGGACCGGTCGCGCCGCCGCCCTCGCCGCTCCCGCTTCCGCTCCCGAGGCCGCGGCCGCGGCCGCGCCGGAGGTTGCTGCCGATCAGAGGAGCGCGTCATAGCGCCGCGGGGCGCCGGGAGGCGCCGCACCTGCATCGGTTGCCGCCGCGCCCGTCCGGTCGGTGAGCTCGTGAGGTTCGCCTTCGTGGGCGAGCGGCTGCAGGCGGGCAGGGCGCTGGCTGGCCGCGGGGCCTACCTCTGCGCGGGCGACGACGGCTGCCTGCGCCGCGCCGCCTCCCCGGAACGATTGCGCCGGGCGTTCCGCAGGGACGTCCCCCGAGGCGCCGAAGACGATCTGATCGCCGCGCTAGGGCCGGTGGGTCACGGTGTTTCACCGTCGGCCCGCAGGCGCTGAGCGCTGTATCTCAGGGGAGCGCCGTGGCGAAGAAGATCCGGGTCTATGACTTGGCGAGGGAGTTGAGGATCTCCAACCACCAGTGCCTCGACCTCTGCAAGAGCCTCGGTATCGGGGTGCGGGCCACTTCCTCCAGCATGGACGAGGCGCACGCTTACCGCGTGCGGAAGCTCGCCGAGCGTGAGAACCTGCTCGGCAGTGAGCCGCCGGCCGAGGCGCCCGCTCCCGCTCCCGCTGCCGGCAAGGCACAGCCGGCGCCGCCGTCGGTTGCGGCGCCCACCCCCGCGAGGCCGGCCCCGCCGGCCCCGAGACCGGTTCGACCCGCTGAGGTGGCCACGACCGCTGTGCCGGCGACCCCTGCGGCGACCGCGCCGGCTGCTGCGGCCGCGAGAACCGTCGCCCCCCCGCCCGCGGAGGTGCGGCCTGCTGCGGCCGCGCCGGCGGCCGCCAGGGTCGTGAGCACCCCCGCCGCGCCGGAATCCCCCCCGACGCCGGCGCCCGGCGATCGCCGGGTTGTCACCTCCAGCGGTAGCGCACCTCCCCGCACGGTGCGCCCGCCCGTCGAGTCACCGCCCGCGGCGGCGCCGACCATGCCGCCGCCTCCTGCTCCGCCGCCCCCGCCCGCCCCGCCGCAACCGCCGCGGCCGCAGCCCCCGGTCGGCGACCCCGCGGCGCAGCCGACTCTCAGCGTCGCCGGCAAGCCGGTCCCGCCACCGCCGCGCTCTCTGAGCGGCAAGCCGATCCCGCCTCCGCCGGTGGCTCGACCGCGCCCCTCCGAGGGTCCCGGGCGCCGCACCGGCGGCCCACCGGCGCGGCGCGGCGGCCCGACGTCCGAGCGGCGCCCGGCGCCGGCGGGCTCGCGTCCGGCGGGTTCGCGTCCGGCGGGTTCGCGTCCGGCGGGTTCGCGTCCGGCGGGCGCCCCCGGTGGCCGGCCCCCCGGCACCGGAGCGCCGCGACCCCCGGGCGGCGCGCCCGGCGGGCCTCCGGGGAGCCGCGGGCCAGGACGTGGCGGGCTGGGGCGCCAGCCTCAGCGTCGCCGGAAGACCCGCCGCCGCCGCCGTCTCGTCGAGGAGCTGCGGCCGGTCGACGCTCCCACCTACACCCCCGAGAACGCGCCGGTTCCCGAGGGCGAGGTGGTCGTGGAACGACTCTCCAGCCCCCAGGAACTGGGGCTGAAGCTCAACCGCACCGCTGCCGACGTCGTGCGTTTCCTCCTGCAGAACGGCGAGATGGTGACCGCCACGCAGTCCCTGGCCGACGAGATGATCGAACTCTTCGCCGCCGACTTGGGCGTGGAGATCCGGCTGGTGGATCCCGGTGAGGAGAAGGAAACCGAACTGCAGGCGCTGCTGGCCGTCGAGCGCGACGCCGAGGCCGAGGTCAGTGGGCGTCCCCCCGTCGTGACGGTGATGGGTCACGTCGACCACGGCAAGACCAAGCTGCTGGACCAGATCCGCAACGCCGACGTCGCAGCCGGCGAGGCGGGCGGGATCACGCAGCACATCGGCGCCTATCAGGTGCGCAAGAACGGTCACCGGATCACGTTCATCGACACACCGGGCCACGAGGCCTTCACGGCCATGCGGGCGCGCGGCGCCGATGCCACCGACATCGTGGTCCTAGTCGTGGCGGCCGACGACGGCGTGATGCCCCAGACGGTCGAGGCCATCAGCCACGCCCAGGCCGCCGAAGTGCCGATCGTGGTGGCGGTGAACAAGATCGACAGGCCGAACGCCAACCCCAACCGTGTCATGCAGCAACTCGCCGAACACGACCTTGTTCCCGAGCAGTGGGGCGGCAACACCGTCACGGTGGAGGTCTCGGCCTTGGAGAACCTCGGCATCGACGAACTGCTGGAGCACATCCTGGTGGTCGCCGAACTGGAGGAACTGCAGGCTCACCCGAGCGGTCGGGCCGAGGGCGTGGTTCTGGAGTCCCACCTGGATGTGGGCCGTGGACCGGTGTCCGCCCTGCTGGTTCAGGACGGTTGCCTGCGCGTCGGGGAGCCCGTCGTGGCCGGCGCCGCCTGGGGCCGCGTGCGGGCCCTCATCAACGACCGCGGCGAGCAGGTGAGCGAGGCCACGCCCGGAACGCCGATCCGCGTGCTGGGCCTGTCGACGGTCGCCACCGCCGGCGCGACCTTCGTGGTGGCGCCGAACGAGAAGGTGGCGGCGCGGGTGGCGAGCACGCGCGAGCACTGGCAGCGGGTCGCCGGCCTGGGCCGCGACCTGTCGGTCGTGGCCGGCGGAGGCCGTCTCGAGGACATCTTCCAGGAGATCCAGGCGGGGGAGACGGCCACCCTGAAGCTCATCGTGAAGGCCGACATGAACGGCTCGCTCGAAGCGGTGATCGACGCCCTGCGCAAGATCGAACGCGAAGACGTGAAGATGGTCTTCGTGCACCGGGCCGTCGGCGCCGTCTCCGAGAACGACATCCAGCTGGCCGCCACCGCCGGCGCCACGATCATCGGCTTCAATGTTCGGCCGGACCGCAAGGCCCGGGCGCTGGCGGACACCGAGCAGGTGGAGATCCGCACCTACGAGGTGATCTACCAGATCATCGACGACGTCAAGGCCGCGCTCTTGGGCATGCTGTCGCCCAGCTACGAGGAGCACGTCACCGGTGAGGCCGAGGTGCGCGAGGTGTTCCGGATCCGCGGCGTGGGCGCGGTTGCGGGCTGCTACGTGCAGCACGGCGCCATCGCCCGGGGGACGAAGGTGCGCTTCCTGCGCGACGGCACCGTCATCTGGAAGGGCGAGATCCGCTCGCTCCGGCGCTTCAAGGACGACGTTCCCGAAGTTCGGTCCGGTTTCGAGTGCGGCGTCGGGCTGTCGAACTTCCAGGACCTCAAGTCGGGCGACGTCATCGAGACGTACGAGGAGCGCGAGGTCCTCCCCACCTAGCTCGGCGGGAGGCCGGCGTGACCGAGGCGACCGTGGCGGCGATGATCCTGGACGTGCGCCTGCCCGGCTGCCGGTCGTTGAAGGAGAAGCGATCGGTGCTTCGCCCCGTCCTGGAGAGGCTGCAGCGCCGCTTCGGGGTGTCGGTCGCGGAGGTGGACCATCAGGATCTCTGGCAGCGGGCCGGGCTCGGCGTCGCCGCGGTCAGCGGCTCGACCGCGGTCCTCGGGCGCCTGCTGGACGATGTGGAGCGCTACGTGTGGGCACAGGCCGACATCGAGGTGATCGAGGCGCGCCGCTACTGGCTGGAGGCCGACTGACATGCCCACCCGGCGGCGCGGCTTCGCTCGGGAGGACCGGCTGGGCGAGCTGCTGCGGGAGATCCTGGCGGACGAGCTGACCCGCATCGACGACGACCGGCTGACGTTCGTGACCATCACCGGGGTGGAGGTGGACCGCGACCTGGCGTTCGCCGACGTCTATTTCTCCACCGTGGATCTGGACGCCGAGGTGGAGGCGGCTGCGGCGGAGACACTGGCGCGCCACCGCCGCCGGCTCCAGTCGGCGGTGGGCCGTCAAGCGCACGTGCGGCGGGTGCCCGCCCTGCGGTTCCATCCCGACGAGGGCATGCGCGCCGGGGCGAGGGTGGAGGAGATCCTGCGCAGCCTGCGGGAGGAGGCCGGCGAGGCGTCCGAACCGCCGCCGGAGGTTGCCGGCGGCGAGGCTTCGGGGCGGTGAGCGACCAGGGCCGCCACCGCGACGGCTTCGCGGTGGTCGACAAGGAGCCGGGATGCACCTCCCATGACGTGGTGGCGCGGGCGCGGCGCCTGCTCGGTATCCGCAAAGTGGGTCATGCCGGCACGCTGGACCCCGACGCCACAGGCGTGCTGATCCTCGGCGTGGGACAGGCCACGCGCCTGCTCCGCTACGTCACCGCGCTCGGCAAGACGTATCGGGCCACGGTCGTCTTCGGCGTTGCCACCGACACGTGTGACGCCGCCGGCAGCGTGGTCGACACCTGGGACATGTCGGATTTGACCGGGGCCCGCGCCCGTGCGGCGGCGGAGGCCTTCGTCGGCGAGATCCAGCAGATCCCGCCGATGGTCTCCGCGGTGAGGGTGGGTGGGCGGCGCCTGCACGAACTGGCGCGGGAAGGGCTGACCGTGCCACGGGAGCCTCGCACGGTCCGCGTCGAGAGTTTGGAGGTGACCGGCTTCAGCGCCGGGGACCGGCCCCGTGCGACTGTGACGCTGACCTGTTCGTCGGGGACCTACGTCCGGACGCTCGCCGCCGACTGGGGCGCCGCGCTGGGCGGGGGCGCGCACCTGGCAGCGCTGCGCCGGACCGCCGTCGGGTCGTTCACGGATTCCGAGGCGCGCCCGGTGGAGCGCCTGGAGATCCTGGCGCCGGCGACCGGCGTGCGGGACTACGACCGCCTCACGGTGCCCGAGGCGGGCGCCCGCGCCGTCGCCGTCGGCCGGCGACTCCCGGCCACCGGGCTGGTGGGCGAGGGCCCCTGGGCTGTGCTCGACGAGTCGGGGTCGCTCCTCGCGATGTGCGAACGCCGCGATGAGGCGCTCCAGCCGGTGGTCGTGCTGGCTGCGGAGAATCGGCCGCGGCGACCCGGTCCGGCCGGTGGTGGAGCGGGGCCCCCGTACCGGTAGCCTGATACCGGCAACGCAGAGACGATGACGCGTAATCACACGCAAGAGTTGGAATCGGCCCGCACAAGCGCGGGCTGTCGGGAATGATGGCCGAACACCTGCCTCCGAAGGCCGACACGATCGCGAAACACCGTCGGCACGACGCCGACGTGGGCTCCACCGAAGTTCAGGTGGCGCTGCTCACGGATCGCATCAGTCACCTGACCGAGCACCTGAAGGTACACAAGAAGGACCACCACAGCCGTCGTGGTCTTCTGATACTGGTCGGTCGCCGCCGGCGATTGCTCGACTACCTCCGCGACGAGGACATCGAGCGCTACCGCGCGCTGATCACCAGACTCGGCCTGCGTCGCTGACAAACACAGACACTTCACGCAGGCACAATCCGCGAACCTTCGGCCTCTCGGCCGTTGTGTGACGGCTCGAGGAGCTTCGCCCCGTCAGGGGCTGCGGTGATCGATTCGAAAGGAATTCCCATGAACGAGGCAATCAGCGTCTCCGGGCCGATCGGCGGGACCGACGGCAAGGAGATGACACTGGAGACCGGCCGGCTGGCCCCGTTGGCCGGAGGTTCCGCGCTCGCCCGGCTGGGGCGAACCGAGGTCCTCGTCACGGCCACGGCCTCCGAGCGCCCGCGGGAGAGCGCCAACTTCTTCCCGTTGACGGTCGACATCGAGGAGCGCATGTTCTCCGCCGGCAAGATCCCGGGGTCGTTCTTCCGCCGGGAGGGCCGTGCCAGCGAGCAGGCGACCCTGGCGTGCCGTCTCATCGACCGTCCCTTGCGCCCCGCCTTCCCCGACGGGTTCCGCAACGACGTGCACGTTGTCGGCATCGTGCTGGGCGCCGACCAGCAGAACCCTTACGACGTGCTCGCGCTCAACGCGGCGTCGGCGGCCCTGGGAATGTCGGGCATTCCCTTCGGCGGTCCCGTCGGCGCCGTGCGCATCGGCTACAGCACCGACGGCCAGTGGATCCCGCACCCCACCTATCCCGAGGCTGACGGCTGCACCTTCGAGATGGTGGTTGCCGGACGGGTCCTCGCCGACGGCGACGTCGCGGTGATGATGGTCGAGGCCGCCGGCACGCCGGGCTCGGTGGGCCACTACGAGGCCGGTGCGCCGAAGGTGAACGAGGCGGCCCTGGCCGACGGGCTCGAGGCTTCCAAGCAGTGGGTGTCCGAGGCGGTCGCCCTGCAGCGGCGTCTCATCGCCACCGCAGGCGTCAAGCCCACCATGGACTACGAACTCCTAGCCGACTGCAGCCCCGAGGTTGCCGAGGCGGTTGCCGAGATCGGACGCGAACAGCTCGCCGAGGCTCTGGAGGTCGCCGACAAGACCGCACGCCTCGCCGCCGAGCGCAACGCCGCCGAGTCGATCACCGCGGCGGTGGCCGAACGGTTCGAGGATGTAGAGGGCGTCGAGCAGCAGGCCCGCTCGGCCATCCGCTCGCTCTCCAAGAGCATCGTCCGGGAGCGCATCCTCAGCGAGGACCGCCGCATCGACGGCCGGGGCGCCCGCGACCTGCGGCCGCTGTCGGCGGAGGTGGGCGTGATCGCCATGACCCACGGCTCGGGGCTGTTCCAGCGCGGCGAGACGCAGGTCCTGAACGTGACCACGCTCGGCACGCAGCGCATGGACCAGATCGTGGACGGCATCGACCCCACCGAGCGCAAGCGCTACCTCCACCACTACAACTTCCCGCCCTTCAGCACCGGCGAGGCCGGTTTCATGCGCGGGCCGCGCCGGCGGGAGATCGGCCACGGAGCGCTCGCCGAGCGGGCGCTGCTGCCGGTCGTTCCGGGTATCGAGGAGTTCCCGTACACCATTCGGCTGGTCTCGGAGGTGCTGGCCTCCAACGGCTCCAGCTCCATGGCCTCGGTGTGCGGCTCGAGCTTGTCGCTCATGGATGCGGGCGTCCCCATCAAGGCACCGGTCGCCGGCATCGCCATGGGCCTCATCAACGAAGGCGACCGCTACGTGGCCCTCACCGACATCCTCGGCGCCGAGGATGCCTTCGGCGACATGGACTTCAAAGTGGCGGGCACCGAGGAGTACGTCACGGCGCTGCAACTCGACACCAAGATCGACGGGATCCCCGCCTCGGTGCTGACCGCGGCCCTCGAGCAGGCCCGCGAGGCGCGGCTGCAGGTCCTAGAGGTCATGCGCGGCGCCATCGACGCCCCGCGCGACGACGTCGGTGAGACGGCCCCCAAGATCGTGACCTTCGAGATCCCGACCGACAAGATCGGCGAGGTCATCGGCCCGAAGGGCAAGATCATCAACGCCCTGCAGGAGGAGACGGGCACCGACATCATGGTCGACGAGGACGCCACCGGTGCACGGGTCTCGGTCGCTGCTGCTGACCGCGCCGCGGTCGCCGCCGCCGAGGAGCGGATCCGGGCGATCGTGTTCCCGCCCGAGGTCGAGATCGGAGCGGTCTACACCGGCAGAGTCGTGAACATCACCGGTTTCGGTGCGTTCGTCAACATCCTGCCGGGGCGCGACGGGCTCGTGCACATCTCGAAGCTGGGCGGCGGGCGCCGCCTGGACCGCGTCGAGGAGGTGCTCTCACTCGACGACGAGATCACGGTGCGGGTCGACCAGGTGGACGGCAACAACCGCATCAGCCTGATCCCCGTGGGCGGCGATGACGACGGCGGCGACGGCGCCGGTGGACGCCCCTCCCGCGACGCCTCCGAGCGTCGCTCGTCGGATCGCCGCGACGGTGGCCGCGACGGCGGGCG
>LXNI01001605.1_pt1 | contig 18643 bp, 21 predicted proteins | sample 809091 | NCBI WGS metagenome assembly LXNI01 (sample SAMN04870527, study PRJNA318959) | sponge metagenome | biome: 01000161; feature: marine sponge reef; material: water | host: Sarcotragus foetidus | place: Greece: Milos, Mediterranean Sea | collected 2013-05-29 | depth 5-7 m | reverse complement strand
CTGCGCAAACACTTAGAGAAACTAGAGACAGAGACCCGCTTCATCGGATGTAATAGCTTGAGTCCGTCAGACCAATCCGAACAGAACGTCGCGAATCCAGAGAACTCAAACGAATTTGAGTGTGGTGTGCAGACTCTGGTCGTACAAACCGACAAACAACCGGAGGAGCTGCGCAAACACTTAGAGAAACTAGAGACAGAGACCCGCTTCATCGGATGTAGTAGCTTGAGTCCATCAGACCAATCCGAACAGAACGTCGCGAATCCAGAGAACTCAATCGAAATTGAGTATGGTGCACAGATTCTGGTCGTATATACCGACAAACTACCGGAGGAGCAGCGCAAACACTTAAAGAAACTAGAGACCCGTGGTCGAATCGACAATGCCGCGCGAAAATTAGACATTCCGCGAGGCATCGATACGGTGAAGTATGGCGAGCGACAAGGTCTTCGATGTGACGAGGATTGTGAGAATAACTACCCTAACCGGCGTAGGTAATTAGCAGTCGCGTAAAAGACGCACAAACCCTTTCCAGCTTTCGAGAATCAGTCGCGCGATATTTCGCGATCCAAATCCAGCTCGAGTGAGGTCTAACGCCTAACTGAACGACAGAATACCGGATTCTCTGTAATAAACGAATGGTTCTGCTTCTGCTTGAGCACCGCCTGCCGGATTGGGTGCGCCGTAGGTCGGAATCGCGGTTCCATTTCGTGCAATCCGTCCCGCCATCGAAATGCGCCTTTCACCTTCGCCGAATTCAAGACTACGGTGGAGTAACGTCGAATGAAATAGGACGAATTCGCCACGCTTCATGGGTAACGGCGTAACGCGATCCTGAATGACATCCGGTACTTCGAGGAAATGTCGTGGGATGTCGCGGTCAAACCCCTCAATCGGCTGATGCGAACCTCTCACATATTCGAGTCGACCTTGATCCATACCGATGTCCGTGAGCGCAAATGTCACCGAAAAGTGATTACGGGTGTCATATAAATCGATTGGTGCAAACCCGTTCTCGAAGTGTCGGTCGTGATGCCACTTGTTCTGACCGGTGCCGTCGCTCTTCACGAAAAAATTCGTACGCCAAACGAAGAGATCTGCGCCAAATAGCTCTTCGGTAGCAGCTTGGAAATTCGCGTCGAAAAAGAGAGACCGAATAGGTTCGATGTCCATATGACGGTCGATGAGCGGATTGACAACACTCTCTAGAGATCCGCCAGAGTCGCGAATTTACTGTAGTTGCGCTCGACGCGCTGCCTTGAGATTATAAATTTCCTCGCAAATTTCGTCGAGTCGTGATAAATCGGCTAATTTAAGTGGACCTGCAATTCGATCCCGGCGCAATTGCTCCTTGGGCTCGTTGTTGTGGAGTTTATCTGCCTGCATTGGATCTCACGAAAGTTGCACATGGACTTCGCCACAGGTCGAATTCACACATTACCTGTGCTCGCTTAGCGGTTATCTTACGTGCCATTCAATTTTCGCAACATCATGACGAATCCGCCATTGCACTGACCATCACTCATCAACAAAGAGAAACAGGCGGTGGTTGAGTCGAAATGGAACGTTCGGCATGTACGGCTTTAGGAATTCAGTTTTCGTCTTTTGACTTCTTTGACATGTAAGGATTGTCAAATTCATAAGGTACTTCTCCCGACCTGTCAAACACAAGTGGTTCTTTACGGATAAATCGTCCTAGTATTGAATTTGGTATTCTGACGTACGAAACTACGCTAATGACCCATATGAAAACTAAAAGAGGAAGTAGCCAATAAGGGTTGAAATCCAGAAACACTTTAGAGATAAGATAGAGAGAATTCTCAATCACAGTGACGTGTAAGCAAAACTCCAAAAGTGACATACCAATTCGTTTGTCTTTTGTCATGTTTTTTAGTTCGGAACGAAATGACTTAAGAGGTCACGCCAAGCCCTAAGTCGAGTATTAAAACCGCCGCTACGTTATCCAGGTTCGTCTGATCAAATTAAGCATATGTACTTAAAAGAAGACTGGGAGCAACAAAGTCATGGCAACTGGAAATTCGAAAATTGAAGGCATATCTCGGTTATACGCCTGACAGTCGAGAACATCGCACAATATCGAGGAAGCACGCGTAGATAGTGACTCAAAACGTAATGCCCAACCCGATAACCCTGCTGCAAACATACCAGCCTCGCTGAAACCCAGAGCAATCAATGCAAATACGACAAACGCAAGACCTACGGTTCTGCATAGTTCCAGTTAGCCACTCGTTGCAAACCCAATCGCTTGGATAGTCGTGCATGTAGATTCGATCTTAGATACTGTTGAGACGCACGATCTTAGGCACAACGCATCAAGGACGAACGCTGATATTTCCGCGCTGACGAAGGAAGGATTTGATGAAGACCGTCATAATTCGATTCGAATGCTCGCTTGCGGTCGACACGCATGATTTCGAACCAAAACAGCCTCGAGGTAGCGCCTGAACTCCAAACCTCACATTGGTTCAACTCCGATCAGACACTTAGGCTTGAGGAGCTTCGTGGCCGAGTTGTCGTGCTTGTCGCATTTCAGATGCTCTGTCCGGGTTGCGTCGCTCGAACCATTCCATTAGCGCAGCGATTGGATCAGACGTTTGACCGGAATGAGTTAACAGTCCTAGGTTTGCACACGGTATTCGAACACCACGATGTAATGACGCCAAAGGCGCTCGAAGTGTTTCTTTCCGAGTACGGTGTCAGTTTTCCTGTCGGCTGCGACACGCCTGATCCGAACGGCGGCGCAATCCCATTGAGTATGCGTGCTTACGGCATGCAAGGTACACCCACACTAGTCATGATTGATAGTCAAGGACATCGGCGTGCTCAGCACTTCGGTGTACACGATGAATTGGTGCTGGGTGCGGAAATTGGCTTGCTACTTACCGAACGACATCAGCACGAGGGGTGAACGAACAGTACTGAAGGCGCAGACCGCTATTGAAACAACATAGTATCCGTCTGTTCGATCATATACGTAAATCTAAGTTAACGAACGCTCCGTCACGCTACAACACAGCTACTTACAGTTGAAATCTGCGCTTCTAGGCACTATATTGTCAATAAGGCTGGGAAACTAAACAAAAGGTACCCACTTCGTGACCACGCACGCTTTAGCTAAACCAACGAATCTAGATTTTGAGGAGGGGACGCTTGGTGATGTCCCCCTGAGTTGGGGTTCACCTACCCAGCGAGGCGGGTACACCGTTCGACTCTCTGCAAAAGCACCGAAGCGTGGTCGTCGTTGTGTCGAAATCGCCAAAACCGACGTGGACGAAGGCTCTGAAGCGTCATTCGGGAATGTCATGCAGATGATCGACGCCACTCCGTTTCGAGGTAAGCGATTGCGTTTTACCGGGTGGGCGAAGACCCGAAGCGTCATTGCTGATTGGCTGAAATTGTCGTCTAGCCGAGCTCAAGCGTGGCTTCGCGTCGATCGTCCACTCGGTACGACTGGTTTTTTCGACAACATGCAAGATCGACCAATCCGCTCAAGTAGCTGGCGCCGCTTCGAGATCATTGGCGACATCGCCAAAGACGCTGAGTACATCAATTTAGGTCTGATCCTCCAAGGCAACGGTAAAGCATGGCTCGATGATGTTCAAATCGAGATTCTGGGCGATGGCGGTATAGGGAATCAGCCTGCTCATAAGTTGAACCCGCGTCGACTACAAAATCTCGTCGCACTAGCGCGGCTAATTGGGTACGTACGCTTTTTTCATCCCACCGAAGCCGCAAAAAACACCGACTGGGATCTATTCACGATTAACGCGATCCGACGAGTCGAAGAAGCAGATTCTTCCGAAGAACTTGCTCAATTTTTGAACGAAGTATTTCAGCCAGTCGCACCTTCCGTACAAATCGATGTGTCTGGATCGGACCTAAAGTTGCCGGAGTCTTTCAGTAACCTGCAATCGGACACCCGCGTTCGTTTCTGGGAACACCGTGGCGTTAATTTGGATGGCACACGCTCGATCTATTCAAGCAAACAACGTGTCTCATCGAACGCACCAGTGAGTCCTCGCGACCCCATACGAGTCGATCTTGACGGAGCTGTCTCGACGCTTGTCCCAACCGCGATCCCGATATCAGACGGGGTCTCCTATGAAGGAATTGCTTTCAAGAAACTGGACATTGATGGCTTACCCAACGACTGGCAGCCGTCGACCGATGATCGGTCGACTCGACTCGCCGCCATCATTTCGTCTTGGAATGTGTTTCAACATTTCTACCCCTACTTCGATGTCGTCGATACCGACTGGGACGAAGAATTGATCCGTGCGTTGGTTGCTACTGCGACTGACGAGAACGCGTCTGACTTCCGCGAACACCTCGACCGACTCATCGCAGCTCTGCACGATGGTCACGGTCGCGTGGTTCCGATGCCCCTCTTTGTACCTCCGCCGGTTGCATTCGATTGGGTCGGTGAATCAATCGTCGTAACCGCGATTGCCGAAGATGTAGACAACCGACTTCAAATCGGTGATGTGGTAACCGAAATCGATGGTCAATCCATAGAAACGATCTTAGATTCCTTGCGCGAACGTGTTTCAGCCGCAACACCTGAATTCCTTCGCGTTGGCATTCTCGGACGCTTGGGATTCGGTCCGAATCGTTCGACATTTACACTCAAGACGCGCTCACCTACAGGTGAGGAGAAAGAAATTTCGCTGGAACGAAAGGCGACATCAAACTACCCGAAGCCGCTTCGGGAGGCGCGTCCCCAACAAGGATCGGAAATAGCTGAGGGAATCGTCTATGTGGATCTAGATCGCATAAACCGCGTGCACGAATTCAAGCGACTGATTCCGAAGCTCGCGAAGGCAAACGGGATCGTGTTCGATCTTCGTGGCTACCCTAGTTTCAGTTTTACACCAGTCATTTCACATTTGATCGACAAGCCCATAACTTCTGCACAGTGGCACATTCCGCTCGTATATCACCCCGACCAGCGCGACATGAAGTTCACATTTAGCAACTGGCAAGTGAAGCCGCGATCCCCTCGATTTACGACGAACATCGCATTCCTCACGGATGGACACGCGATTAGTGCCGCCGAAACGTTGATGGGAATCGTTGAACACTATCAATTGGCAGAGATCGTCGGCGAGCCTACAGCCGGAACCAACGGAAATGTCAACTCCTTTACCTTACCTACTGGCGACACGATCTTTTGGACGGGGATGCGAGTACTGAAACACGATGGCGCTCAACATCACGGCGTTGGCATTCAACCGACCATACCAGTGTCGCGCACCATCGAAGGCATTGCCGCTGGTAGAGACGAATTTCTTGAACGTGCGGTTGAGGCTTTGAGCCAAGTCTAGGCGTTCAGTTGATCCACATCGGTTCCACCGAGACGGGAAACGTGACTAACCTCTTAATCAGTTAGTCGGATCACGCTAGAACGAGGACCTTCGTCAACCAATCCATGAACGAGAACTAGATTCAACCTTCCTCCTCCGATTCAGTACTGCGCTGCACGAAATCCTGAAGCACGCGTTCATAGAACTTACAAAGACGCGAATAGTCAACATCGGGTGGTAGTCGATTAGTGAGATGGTGCTCGAGCGCATCGAGAATTTGATGCCATCCAGCTGTTACTCCTGGATTCCACACTTCGATCAATCCGCCGGGATATTGATCAACCGACTCCATTGTCATTCGATCAACAACCGATAGTTGCATCCGTGCTTTATCACGTTCGTCTAGTGGCTCAATCTCAAATGACCAGAACGCGTTCTCCTCGCTGTCAAACCGGATTGCGCGTTGGTCTTCGAATACGCCTATCGAGCCCGCTAGTTTAGGACTCGATGCGAATGCGTAGGACGATCCAACTCTCGGTTCGAACGTGGCCGGGAGTAACCACTTACCAAGTTCCTCAGGTCTTGAAAGAGCACCCCAAAGCTGTTCTAGGGAGACACCGAACACCCTCGAAATGTGGAACGTGTAAACGTCAGTGAAATATCCCATTCGTGGAACGAAATCGAGAAGCACGGCCCAATTGCGAAAACCGTATTCGCGTGCGAGTACGAACTGTGCGTTCTGTAGACCGAAGTTTCGTTCGTTCGAATAGAACGCGGCTACACGCGATATCGCATCGGGATCGTCCATTCGCCAAGCACGATGTAGAACCTTCGCCTGTTTGCGTAAGTTCTCAATATTGGGATTGTGGTAAGACGCCATAAGAAATCCTCTTTTTAGGTCGGTGTCCGCAAACCGGCCAAGACAAGAAGAACAAATTTCGTATGGCAGAGGGGCTTAGCCCTTCCCGCAGACTGGGCGCGTTCTGCCGATTACGCGCACAAAAAAATAATAGCATGTTCCAGACTTTTAACTCCGTTACGTATCCCGCCAAGGACAGCTTCTCTTTAAGACTTTGAGCCACCTCCACACATACGGTCGCCATCTATGCAGATATATAGTCTTTCAGCGACTTGAAGTCGCGCACCTCACCGCGTTTCGTTGTACCTGAATCAAAGCGAACAGATCGGATTCCGATCGAATCCGCAGCAGCAACGTTTAGCGCGCGATCGTCAACAAACAAATGGGGCACGTAGCCAATTCGCTCAATCAGGCATCGATACGCCTGCCTAGACGGTTTCCTAAAACCCATGTCACCGCTGATGACGAAACCGGCGAAATAACTGTCGAGCATAAACCGTTCGCGAAGTTTGATCGACCAGCGCGATACATCATTCGATAAGCACCACACGTCCCAACCATTCTCGCGAGCAGTATGAAGAAAGTCGAGCACGCCATCGTTGAGATCGTGTCCCGCAAGATACTCGTCTTCAATGTTCGGATCCAAGCCGAGTGCACGCCAAAAATCATCGACATCAAGATGACCAAGACTTGCTCGCTCGTAGAGCTCACTTAGGTCGGTCGCACCGATTGAGCAACCGTGATCCCTAATAAAAGGAACGAGCAGCTCTGCCACATCGTCCTGTGCCCGAAATATGACACCCATCGCATCCAATACAATCGTTTGATTAGCTGTCATCTCGCGTATTAAAGTCTGACATAGGTGTACTGTAGCCTCAACGACATCTAGCTTAACCGTCGTCGAGGTCGCTCAAGGAAAACGAGTACAGAGTCGCACCAAGTAATACAAACTGAAGGCGCGATTGGCCCGTCGCATGTGGCTCGAACGCACTCTCGTCCAACCACCGTATCACGGCGTCCGATACCGTAGCAGTTAGAGGCTGGGACTCAGCTACTACCCGCCCTTCGTGATTCAATACATGCGCGACAAGCTCACTTCCATCAGGTATATCCGCAGACACGCTTAGCTGTTGCTTGCCCTCATATAGAGGTACGGTCGTCACCGTTGCTGATTCATTTTTATTCAATGCCTTGTAACCAGCGAAGCCGTCGGGGCGTAGCGTCGCTAGACAGAAGTAACCGTTTCGCCAGCTTGTATGAAACCCGTCATTACCACCGTAATATAAACGAATCTCATCTCTCTCGAACACCGGACAAGCCGCGGGGAAGACACAACCCCAGTCGTAATCCCCTTCGTTATCACCGTTTGGAATGAAAGGCGTTCCAGGTAGCACGCGGTGCCAAGTTTCCGTATCTGGACTCCACGCGAGTTCCGTCCAAACGCGATCCGAATCCTGATCATGAATGGCTAAGAGGCCGATATACACGCCAGCGTGAAAGAAGACAGGCATTGCGTACGTCTGGTGTCGCTTGTCCAGTCCCTGTAATACGACCTGCGTCCTGTCCCAAGATAGAAAATCGTCGCTAGACGTCCGCGCAACTTGACGTTCGAAAGATCTACTCCATTGTCGGGTTATCCCGACATATTTGCCAAGGGTCGGTACCCAAAACGCGTTATTGTGTGTATCTCCTGCACTTTTTGCGTCTTGACAAGTGATCGGGAGATCCCATTGGATGCCGTCGTTCGAGAACGCAACAGAGAGACTTTCGGACTTGACGAGCGTCTTGTAACGACGCGCAGGATCAGAATCCCGCGTGTCTTTGAAAACCCCCGCGCCATGTGGACCAGCTTGTTTAGACCGAGTATTACCACCGCCACGCCATAGGATATTGTTGTCCTTACTTCCGTCGTAATCGACGAGACCGAGTGCCGGTTTGTTCCACGTGAATCCATCCTGCGACGTAGCGTAACAGAGACCCATTTCTCGATTTGAGGGTGCTTGATATTTCGTCTCGCACCATTGTTCGGCGCTCATCGCCTTTGCGGAATGGTCGACGATAAACGGACTGTACCAGACCTTGTAAAGTTGATCCTCGTCGTCGAAAATGACGTTCGCGTAAAGATTGTCGAAGCGCATCTCCCAAGGCTTATCCTCGCTAAAGAGTGGATTACCTCGGTGCTTTTCAACTTCGCCGAACGTGATTTCAGCGTTTCGCGTATCGTCGACGATTCGATCATCGAGTAAAAGGTAGCGTCTCAATTTACTTAGTCCCAAATTTACGTGATTTCGAATCGATTCTTCGCGCGACGAGGCGTGAAGGCCCATTCGATCGCATATGAAATTTGGCTCGCCTGCTCGTGAACCAAACTAGAAACTCAGCTCAACAGTTCAGATCGAACATGGATGATATCGTGCGAATGCGATCTCCTTAAAGCTAAACACACGAGTCAGATCGAAGAGTTTGGCGGGGGTCAGCCACACCAAGTTTCTCGATCTGCGCTGAAGTCGAGGCTTTTTAGAATTGAGCGAATGACTACTACGCCAGCAACTTCTCAACGCGCGGCTGATGCCATCTTACTCGACGTACGTCCACCACAAGGATGTTGGAGTGAATTCGACTATCTGTGGCTTACAGATCGTTGCAACAGATTGGTGGAAATCGCTGATGGATGCCTTGAGGAGCTGCCATCGCCAACTGATCTGCATCAGTCAATTCTGTTGTTTCTCTTCCGCCTCTTCGATGAACACGTTCGTTCTGAGGACGGCGTAGCGCTTGTGGGACCGATGCGAATGAAGATTCGAGATGCCCGGTTCCGTGAACCTGATCTATTACTCCTGCGCGATGCCCATGATTCGCGGCGTCAAAATCGATATTGGATTGGAGCTGATCTCGTCGTCGAAGTCGTAAGTCCCGATGATCTTGACCGTGATTACGTTCAAAAACGACAGGACTACGCCGAGGCAAGAGTAACCGAGTATTGGATCGTAGACCCTGAACGTCAAGAGATTACCGTCATGTACTTAGATCAGGATCAGTACGATGAACGCGGTACATATGGCTTACAGGAAATCGCATCTTCGAAGGTACTCGATGGATTTACTGTAGCAGTCTCAGAAGCGCTCGATCCAGACAGCGTCCTTTAACTCGCGATAAACCTGTCGCCGCCGGTATCCGCGCTTACGATTCCACCTCACGCAAGCGTTTACTTCGAAAGCAAACCCATTGCATCTTCCAACCCACGAATCGTGAGCGGATACATGCGATTGTCAACCAGTTCCTGCGTGATCGCTACCGACGATGAGTATTCCCAAGTCTCTTGGGGGGTCGGATTGATCCAGATCAGTTTGGGGTAGAGCGTGCTGATCCGTTGGACCCAGACTGCGCCTGGCTCCTCATTCCAATGCTCGACACTGCCGCCAGAATGCGTGATCTCGTATGGTGCCATCGTGGCATCGCCAACAATCACGACACGATAGTCGCTGCCGTACTTATTAAGGATCTCCCACGTAGGAATCCTCTCGCTCAAACGGCGTTTGTTGTCCTGCCAGACCGACTCATATAGGAAGTTGTGAAAGTAGAAACTCTCAAGATGCTTGAACTCGGTTCGTGTCGCTGAGAACAGTTCTTCACAGATCTTTACGTGGGCGTCCATTGACCCGCCGATGTCAAAGAAGGTCAATACCTTGACAGTGTTTCGTCGCTCCGGCCGCATCTTGATGTCAAGCATGCCGCCGTTGTGAGCGGTCGACTGGATCGTGTTATCCATGTCAAGCTCTTCGTCGGCCCCCTGGCGCGCGAATTTACGCAGTCGGCGTAGCGCCATCTTGATGTTGCGCGTGCCGAGTTCAACGGAATCGTCTAGATTTTTATACTGGCGTTGATCCCATACCTTGCGTGCTTTGCGTTTCTTTCCTTTTCCTTTCCCACCTGGACCAGAGCGCCCGTCCTGGTCTGCGTCCCCGTCTTGTCCTTCTCGACGACCTTGCTCCGCTTCCTGACGCGCCTGTTCTTCAGCTTCTTCACGGAGTTTCTTGGCGATTCCTTCAATAAAAGCCTCTAACCCACCAAGTGATTCGATTTCAGCAAGATCTTTCTCGTCCAGCAATTGCTCAATCTCGTGGCGCAACCACTCATCCGGTATGAGGGACTCGAGCAAGCCATGCAGATCGTCTAACCCCTTGAAATACGCAGAAAACGCGCGATCGAACTTGTCATAGTTCTTTTCGTCTTTGACCAGGCAGGTTCGACTTAACAGATAAAAGTCATCAACGTTGGCATAGACGATGCGTTGCTTCATCGCCCCAATCAGATCCATCAATTCGCGGATCGTCGCTGGTACGTTGTAGCGCCGTAAGGTGAGGAAAAAGTTGATCAACATCGCTGGGTAGCCCCTAGCCGCGATTGTCTCGACGATTCATGAACGCTAGACGCTCAAGCAAGTGAACGTCCTGCTCGTTCTTGACGAGAGCACCGTAAAGTGGCGGAATGGCGCTGCTCGTATCGCGATTAGTGAGAATCTCATCCGGAATATCGTCAGCCATTAACAGCTTCAGCCAGTCAAGCAGCTCACTTGTACTCGGCTTTTTCTTCAGTCCAGGTACCTTGCGGACATCAAAGAATATTTCCATTGCTTCCTTGACCAGGTCCTTCTTGATCTCAGGATAGTGGACCTCAACAATCTGTTCCATGGTTTCCCGATCCGGGAAGTTGATGTAATGAAAGAAGCAACGTCGTAAAAAGGCGTCCGGTAATTCCTTCTCGTTATTCGACGTGATTACGACGACGGGACGGTTCTCTGCAACAATCGTCTCTTGGGTCTCGTATACAAAAAACTCCATGCGGTCGAGTTCTTGCAATAGGTCGTTCGGAAACTCAATGTCCGCCTTGTCGATTTCGTCGATAAGGAGAACGCAACGCTCTTTCGACGTAAAGGCATCCCAGAGTTTGCCGCGCTTGATGTAATTTCGAATTTCACCAACGCGCTCGTCACCTAGCTGCGAATCACGCAGTCGCGACACCGCGTCGTACTCGTAGAGACCTTGACTTGCTTTTGTTTGCGACTTAATGTGCCACTCAATGAGTTCGCAATCAAGAGATTTCGCAATCTCAATCGCTAGTAACGTCTTGCCAGTTCCTGGTTCACCTTTGACCAACAATGGACGTTCGAGCTTGACGGCAGCATCAACAGCCATTGAAAGCTCGTCTGTCGAAATATAGGTGTCGGTACTGTCAAAAATCATGGAATATCCGTGGATAGAAAACTAAGGAGTGCTTGTCGCGACGGAACTGCGCACAAGGTCGCATTTTAGCTATCTACGTTCCTGGAGGTCATCGATCTCGCGCGACACTTTCGATGTTTCGTCAACGTCGTTGTTAGACTCGTCCATTTCACTTGCCGACTGACCTGACGGTCGATATCGACGCATGGACCGTAATCGGCGATGCGTGAACTCGACAACATGACGATAGCCGAGGTTAAAGCCATAAAGCACAATAGTTGCCGCTAGGATCGTGAATGTTCCCACCGTCGCAGCTGTCGCCGACAACGCGTAGTTCGCTGCCGGGTCCAAAAACAACTGAAACGTCAAAGTTATGAAAAGTGGCGCCCAGTGAACGTCGTTAAAAGGTATTGGAACCAGCATCCAGAATACGCCCATCGAACCGACGAAAAACGCCAAGTAGAAACGTCGTCTCAGAGGGTAGACGAATAACGCGATCAACCCGATCCCAAAGGCATATAGAACGATCCAAGCTATCCAGTACGCCGACTCCATCTATCGTTTGCCTAAACCCACTTCAGGATGTGCGATTCGATGTCTTTTGGATGGACGTTTGCGGCGGAAATCACCTGATCAGTTACACTCACTCCCGCGCGTGTGACGGTTTCGCTAGTTCCCGAAATAAGCGGATGCCAATCCTCCAACGGTTGACCTTTTACTACGCGCCGATAGGCACAGGTGTCAGGTAACCAATCGAAGCTTCGAGCGTTCTCCGGCGTCAATTCCACGCAATCCGGTACGAGCGTATGTCGGTTCGGATAGTTGCTACAACGTCGTGTCGGCAAATCCAGAAGTGCGCAAACTAAGGTCGTTGTCACCACTTGATCGGTGTCGCTGTCTTGGAATCGCAATCGGCAACACTGCGCGCAGCCGTCGCACAACGCTTCCCATTCCTCGTCGTCGAGTTCCTCTAGGGATTTAGTTTCCCAAAAGCGTTCGTTCATTCTGACGAGGGTTCCCAGACGTTCAAGCGCTTATCTATTAAGGACGACGTCTCGAGCGAAGCCGTCGGCTGCCTTTACCGTAGCTTCGCCGATTATTTCCTTACGCCACTTTCCGAACCATGCGGGTAACTCGTTTTCGGCCAAGTAAGCACGGATCGCGAAGAGCAAGTCTTTATTTGACCCAAGTACTTCCTCACTAATATTCATCTGACTCGCCAGTGAGTTGCATTGCTCCCCAAGCGTACGCACCGTCTTGCGTAATCTTTTCGGCGGCGTGAGCTCGCTACGCTGCGCCGTGCTTTGAGCTCGTCGGTGTAGCTCCTGTAGTTTTCGCCGATGGCGCGATACTTGCTTCGAGGAGAGTACTTTTAGAAGAGTCGGTTCCTTTAACGAACGTTCACCCGCTAGCTGAAACAGCGCGTCCCGCGTCAGAACCCAATTCTTTGGGATATCCATCGATGACGCGAGGTCAGTACGCCAACCGTCCAAGGACCTCAGAAACTGCAAGCCGCCTTCACCGAGCTGCATGAGGCGACCCGCATTACCGACGATACGATTTGGGTCATCGACATCTGGTTTTTGCACGCGGCTTCGTTCTTCCAGATACCACTCGTATCTACCGATTGTCTTGAGTTCTTCGACCAGTAAATCCCACAGTTCATTGAGGTGGGCGATATCCAGAGCAGCGTAATCGAGCTGTTTGCGACTCAGTGGCCGCCTATCCCAACGCGAACGCTGCATTGACTTATCAAGGGTCACACCAAAATGACGCTCGACGAGTTTTGCGTAGCTCTGCATCTGACCAGCAGATAGAAACGCGAGCGCAAGTTGCGTGTCCTCGATTACGCCGAGTTCGCCTTGGAAGACTTCGTTTAGTACATCGATGTCGTTCGAAATACTGTGCGCAACTCGCACGATATTTTCATCCTGAAACCAGTGCTTGATCCCATCGAAAGGAAGATCAGCTCGCATGTCAATGATGCCGACGCGATCGCCCGTCGTGATTTGCAGTAGCTCAGGAATCGGTTGAAACGTTTTCTCCCTGGTGAATTCTGTATCAAATCCAAACGACTGCGGTGTCTCGCTGACAAACGCTTCGAGCGCATCCGCCGTTTCAATGACGGTGTAATCAGGAATCAAGCTGCACGCGTCGCTGAAACGCTTGGGTGATCGTACGACTGTTGACGTAGCCAAGCTCGCCGCCAACCGGAATACCATGGGCAATCTGCGAGAGTGAAACACCCGAATCCTCAAGCAACTCACGAACGAAATGTGTCGTTGCTTCACCCTCAACGGTTGCGTTCAGAGCAACGATTACCTCACGAATATCGCTTTGTTGCACACACGGCAGAAAGGTTCCCAGATTAAGTTCCTCGGGTCCGATGCCGTCGATTGGGGATAACAGTCCGTGGAGCACGAAATAACGACCTTGGAAAGATTCAGTTTCCTCGATCGCTACAAGATCCGCAGGCGTTTCCACGACACATAACTGACCGTTCGCGCGTTTCGGATTGCTGCAGATATCGCAAACCTCTGAATCCGACAAATTGTGGCACTTCGTACAGGATGTCACTGATGCCAGTGCGTCTTCGATCGCAGAAGCGATGTGTGCAGCATCTTCGCGATGACCTTGCAGGAGAAACAGCGTCATGCGTGTGGCTGTTTTACGTCCGACTCCTGGAAGACACTGCAGCGCATTGATAACTTGCTCTATGCGCGGCGAAAGTGATGCCACTAACGATTAAGGACTTTGAGTGCGTCTGCCATAGCCTTTTGAAGGTCGAACCCTTCAGGTGGATTTTCGAGGAATGTGGAAATCGTCTTTTGCTTCAGCGCTTCTTCCCACTTCGTACGTCCATCGTTGACAGCAGCGATCAACAGTTGCTCAAGATGACCAACATTTTCCTTGTCAAGCAGCAAAGGATCGATGTGGATCCTGCTGACCGCACCTCGAGTGCCTACGACTACCTTAACGAGACCTCCGCCGCTTTCTGTAACGACTTCCTCGTCGATACTGCCCATGCCTTCAGGGATGACTTGATTGAAACCATCTTTCAACCCTGACATCAGTTTATTCAGTTCGTCTACGTTCATATCCCAATCCTATCGTGCGGCAGATTTGAAAGAGCGAGTTATTCCGGATCAGCCTTCTTTTCGTCGCGCCATTCAGCACTGAGTACTGCGTTAAAACGCTCCTGAAAGACTTGTACGTATGGCGGTTCTTCCGCAGATGTGAACTCTCGCATCGCCGCTTCTTTAGCCTTTTCGCGTCGTGCGGTTTCCGCACGTCGTTCCTCGGTCCGTTTTGCTTGCATCTGTGCGGGTTTATCTTGCCACTCTTTACGACGCTCGTCCATGCCTGCTCCGGGTTTCTCGAGATTTTCTCGAGGCACTGAATCACTGGCGGCTGAGCTAGGTGTTACTGACGGTGGCGCTTCACTGACAGGTGAGCTAGTTGTTTCAGACGGTAGCGCGTCGCGCGGTTCTGTTTCGTCTTTTGGTTGAGAATCCGTTGGTTTAGGCTCACTGCCTTGAATCTCAATCGGCACGAAATCGAGGAGGCGCAACATCGTCATCTCAAATCCAACACGAGGTTCCGGCGCGTATTGAAGATCGCGACCGCCCATGATCAAGACTTGGTATGCCTGCTGCAACCATGCGGCATCACACTGATCTAGCAAGCTTGCTAACGCCTCCCCCGGAGACGTGTCGGTGGCATGCGACATCGCGAGCGCGTGAACGCCACTTTCTAGACCTGCTAGTACTTCTGAAAAGTCAACCCCACGCGCTACGAGTTCGGAGATCGCGCTGAACAAACCGTCGCGATCACGGCGAATCAGGTTTTCGAGTAGCACACCGACATCGTTCTGTGGTGCACAACCTAGCATGTCGACGACCGACGCCTCATTCAGTTCGGTACCACAGAGCGCGATCGCCTGGTCAGTCAGCGATAAGGCATCCCGCATGCTGCCTTGACCGAGCCTCGCGAGCGTACTAATCGAGGGATCGTCGTAGCCGATACCTTCTTGATCGAGTACATACTGAAGGTGTTGGGCGATCGTTTCAATCGACATCGTACGAAGGTGAAACTGGATACAACGCGAGCGTACGGTCACTGGTACCTTGTCCGGATTCGTGGTCGCGAGTACAAACTTCACATGTTCCGGCGGTTCCTCAAGTGATTTGAGCAACGTCTGAAAGCTTGAATCAGAGAGCGCGTGGACCTCATCGATGATGTAAACCTTGTACGTACCCATCGTTGCAAGATAAGAAATGTCCTCAAGCAAGTCACGCGTCTCTTCAACCTTGTTGCGCGACGCACCGTCTACCTCAATCAAGTCAACGAACGAACCATCCGCGATCGCAACACAGTTCGCACACGTCCCACAGGGGGCGGACGTCACGCCCGTTTCGCAGTTCAGACACTTTGCGATGATTCGTGCGAGCGTAGTCTTCCCAACGCCTCGTGTACCGGAAAACAGGTACGCATGGTGCAGCTGTTGCCTGTCGAACGCATTGGCTAGCGCTTTAACCGTTTGTGGTTGACCCACGACCTCTGCGAGTGTTCCTGGTCGGTATTTACGCGCGAGAACCTGATATGTCATGAATGGTAGTTAGATATCACGTCAGTAATCCTCGGGCTTAAGGAAGTCATACTGTGAGCGTTTAATCGCACAGGCACTGTAGTGAGAATTCTCGCTTTGCTCGAACGCAGAAAAGCTAATCAAGGTGTGCGATTATCGCAACAACGACGCTAACAAAGTGCCGAATGACTCGAACGCCTTCGCCTAATATGCGACCGATTGACCAGTTGGGATTCATACGCAGGCGTTCGTGATGAACAATCGTCGAAACCACCCATTTCTACGCAAGCCGTTTTCGATCATCGGGCATCGCGGTGCCGCGGGTCACGCGCCAGAAAATTCCTTGGAGGCATTTGAAATCGCATTCACGTGCGGCGTTGACGCAATCGAATTCGACGTCAAATACGTGCACGACGAACTGATTGTTTTCCACGACGACACCGTCGAGAGACTCACGGAATCAACCGGCAACATCGACTCGTTTTCCCCTGCCGCATTTGCAGACTTGCGCCTTCGAAATGGCGAGTCCATTCCAACTCTTGCGCAGGTGTGGGACATTGTGCCGCCTAGTGTCGCTATCAACATTGAGCTGAAGGGACCTAATACAGGTTCGCCAGTGGCTGAGTTCGTGCGCACGCACGCTCACCGTTATCTGATCTCGTCGTTCCTCGTTGACGAACTCAAGCAGTTCAAAGCGCATGTGTCAGACGTTCCCACAGCCCTGTTGACAAGAGTCCACGATATGAACATCTTGGCTACTGCTATGTCACTTGGTGTGGAGAACATCCACGTTATGGATGCGGTAGCGGATCTAAGTTATCTTCTGGCTATGTTCAACGCTGGATTCACCGTCTACGTTTTCACCGTGAATGACGTCGCACGTGCAATTCACTTACGAGAACTTGGCGTCGCAGCGATTTTTACCGACTTACCGAATGAGGTCAATCCCTCAACTCTAGATTTAGCATGACATCTGCCTAGAAAAGCTGAATCGTCATTCCTAATTCATCGAACTTCGCAGATCGAAGCTGGCATCAATTTCGGCTGCAAAGTGCATTCACTACCGAAAGCCGAATTGATCGCTTCACGACATCCGACTCTCTTGAACCCAAATCAGATATATTTGGCTTATCTAACGCGAATCGGATGGGAAATGATGGATACGAACACTGCTCAGCTGCATCAAATCGGGCAAGATTCAGACGGTGGAGACTTCGTTTCAAGCACTAGATACGAACATCCGATAAGTACACTCATTTTCGGTAATCGAATGTGCGGAAAACTTGAAGTCGTTCAAGGTCGCTTGAACGAGACTACGATCGTGGAAGTTAGTGAAACTGCTTTTAAAGAGATCGAAATCGCGGAAAGCCGTGGCACCATCATCTTCACGCGACGCACATCCCCTTATTCCCTCTTCCGTCACGACGACGCAGAGGATCGACACGAGACGTTGATCCGTGTCACAGCACCGAGAAACGTGCTGCGACGAGTCTGCTCACATAAGCGGTTAGCGACTGTTACGATCAAGGACTATGAAGCGGAGGAATTCAGCGTCAATGCTTCCAGAGGCGGCTCGGTTTATCTTGAGAACTTGAACTGTGTCAACTTCTCGTACGAGGCAGTGAGCGGTGCATGTACGATTCATGCGAAATCGATAAACGTCGAAAATCTCATGGGAGTTGCCTATTCGTCAGCTCACGTTTTACTCTCCGGTCGAACCGTGAATCATCATTTCGCATGCACCAACAATGCGATTGTTGATGCAAGACAACTAGAAACGCAGGAAGCGCTTCTAAACTGTTTCGAGACGGCACGCACACATCTTGGGAAGGTGCAGTCTTTGAAGTTACACGCGAGGCATAAGGCCAGAGTTTTCTTAAATCAAAAAGTTTCATTCGACGCAGATAGCATCAGTAAGGCACATCTGGTCTTCTAGTTAAACACTTTCGGGCCACAATCAGGCTACCTGAAACACTACGACACGCTGCAGTTTCGCCGGCGCATCTGCTGCTCAAGATAGATTAGGCTCTCGGATCGCTTGGTGACGCACGGCACGAGACCGGAATCCACAATATAGAAATCAGGGTGACGTCGCTCACGTACCCACAACCTCGCCTCAAAACCATTCAATGGTGAGGTAACCATCGTATCTTCAAGAACTTCAATGAAGCCTTTGACCGTGGACGCCGCGACCTGCGAATCCCTCGCGATCTCCGTGAGATTGATCGACTGGGTATGGAATAGAACAGCAATTGGCAAGAATCGTGCGAATCCTGGAAGATTCCGCGCCAAAGCTTCCAATCTAATCTCCTCGCCGAGGTAGAGATTGACATAACTTCGAAGGATGTCGTCACGAGATCTAAATGGCGTGACTCGTCTAGCAAATCAATGTATGTCGCGGAGGTAGCGCTTGTCGGCACCCACTTGCTCTTACCAGAGCCACGAACGCCGAAGAGAAAGAAAATGCGATTCGGCTGATCAAGAATGCGTTTCAACTACGAGTCGTGTAATTTACGCGATTATTGACGGGTATGCGCACGTTTAGGGGGACAGTTTTTTGCAGAATTTAGCTTAGGAGCATGCAAATGACTGAACCACGAAAGAAAGGACGCCAAGGCCATCGCTACAGCGACGAATTCAAGCGTGAAGC
>LXNI01001604.1_pt1 | contig 18658 bp, 20 predicted proteins | sample 809091 | NCBI WGS metagenome assembly LXNI01 (sample SAMN04870527, study PRJNA318959) | sponge metagenome | biome: 01000161; feature: marine sponge reef; material: water | host: Sarcotragus foetidus | place: Greece: Milos, Mediterranean Sea | collected 2013-05-29 | depth 5-7 m | reverse complement strand
CGTGACGATGTGGTCGCCGCGGCCGCGATCGCGCTGGGCGAGGGCGGCCCCGCGGATGGCGGCGTTGTCGGACTCAGTGCCGCCGCTGGTAAAGATGATCTCGCCGGGCTCGCAGGCGAGCAGGCGAGCGCAGCGGGAGCGGGCCTCGTCGAGCCAGCGGTTGGCGGTCTGCCCTTCGAGATAGATGGAGGAAGGGTTGCCCCAGTCTCGGGAGAAAACGGGCCACATCGCCTCGAGCACGCGCCGGTCGGGGGGCGTGGTGGCGGCGTGGTCGAGGTAGACGCGCTCCATGCTTCCCTCCGGTGACACCCCGCGCGGCGTCTGGGACGGGTCTCCTGCTATACTTTAGCCGTGCCCGGTGCTTGCGCGCCGGACAACCATGCGAACAACCCCCGAAGGAGTGCACATGACGACCGAAGCCACCACCGAGACTCAGCTCGTCACCATCACCGACGCGGCCGTTGAGAAGGCAAAGGCGCTCCTGGAAGCGCGCGACCTTCCCGAGGGCGCCCTGCGCGTGTTCGTGGCCGGCGGCGGCTGCTCGGGCTACCAGTACGGCATGGCCCTCGCCCGCTCGACCGAAGAGGACGACATCGTGCTGCAGCACAGCGGCGTCCGCATCGTCGTCGACCCGGAGAGCGCCCAGTACCTCGACGGCGCCGAGATCGACTACGTCGACGAGGTGATGAAGAGCGGCTTCAGCATCTACAACCCGAACGCGACGAAGAGCTGCGCCTGCGGCTCCAGTTTCCAGACCCAGGACGGGAGCGGCGAAGCGCGGCCCTGCGGCTGCTAGCTCTTCCGGTTCCAGGAATGCCGAAAGGGGCGCGAATGCGCCCCTTTCTCGTGCCCGCAAGGCGACGCAGCCGCTAGAGGACGTTCCGCATCAGCTCGACGTGGGTGGTGAGGAAGGCCATCGCTTCGCGGGTGGCGCGGCGGAAGCGGGCGAACTCGGCGTCCTGGAGGGCGAGGTCGTCGAAGCGTTCGAGCTCGGCCATGGAGTCGAACTCGCCGGCGATGGCGATGGCGTTGGTGCCGCCCGAGAGGGCGGTCCAGACGCTGGTGGTGGCGTCGACGCCGCGTTCGGCCTGGTACTGCAACGCCTCGGAGAGGGAGACGACGAACTCGCGGCCCTTGCCGGGCAACACCTCACCGGTCATGAGTCGGAGGAAACGGCGGGGGGCGGTCGCCTCCTCGGCGGAGATGAGCCCTTCGGAGTGGTAGGAGAGGCGGTGGATGGAGGCGTTCGTGTGGCCGGGGAGGAGGTGCCGTTCGACGTCCGCCCAGATGCCCGCGAACTGCGAGTCCTGGGTGGCGAGGTCGTTCAGGCGCTCAAGCTCCTCGAGCGTGTTGAAGTCCATCACGATGGAGACGGCGTTGGTGGGGCCGGTCATCGCGGCCCAGAGGGCGGTGCGCGCGCGGATGCCGCGGTTGTCCTGGTGCTCGATGGCGACGCGCGCGGCCGACAGCAGGTTGCCCGTCTGGCCACGCTCGACGATGCCGCGGATCAGGCGCCGGTACATACACGCTCCTGGCCGGTCGAGGCCCGCGCCAGTGTAGCAGGCGTCATCACCGGCCCTTGAACGAGGGGTCGCGCCGCTCGAGGAAGGCGCTCATGCCCTCGCGGAAGTCCTCGCTGCCGAACATGGGGCGGAGCTGCAGGTAGGTGTGGTCGACCGCTGTCTCGAAGGTCTCGTCCATGCCCAGGCGCATCATGCGCTTCGTCGCCTGCACCGAGTAGGGGGCGTTGCTGGCGATACGGGTGGCCATGGTCGCGACCTCGTCCATGAGCTCGTCGTGCGGGACGACGCGGTTAACGAGACCCAGCTCGAGCGAGCGTTCGGCGTCGAGCACGTCGCCCATGAAGGCGATCTCGGCGGCCTTCGCCCAGCCCACAAGGCGGGGGAGGTACCAGGTGCCGCCGGACTCGGGGAGGACGCCGCGACGCACGAAGACAGCGCCGAGCTTGGCCCGGTCGCTGGCAATGCGGATGTCGCAGCCGAGGGCCATGTCCATGCCGTAACCGGCAGCGGCGCCGTTGAGCGCGCAGATGACCGGCTTGTCCATGCGATGGAGCACCAGCGGGGGCGTGTTATGCAGATCGAAGAGGCGCAGGTCGGGGGCGCCGCCGCCGTCTTCGTCGGCGGCGCGCGCCTTCAGGTCGAGCCCGGAGCAGAAGCCGCGGCCGGCGCCGGTCAGCACGACGACGCGGACCTCGGGGTCGATGTTGGCGCGGTCAAGCTCGGCGGAAAGGGCGGCGAGCATGGGCCCGCTGATGGCGTTGAGTCGCTCGGGGCGATTGAGGGTGAGGGTGAGAACGCCGTCGCACTGGTCGACGAGCAGTTCGGCTTCGGACATGGGATGCCTCCTGTGTGGGGCGAGTCTTACATCAGGGCGGGTGGGGAGCAATCAGCGCAGAAGGAACTGGCCGAGGGTGAGGCCGCTGGCGCGGACCTCGGCCGCGATCTCGCGCCCCACCCAGCGGAAATGCCAGGGCTCGTAGACGTAGCCCGTGACCTTTTCCATGCCCTGGGGATAGCTGAGGACGAAACCGTGCTCGTGAGCGTGGTCGGCGAGCCAGCGGCCCTCGGGGGTGGCGCCGAAGGCCTCGACAAGCTCGTAGGCGACGGCCGCGCTGGAGAAGTCGACGGTGGTCCCGAGCTGGTGCTCGCTATGGCCCGCGCGGGCGCTCACACGGGAGGCTTCCTCCTGTCCGAGCGTATCGACGTGGTACTGGAAGGTGTTGCGCTGGGTTTCGAAGCTGCGGTAGCTGCTCACCACCGCAATCCGGTGCCCCTCAGCGGCAGCCGCCTCAAGGAGCCTGAGGAGATCGGGGAGGGCCGGCTCGATGACCTCCTGGAGGCCGTGGGCGTAGGCCTCTGAGATAGCCACGAGGCCGTCGGGCGCACAGTCCTCCTCCAGCCGGTGGAGCTTATCGAGGGGCACGTGGATGTCGCCGCAGGGCACGATGTAGACCCCGTCGGCGTTGGGCGTGGCGGTCGGGGGGGAGGGGGAGGGGGTAGCGGTGGCCGGTACCGGGGAAGGGTCCTCGGAGGAGGCCGTTCCCCCGGTAGCGTCGTCCGGGGTGGGGGAGCGGGCCACCAGCTCGTCGATGACGGCCGGCTGGCCACCGCAGGCAACGAGCGACAGGGGGAGCAGGAGGGTGGCGAGGACAAGCAGCCTGTTTCCCGACATCCTTCTGAGGATAGCGCGGGGCACGGTGGCCGCTAGCTTGTGGTGAAGGCGCTGATGCGCGGGTCGCGGCGAACGTCGTCGACGAAAGCGCGCAGGAGGGCGTTGGTCATGGCGGGATTCTCCAGCTGGAGGAAGTGGCCGGCGCCCGTAACGGGCTCCTGACGGAGGAAGAAGGTGATCTGGCGCAGCCGTTCGGGGTCGCCGAGGGGGTTGCTTCCCCAGAGGGCCATGAACGGCTTCTTGTCGGCGGCCTGCAGGAGGGCGCCGAGATTCTGGGCGAAGTAGCCGTTATCGGTGAGCTGGCCGGCGGCGACCTGCGGGTCACAGGCGAGCAAGCGCTCCTCCACATGCTCGCGGATGACGGAGTCGGCGTCTTCGTCGAAGAAGCGATCGAAGAAGACGCGGACTGGCTCCATGGTTCCGGCTTCGCGGAGCTGGGCGGCGAGGCCGCCCATCGCGCCACGGGCGGCGGAGTCGAGGGGCGGGTCGACCATGACAGAGCCGATGACGCGGTCATGGTGACGGGTGTTCGCGAGGAGCGCGACCAGCCCGCCGATGTCGTGTCCGGCAACGATGGCCGCGCCCATGCCGCGATCCTCGATAACGGCGGCGATGTCATCGGCAGCCTGGGTGAGGTCGTAGGGCGGCGTGGAGGAGGACTCGCCGCAGCCGCGCAGGTCGAGGGTGAGGCAGTGGAAGTCGCGGGAGAGGTCCTCCACCTGGGGGGCCCAGAATGAGCGGTCGCCGGCCCAGCCGTGCACGAACACGAACGGAGGGGCGCCCTGCCCCGCCTCGTCGTACCCGAGGGTGGCCTCCCCGACCTGGAGTTGCGGCACTACGCGCTGCCGCCTCTTCGCCGCCGGCGGAAGCGCGAGAAGAGCAAGGCCCCCGCGGCGGCAACCGCCGCCACCGCCACGGCGGCGCCCGCGATCAGCGCCATGCCGGGCACGCGTCGCTCGCGGGCGCGCCAGCCGCGGCGCACCTCGTCGATGTCATCGGGGATGGGGATGGGATTGGAGGCCAGTTCGGGGAAGCGGCCGGCCTCGATGTCGTCGAGGAACTCGGTGATGGCGGCGGTAAAGCCGTCGGGGTTATCGCCGGGGACACTGTGGCCGGCCTCGGGCACGACCACGAGCCGGGCGTTGGCTATCTCGGCGACCACGCGCTCGGCCACTTCCTGGCTGAGGATGTCGCTCTGGCCGCCGCGCACGAGCAACACCGGGGGGGCGAGCTCGCGAAAGCGCCGCCAGAGTTCGTCGCTGCTGAGTTCGCTACCGGAGCGGACGGCGCCCTCGCCCTCGCGGAAGCGCTTGTCGAACTTCCAGGTCCACTTGCCGTTCTCCAGGGGGCGCAGGCGGTGGCGCATGCGCTCGCGGATGTTCTCCTCGGTGCGGCGCGTATTGAAGCGCATCGCGTTCTGCACGAACTCGTCGAAGTCGAGTTCATCGGGGCCGCGGGTGAAGCGCATGATGTTGTCGACACCCTCCTTCGCCGCCTCGGGACCGACGTCGACGAGGATGAGGGCGCTTACTCGGTCGGGGTGCTGGAAGGTGTATTCGACGGCGTTGAGGCCGCCCATGCTGTGACCCATGAGGATGACCTGCTCGAAGCCCAGCCCCTCGCGCACGGCCTCGACATCGGCGACGAAGGTCTCGCGGGTGTAGTCGCCGTCGGGCGCCCACTCGCTATCACCGTGGCCACGCTGGTCGAGGTTGATGAGGCGGTAGCGGTCGGAGGCGCGCTGGCCGAATTCATCGAACATGTGCCCGGAAACGCCGAAGCCGTGGAGGGCGAGGATGACGGGTCCGTCATCCGGCCCCCATTCCTGGTAGGCCAGCTTCAGGTCGCCAGTGGCGGTGGTCGTGCGCTCACGGTAGGTGGCAGTCAGGATTCGGCCCTCCGCGGGGTCTCGCGGCGCACGAAGGCCACCGCGGGCCGTCGATGATAGCAACCGGCTTCGATGTGCGCCGGTCGGGGGGTGGGTCAGGCGCCAAGCTCGATGTAGCGCTCGACGACCCACCTGAGCGCATCGGAGGCGGTGACCACGCGATAGCCCTGGGACGTGCCCAGGGGCACGTGGCGGAAACCGCCCTCGGCCATCTTGTGGAGGGCCACGGCGACCGTCTCGTTCTCGCGAACGACGACGGGGTCGGTGGTCATATACTCGGCCACGGGGGCGTCGAGGGCGCCCGGGCGGCCAGCGACCTTCTTGAGCACGTCGCGCTCGGTGAAGATGCCGGAGAGCGAGCCGCCGTCGACGACGAGCACGGCGCCCCCCTTGTTGTCGACGAGCAGGTTGACGGCCTCGCGCACGGTCGCGGTGGGGGTGAGAGCGGGGGGCCGCGAAAGCCGCAGGGAGGCCAGCGGGGCGCTGAACGCGCTCTCGCTGATGGCCTGCTGGGGCTCGGGGATGTCGACGCTACGCAGGGGCTGGAGGCAGTTCTCGCAGCGATCGGCGCCCGCGATGTTCTCCTCCCCGCAATCGGGGCAGGGGACCATTTCACTTCCGGGGTGTGCGGTCATAGCGTTTCTCCCACGCGCCGCGCAGCCAGTGGCCGCTAGAGCACGTTCCAGGTCTCGGGGCCGGCGATGAGGGCCTCGATGTCCGGTTCAGGGGCGAGGCGAGACACATCGATCTGGTCCTGGACCAGACCATCATAGGTCTCCCGCTCGACCTGCCGGAAGATGCCGAGGGGCACGGGAAAGTCGGGGAAGTCCATACCACTCAGGATCATCGGCAGGGCGATGTCATCGCGGCTGGTGTCGTGCACCAGCAGCTCATCGTCACTCATGGGGTTCTCGACCACCTCGGGCTGGAAGCCGTTGAGGCGGACGCCGTGCTGGAGGTGCTTGCCGTAGCGGAGGGGCTTGCCGTCCTCGAGGTAGACCATGCGGTCCTGGCGCACGTCCTTGTCGGCGAACGAGGCGAAGGCGCCGTCGTTGTAGATGTTGCAGTTCTGGAAGACCTCGACGAAGGACGCGCCCTTGTGCTTGGCGGCGGTGGCGAGGGTGGCCTCGAGGTGCTTCGTATCGCGGTCCACCGAGCGGGCGACGAAGGTAGCGCCTGCGGCGAGGGCGAGCTTGATCGGGTCGAGGGGGTTCTCGGTGGTGCCCATCGGGGCGGACTTGGTGACCTTGCCGATAGGGGAGGTGGGCGAGTACTGGCCCTTGGTGAGGCCGTAGATGCGGTTATTGAAGAGCACGACCGTCACATCGACGTTGCGGCGGAGGAGGTGCATGAGGTGGTTGCCGCCGATGCTGAGGCCATCGCCATCGCCGGTGATGACGAAGACGGTGAGCTCGGGGCGGGCGGTCTTGAGGCCGGTCGCGATGGCGGGGGCGCGGCCGTGGATGGTGTGGAATCCGTAGGTGTTGACGTAGTAGGGGAAGCGGCTGGAGCAGCCGATCCCGCTGACGAAGACGATCTCCTCGCGGGGAATACGGAGGCCGGGGAGTGTCTTCTGCATTTGCGCGAGGATCGAATAGTCCCCGCAACCGGGGCACCAGCGGACTTCCTGGTCGGAAACGAAGTCCTTCCGCGTGAGGAGAGGGATCTCCTCTTCGATCGCGCCGTTGGCACTGGCTGATGTCACTGGATAGCCTCCCGCGGCGAGGGCCGCCGCTAGAACTAGAACTCGAACTCGAAGGGGCCGGAGAGGCCCAGGACCTCGTCGATCTTCCCGGAGATCTCCGCGATCTTGAACGGCTGGCCCGCGATCTTGTTGAAGGGAATCGCGTCCACGAGGAACTGGGAGCGGATGAGCACCGAGAGCTGCCCGTTGTTCAGCTCCGGGATGATCACCTTGTCGTACCGCGAGACGACCTCGCCGAGGTTGGCGGGGAAGGGGTTGAGGTGGCGGATGTGCGCAGATGCAACGGACTTGCCCTCCGCCCGCGCCCGCTCGCCGGCGCTGGTGATGGCGCCGTAGGTGCCGCCCCAGCCGAGGAGAAGGATGTCTCCCTTGTCGGGACCGGTCACCTCGAGATCGGGGACGTCACTGACGACACGGGCAACGCGCTCGGCGCGGGTGAGGGTCATCTTGTGGTGGTTGCCGGGCTCGTAGTTAATGTCGCCGGTCTCGTACGACTTCTCAAGGCCGCCCACGCGATGCTCGAAACCTGCTTGGCCGGGAACGGCCCAGGCGCGGGCGAGCGTATCGGGATTGCGCTCGTAGGCGTGGGAGACGCTGCCGGGGTCGGCGTGGCGCCACTCAACGGGAGGAATGTCCTCCAGCCGGGGGATAGGCCACGGCTGGGAGCCGTTCGCGAGGTAGCCGTCGCTGAGGATGATGACGGGGACCATGTACTTGAGGGCGATGCGGAAGGCCTCGATGGCCATCCAGAAGCAGTCGCCGGGGGTGGAGGGCGCGACAATGGCGACGGGCGAGTCACCGTTGCGCCCGTACATGGCCTGGAGCAGGTCGGCCTGCTCGGTCTTGGTCGGCATACCAGTGCTGGGGCCCGCGCGCTGCACGTTGAGCACCACGAGCGGGAGCTCGGCCATGACGGCGAGGTTGAGGCCCTCGCTCTTGAGGGCGAGGCCGGGGCCGCTGGTGCCGGTGAGGGCCATCTGGCCCGCGTAGGAGGCGCCGATAGCGGCGCAGACGGCGCTGATCTCGTCCTCGGCCTGCATCGTCTTGACGCCGAAGCGTTTGAAGCTGGCGAGCTCGTGCAGGACGTCGGAGGCGGGGGTGATGGGGTAGCTGGCGTAGAAGAGGGGCAGGCCCGCGAGGTGCGAGGCGGTCACGAAGCCGAGGGCCGTCGCCTCGTTCCCGCTGATGTGTCGGTAGACGCCGGGCTCGACATCGGCGGGGGGAACCTCGTAGCGCTCGTGTACGAGCTCGCTGGTCTCGCCAAAGGCGTTGCCTGCGCGGAGGGCGCGCAGGTTCGCCTCGAGCACGACGGGGTTGCGCTGGAACTTATCGGTGGCCCAGCGAACGACGGTGTCCATGGGGCGGCTGAAGAGCCAGAGGACGAGCCCGAGGGCGTAGAAGTTGCGCGAGCGGAAGCGTTCCTTGGCGCCAAGCTCAAGGCCGTCGAGGGCGGTGGCGTTGTTGCCGGTGATGTCGATCCGCATGAGGCGATAGGACGAGAGGGACCCATCCTCGAGAGGATTGCTCTCGTAGCCCGCCTTGCGCAGGTTGGTCGCGTTGAACTCGCCTTCGTCGACGATGAGGAGGCCGCCACGGACGAGATCGCCAAGATTCGTCTTGAGGGCTGCGGGGTTCATCGCCACGAGCGCGTCCGGGTTGTCGCCCGGGGTGTGGATATCGTTGCTGGAGAATGAGAGCTGGAAGCCGGACACGCCGGGGAGCGAGCCGGTCGGTGCGCGAATTTCGGCCGGGTAGTCGGGCAGGGTGGCGAGATCGTTCCCGTAGACGGCGGTGGTACGAGTGAACTGCGTGCCCGTGAGCTGCATCCCGTCGCCGGAGTCACCGGCAAAGCGGATGGTGACGCGATCGCGCGTCGTGATAGCTTCGGAAAGCGGTGACTCGATTTCGGTGGTCATCCTGTGACTATCCCCCCTCCCGCTTCGCCACGACCTGGTGGGGGCGTGGCGGCAGGTTCAGCACTTCCTCGGGAAAAGATTCGGCGAAGTGCTGCAGAAGCTCGCCCAGACGCACAAGCCCGACTACGGCATCATCGTCCATGACCGGCAGGGTGCGATAGTTGTAGCGCTGCATGAGCGCGATCGCATCGCCCACGGTGGTCATGGCGGAGATGGTGACCGGGTTTCGGGTGAGCAGGTCCGGGTCGAGCGGCTGGTCCCAGTCGAAATCCGCAGACATGCAGCGCGTGAGGACATCCCGTTCGGTGAAGATGCCGAGGAGCTTTTCCTCCTCCACGGCGAGCACGCACGAGCGCGCGCCCGAATGCATCCGCCGGACGGCGGTGCGAACGGTGGCCGTGGGAGGGAGGAACACTGGCTCCGCGAGTGGGAGCTCGCCCACGCGCTGGTCTATGAACTTCGCAAGCCGGGACCGATCCATCCGTTCCTGACTGCTTTCGCGAGCCGCGGGTCTGTGCCCTTCGGCGACGCTAGGCTCCGCTTCGGAGTGTAGCGCCTTTCGTGCTTATACACGCCAGCGGGGCCACCTGCCACGGTCGCGCTTACATCTTCAAGGGCCTGCGATTGGCGCATACTGTGACAGAGCCGAGGGGGTTACAATCCCGCCGCGCGAAACTCGGCCGAGGGGGCCAGGGAATGAATATCCGGATCGTGGCAATAGCCCGCCCCGTGGGAACAGCAGGGGAAGAGATCGCCCAGTTGACAGCGGAGAAGCTGGGCTTCCGCTTTTACGACTACCAGGTGGTGCAGACCGCCGCACAGGAAGCGGGCGTCTCGCCTGAGACGGTGAGCGAAGCGGAACACACACCTTCGCTGCTCACACGCATCCTGGAAGCGCTCGCGCGCAACCCCAGCATGCCGGTGGCTGCCTGGGCGGACCCGGTGCCGCTGGCCACCAACCCGCTCCTGACCTCGACGGAATACCGGCGCTTCATCGAGGACGTGATCCGTGACCTGGCCGACCAGGGCGAGGCCGTCCTGATGGGACACGGCGCCCCCATGGTCCTGCAGGGCCGGTCCGATACGCTGAAGGTGCTGACGACGGGCTCAACGGACCTGCGGGCCCAGCGCATCGCCAAGGGCATGAACATCGATGTGGACTCCGCGCGGAAGACGGTGACGAAGACGGATGCGGAGCGACAGGACTATTTCCGCCGCTTCTACAACCGAGCCTGGCTCGCGACGGAGAACTACGACCTCTGCCTGAACACGGACCGGCTAACAGCGGACCAGGCGGCCACGCTCGTTGCGCAGGCCGCGGAGATGCACTAGGGCCAGCGTCAGGCCCGCTCGAAGGCGACGATCGCGGCGCCGAGGAGCACGGCTTGCAGGAGCGCGGCGGAGGCGAACAGCCAGAGGCCGGCGGCCCGCTCGCGGGCGTGCAGGACAAAGCCAAGGGCGAGGTTAACGGCCACGATGCCGCCTCCCACAGCGCCGATGCGCAGCAGCTCGGAGGGATCACCCACGCGCACGATGCCCGTATCGCGGGGGAAGTCGATCTGCACGAGCGCGGGCAGGTCGGGGTACTGGCTGAAGAGGTAGCCGCCGAGCACGCCGAGCGCCACCAGCACGAGGCTGAAGACGAACCAGACATCCCGATCGCGCCAGAAGGGGAGGAGGGCCAGGCCACGGGGTTCGGCCCGCTGGGGTTCGGCCGGCTCGAAGCCGACAATCAGCCGTCGGGAGCAGGCCTCGGCAAAGGCAACCTGGTCGGGCACGGTGAGGCCGTAGGTACGCCCCGGCGTAACGACAAAGACGTTGTCCTCGGGCCGGTTATGGGTTGCGAAGAAGAGGGTCGGACCGAGGCTGGAAGCCACGCCCCGGCCGATGTGGCAGCCCCACCAGTTCAAGCCCGTGACTGACTCCTCGCCGACGGTGCGGCCGGGTACGACGCGCTGGATGTCGACGACGGGGACGATGACCTCGCCACCGCACCAGCGAATGCGCAGGGCGTCATCGTCGATCTGGTAGGCGAGGCGCGCGACCCCGAGGGTCCACCAGCCAAAGAGAAGCGCGAGCCCGCCGAAGAGGGCGACCACCACCCAGGCCACGAACGTCGTCAGTTCGATGGCGGAGCCGCCAGCGAGCACGCCGGCCACGAGCGCGATAAAGGCTGCCCATACGGTGAAGGCGCCGCCGACGATGACGCCGAGGGCGCGGGGAGGGCGGAAGGTCTCGGCGTCTACGACGCCACCCGCACGCGGGCCGGGGTGCACCACTGTCCGTACTTCTCACTCTTTCCGCGAATGACGTCGAAGAAGATGCGCGACAGCTCCATGGTAATGGGGCCGGGGTCGCCGCCACCGACCAGGCGGCGGTCGATTTCGGTGACGGGGGTGAGGTGGGCGGCGGTGCCGGTCATGAACACCTCGTCGGCGATGTAGAGCTCGGAGCGGTCGATTGAGCGCTGCACCGTCTCGATGCCAAGCTCGTTCGCGGCCAGCTCGACGACGGTGGCGGCGGTGATGCCCTCAAGGATGTTGTCGGAAGGGGCGGGCGTGATGAGCTTGCCGTCACGCACGATGAAGATGTTCTCGCCGCTGCCCTCGGAAACGTGGCCTTCGTGGGTGAGGACGATGGCCTCATCGAAGCCGTTCAGCTCGGCCTCGGACTTGGCGAGGGCGCTGTTCACGTAGATGCCGGTCACCTTGGCGCGGGGCGGGATGCCGTTGTCGTCGACCCGCCGCCAGCTGCTGGTGTGGCAGCGGGCGCCCTTGTCGATATCGAGGTAGGGGCCGAAGGGGGCGATGAAGATGAGCAGGTCGCTCTCGAGGCCGTGGAGGCGCACGCCGAGGACCTCGGAGCTGATGTAGACCATGGGACGGATGTAGACGTCCTCTTCGTAGCCGCTGCGCTCGACGATCTCGACGGTGAGATCGCAGAGACGGTCGATCTCCTCGTGCATCTGGAGGCCGAGGATGTGGCTGCTCTGGGCGAGCCGCTCGTAGTGCTCGCGCACGCGAAAGAGGTAGAGGCAGCCGTCCTCGTCGTTCCAGTTGCCGCGGATGCCCTCGAAGACCGCCGTTCCGTAGTTGAAGGCGTGGGTCATGACGCCCACTTTCGCCTCCTCAAGGGGGACGATCTGACCTTGGAAGTAGGCGTAGGGCGTTGGCATCGGCGGGTACTCCTCGGGGCTGCTGGCGACTTCAGTATACCCGCGGGCCGCTAGTGGTCCGCCGGGGGATTGCTGAAGAAGGTGGGCTCGCGGCACTCGTCCACGGAGCGTTCCTTGCCCGCCAGCCGCTCGCGCACGTCGTCGTCGGGCAGCGGTGGGGGGAGGACGAGGGGGCTGGTGGGATCGTCGACCGCTTCCTCGAGGTACTCGATGAAGGCCCGGTGGAAGTCGCGCAAGTCGGCGGGGGGTTCGACGGCCTCCAGCTCATCAATGAAGTCCTCGATGACAGCGGCGATGCCCGCCTCATCCGTCTCCACGAGGATGGCGTCGGAGAAGCGGTCGAGGTTGGCGCACATGACGGCGAGATAGCCCTCGTCGTCGACGGCGCTCGGGGGAGGCCCGTCGTCGCAGGCGAGAACGAGCAACCCGAGGACGGCTGCGAGCGCGAGGACGGGGAGGGTACGGGCCATCCCGGAAATCGTACGCGCGGGTTCCGTCTGCGCTACAGGACGATGCGCCGCACGGCCCCGGCAGGGGCGCGCCGCCAGTTCTCGACAACGTAGCGCTCGGCGCCGTTGATCTCGCGGCGTTCCATGCGGCAGCGCCGGGGCGATTCGAGCTCGCGGCGAGCCGGGCGCGCCCAGCGGCGGAGCGCATCGGGATCGGAGACGGGGAGGACATCGCCGGCGTCGAGCAGCAGCTCGACTTTCGCGATGCCAAGGGCGAGGAGCCAGCCGCTCGTGAGCTCGGCGAGCGCCATGTGGAAGTCCCGGTCGGCGAAGGTGACGGCGAGCCGGCCGGCCCCGCTCTCCCCGCCCGCGAGCAGCAGGGTCGCGCCCGGCGACGGTTGGGCAAGGGCGCCCGCCGCCCCGCGAACGTCGGCCAGGAGTTCGGGGAGGGAAGCGTTCCCGGGGGGCGCTCCCAGGGCGTACTCCGTGGCGTGGGACTCGTGCAGGTCTCCCACTCCACCGGAGTCGAGCCAGTCTTGCCAGGCCGCGCCATCCCCCGCCAGCAGGGCCGCGCAGGCGGCCTCGTGGTCGGCGGCAGCGGCAATCAGCGGAACGGCGGCGGCGTAGCCGCCCCACTCGATGGCGTGGAGCGCGTGGAGGCGCGCGAGCCACGCACGGGATCCGGTCGCGAGCAGGGCCGCGACCGTGACGTTGCGATAGCGCGAACCGGCGGCTTCGTTGGCGATGGCGGATTCGAGGCGCAGGCCGTCGAGGACGAGTTCGACGGTCTCGCCGAGGACGAACGAGGTCTGGCGGTGGGAGTCGGCGGACCCAGCGGCGCCGGCGGGGGGCCGGGATGAGCGTTCCGCCTCGGGGTAGACGCGGGGCGGTGAGATGCGGAAACCGGGCATGGCCTAGTGCCGGTCGCGGGGCCTGCGACGGCGGCGGGCGCGGCTGGGGCGTGAGGGCGGGGTCTCGGCGGGGGGGCGGGGGCCGAGCTGACGGATGGCCTCCCAGCCGGCGTAGCTGGCGGTCGCTCCCAGCTCCGACTCGATCTCGAGCAGGCGGTTGTACTTGGCCGTGCGCTCGCTGCGGGCGGGGGCGCCGGTCTTGATCTGGCCCGCGCCGGTGGCCACGGCGAGGTCGGCGATGAAGGTGTCTTCGGTTTCGCCGGAGCGGTGGCTGATAACGGCGGTCCAGCCGGCGCGGTGAGCGAGGGCGATGGCGTCGAGGGTCTCGCTGAGGGTTCCGATCTGGTTGAGCTTGACGAGAACGCTGTTGGCGGCCGCCTCACCGATGCCGCGCTGGATGCGCTCGGGGTTCGTCACAAGCAGGTCGTCGCCGACGAGCTGGACGGAGGCGCCGAGGCGCTCGACGAGGGCGCTCCAGCCGGACCAGTCATCCTCGGCGAGGCCATCCTCGATGGAGGCGATGGGGTAACGCTCGGCCCAGCCGGCCCAGTGGTCGATGAGGCCCTCGCTGGTGAGCGTGCGGCCCTCCTTCTCAAGGATGTATTCGCCGCCCTGGTAGAGCTCGGTCGTGGCGGGGTCGAGGGCGAGGACGAGGTCGGAACCGGGGCGGTAGCCGGCGCCCTCGATCGCCTCCAGCACGACCTGTACGGCTTCCTCGTTGCCCGGCAGGGAGGGGGCGAAGCCGCCCTCATCGCCGATGTTCGTGCTGAGGCCGCGGTCGGAGAGGATGCGCTTGAGCGACTGGTAGACCTCGGCGCCCATGCGCAGCCCTTCGGAGAAGGTCTCCGCGCCGACGGGCATGACCATGAATTCCTGGAAGTCGGTCGAGTCCTCGGCGTGGCGGCCGCCGTTGAGGATGTTGAACATCGGGACAGGGAGGCGGTGGGAGGCGGCCCCGCCGAGGTAGCGGTAGAGGGGTTCTTCGGCCGAATCGGCGGCGGCGCGGGCGACGGCGAGGGAGACGCCGAGCATCGCGTTCGCGCCCAGCCGCGCCTTGTTGGCGGTGCCGTCGAGGTCGATGAGGAGGCGGTCGATGGCGCGCTGGTCGGCGGCGGGCTGGCCGATGAGGGCGGCGTTGATCTCGGCGTTGACGTTCTCGACCGCCTTGAGCACGCCCTTGCCGCCGTAGCGGCGGGCGTCGCCGTCGCGCAGCTCGACCGCTTCGTAGGCGCCCGTGGAGGCGCCGGAGGGAACGGCGGCCTGGCCCACGGAGCCATCGTCGAGGAGGACCGAGACCTGCACGGTGGGGTTGCCCCGCGAATCAAGGACTTCGCGCGAGACCAGCTCTTCGATCAGCATCAGGAGGCTCCTGCCGCCAGGCGTTCGCAGGCGTCGATGGCGGCGCTGGCATCGTCGCACGAGAGGAGGGGGGCGGTGGCGCCGTCGGGGAGGGTCAGGTCCCAGCTGCCCATGGTGACGACGGGCTTGCCGGCGATGAGGGCGAAGGCGATCTCGCTGAGGGTGCCGTAACGGCCGCCGACGGCCACGAGGGCATCGGCGGTACGGGGGATGATCGTGTTCCGGGCGAAGCCGATGCCGGTCACGATGGGCACGGTCACGTATTCGTTCATGTCGCTGCGATCGTCGCCGGGCAGGATTCCAACAGTCACGCCGTCCTCGGAGCGGGCGCCGCGGCAGACCTCACGCATGACGCCGCCACGGCCGCCGCAGACGAGGGTGTGTCCGCGCGAGGCGAGCTCGCGCCCGACGGCGTATGCCGTTTCGCCCTCCGCAGGGCTGCACTGCTCGCCGCCGATGACGCCGATCATCACTCCTCTTCATCCTCCTCGGGGGCGGCATCGACGCGAACGAGGGCCTCGGGGCTGTCGAGGTAGTCGATGTAGAGGATGCCGTTGAGGTGGTCGATCTCGTGCTCGAGCGCCTCGGCGAGGAGGTCGTCCTCGGCACGGATGCGGACCTCCTTGCCGGTGGCGGGGTCGATACCCTTCACCAGCACCTTCACCGAGCGGGTGATCTCGCCGCGGAAGCCGGGGACGGAGAGGCAGCCTTCGTTGAGGACGCGCTCGCCCGAGCGCTTGATGATCTGGGGGTTAAGCAGGGCGAACGGCTCCACGGGGGGTGTGTCGAGGACGATCACCTGCAGGGGGATGCCGATCTGGGGCGCGGCGAGGCCGACGCCGGGGGCGTCATACATCGTCTCGAACATGTCCTCGATGAGTTTGGGGATGCTCGAATCGCGGGCGCGGACGCGCTTCGCCTTCTGCCGGAGGACGGGATCGCCGGCGCGCCGGATGGGGTGAATCGCCACGGATCGCATTGTACGGAGACGCACGATTCGAGCGACCGGCGTGCACTGCGCCGGGCGTCGCGGGCACTTCGTGTACCAAGTACACTAAGTCCGTGAGCGATCCCCCAGGGGCGGACGGCCAGTACCGGGCGATCGTGATCGGCAGCGGCATGGCGGGCCTCTTCGCGGCGCTCGAGGCGAGCGCGCTGGGGCCGGTGCTCCTCATCACCAAGGCGGAGCTGCACGAGGGCAGCACGCGCCACGCGCAGGGCGGCATCGCGGCCGCCATTGGCCCGGACGACTCCCCGGAACAGCACCTGGCAGACACGATTGCGGCAGGCGCGGGCCTCGTCGACGAGGCGATGGCGCGCATCCTCGTGGAGAGCGCGCCCCGCCGCATCCGCGACCTCGAACGGTACGGCGTCAGCTTCGACAGCGAGGGGGACAGCCGGGCCTTTGGTCGCGAAGGGGCGCACCGCACCGCGCGCGTGCTGCACGCGCGCGGCGACCGCACCGGGGCCGCAATCACGACCGCGCTCGCGAGCCAGGTCGCGAGCGGCCAGATCACGGTGCGTGAACACACCCTGGCGACAGCGATCCTGCTGGAGAACGGCAAGACCGGGGGGGTCGTGACCCTCGATGAGAGCGCCGGGACGCAGCGCGCCTTCGAGGCGCCGACTGTCATCCTCGCCACGGGCGGGGCAGGGGCGGCTTTCTCCCACACGACCAACCCGCCTGTGGCCACAGGCGACGGCATCGCGCTCGCGTTCGAGGCAGGCGCGGAGGTGACCGACCTCGAGTTCTACCAGTTCCACCCAACGGCCTTCCGCCAGCAGGGGGCGCCGCCGTTCCTCATCTCGGAGGCGCTACGGGGGGAGGGGGCGGTGCTGCGCGACGGCGGCGGGCAGGCGTTCATGCCCCGCTACCACGCGCTTGCCGACCTCGCGCCGCGCGACATCGTGGCGCGGGCGATGGTCTCGGAGATGCGCGCCGCCGGCTCCGACCACGTCTGGCTCGACTGCACGGCGCTCAACGGGGTCGACCCGATCCAGCGGTTCCCCGGGATCGCGGCGTTCTGCGGGGAGCGCGGCATCGACCTGCGCCGCGATCCCGTGCCCGTGGCCCCCGCCGCGCACTACCTGATGGGCGGCGTTCGCACCGACGAGTGGGGCCGAACGACCGTCCCGGGGCTGTACGCGTGCGGCGAGAGCGCAGCGACGGGCGTCCACGGCGCGAACCGGCTGGCGAGCAACTCGCTGCTCGAGACCGTGGTGTTCGCCAAGCGCGCGGTGGAGCACATGGCGAGCGGGACGGGAGGGGAGATGGCGCCCACACCCGACTCGACGCCATTCGACCCGAGCGGGGGGGCGCCGCGCGAGCACGCGGGGGTCCAGCGTCTGCTGTGGGAGCACGCGGGCATCGAGCGCACGGGGGAGGGGCTGCGGGCCGGGTTGGAGACGGTGCGTTCGTGGCCAGCAACCGAAGTCGAGCCCTCACGGGAAGGGCACGAACGACGCTGGCTCACCGTCCTGGCCGAGCTCCTGCTGACCGCCGCGCTCACGCGCGAGGAGAGCCGCGGCGCGCACTTCCGTACCGACTTCCCGGAGCGGGACGACGCCCACTGGGTGCGTCGCCAGGTGTTCCATCGTGCTGGTTGAACCACCGCCGGTCGGAGCCATCGCCGCCGTCGTGCGAACGGCGCTCTCCGAGGATCGTGCCGGTGACGACGTCACGACGCAGGCAGTGGTCGACCCGGGGCTCGCCGCACACGCGCGGCTGGTCGCGAAAGAAGCAGGGGTGGTGAGCGGGCTGCCGGTCGCCAGCCACGTCTTCGCGACGCTGGACGCCGAGTTGGAGTTCGCGGCGCACGTGTCCGAGGGGGAGGGAGTGGAGGCGGGGACGGCGCTGGCGAGCGTCACCGGCCCTGCCCAGGCAATCCTCTCTGGGGAGCGGACGGCGTTGAACTTTGTCCAGCGCCTCTCGGGCATCGGCACGCTGACGCGACGTTATGTAGAGGCAGTAGCGGATACCAACTGCCTGATCCTGGACACGCGTAAGACGACGCCCGGCCTGCGCGACCTGGAGAAGTACGCCGTTCGGTGCGGGGGCGGCACGAACCACCGGCGCGACCTCGTGGCAATGGCGATGATCAAGGACAACCACCGGGAGGCGATCGCGCGGCAGGGCCAAACGCTCGCCGCGGCGGTCGGGGCAATCCGGCAGCACGCACCGGAGACGCCGATCGAGATCGAGGTGGACACGCTGGACGAGCTGGTCGCGGCGCTGGCCGCGAGTCCGGAGTGGATCCTGCTCGACAACATGACCACCGCGGAGATGCGGGAGGCGGTGGCGACGGTGGCTGGGCGGGCGAAGCTGGAGGCGAGCGGCGGCATCACGCTGGAGCGGGTCGCAGAGATCGCGGCCACGGGGGTGGACGCGATCTCGTCGGGGGCGCTGACCCACAGCGCGCCGGCGCTCGATGTCTCGCTGGAGATCGACTTCGAGGACTGAGCGCGCCTAGGCGAAGCCGACGGAACGGAGGAAAGCCGGGGCCTCACGAACAGCCTCGTCCGGCTCGCGCTGGTCGATCTCAAGGGTGATGGCGTCGAGCGACGCGAGGCCCACGGAGACCATCGGCCAGTCAAGCTGGGCGGTGCCGGGAGCGCGGTGGTCGAGGACGGCGCGCACGTCGTGGACATGGGCGCCAACGAGGTGGTCGCCGAGCTTGTCGAACCACTCCTGGTGGGGCAGGAAGCCGAGGCGGTCGAGCACCTCGCCGTGGCCGGTGTCGTGCCAGTGGCCGGCCTCGTCGGGAGCGAAGCCGTCGAGGAGGCCGAGGGATTCGTCGGGGAGGGGGATCTGGTGGTACTGGAGGCGATTTTCGAGCCCGATAACGATGCCGTGGGGGCGGGCCGCCTCCACAAGCTGTTCGAGCGCAGCCCGGGCCACCTCGAGGTTCGCCGGGGCCGCCTCTGCGCGTCGCGTCTCCATCTCCGCACGAGCCTCGCTGGCGCGGTTGCTCGTGATGCCGTGCTGCCGGAAGAGGCGGTACAGCTCGGCCTCCGTGCCCGACCAGGCCATGTCGACCTCGCCGAGGTGGACGACGAGCGC
>LXNI01001603.1_pt1 | contig 18663 bp, 8 predicted proteins | sample 809091 | NCBI WGS metagenome assembly LXNI01 (sample SAMN04870527, study PRJNA318959) | sponge metagenome | biome: 01000161; feature: marine sponge reef; material: water | host: Sarcotragus foetidus | place: Greece: Milos, Mediterranean Sea | collected 2013-05-29 | depth 5-7 m | reverse complement strand
GACAGGGGTCGCACATGCAATCGGCATACAGACGTTGGCCCATATATCTCTTTCGCCTGGAACACCTTTCCTTTCGCAGCCGTCGGTGGAGCCGGATTCGCCGCTCGCGGCTCTCCCGGCGGGCCCTTTCGATCGCGCTGGCGGTCTGTGCAGGCACCGCGGCGCAGGCTCAGACGCTACCCGAACTCCCTGAGGAGACCGCCGCAGTCGACAGTTCGACGGAGCAGGAGGGGGAGTGGCTCGCAATCAGCTCTCGCGACGTAACCCTTCACGCCGGTGACAGGATGCCGGGGCGGACCATTCTTCGCGGTGACTTCAAGTCACGCCTCACCCGTAGCGGCGCCGTCACGGCGATCGCGGATGAGATCGATGGCTACGAGACGGGGCAGATGCAGATGCCGCGCATCACCGTGGCCGTGAACCGCGACACGGTCATCGCGGGCCTGGAGGGTCTGACGCTGACGCTGTCGCGCGAGGCTCCGCTCGGCGATGCCCTGACCGTGACGGTGCAGCTGACACAGGAGCAGGACTGGCTTGTAGACACATCCTACGACTTGACCTTCGGCGCGAGCGCCGCGGAAACCAGCCTGGTTCTCGCGTCGAACCTGTTCTCCGGGAATGTGACCGAAAGCGGCGATCTCACGGCGGCTCTGGATTCGGTCGACGGTTACGACACAGGCGAGGCCACGGCGACCGTGTTCGTGGTTTCGCAGGCGGGGCCGGCGGTGACGATTTCGCTCACCCAAAGTTCCTACCTGTTCGAGGAAGACGCGGACAGCACCGCCGTGGTCGTGACTGCACGGATGGCTGCCGGCGCGCCGCGCGGTGCACGCGTGCTTGTCTCGGTGTTGAGCGAGGGTAGATCGGCATCCAGGCCGGAACTCACCGCAGTCCCGGGCGAGGACTATGCGGGGCTGTCGACGACAGCGTCCCTGGAGGATTGGGCGATGGAAGGCGGTCGGTGGGTGGCGCGTGACAGCGTTGCCCTGACGCTGCTCGACGACCAGGTCCGCGAAGGAAGAGAGAGGTTCCGGGTGTACCTGCAGCATGACGCGGGATTCACAAACGAGGTCCAACTTCTCAACCCCGACACGACCCCGTGCTCGGGGGATGACGAGTGCCGCTACCTCGTATTCGTCGACGACGAGGAGGACATTCCCGCCCTGGATCTCTCGGTCAGCGCGGATGAGATCAGCGAGGAGGCGGAGGCATCGTCCGTCGCGACCGTGGCGATCACCAACGGGAAAACCTTCGCCGCTGATCAGACGGTGACGTTCGCGTTCGCCGGCACGGCGACCGAAGGCACAGACTACGCGGTCGCTCCGGCCGACGGCGATGACCAGGCATCGGATCATCAGATCATCATGCTGGCCGACTCGACCTCGGTTGCCGTGACGCTCACGGCAATCGACGATGCCTTGGAGGATGGGAACGAGACGATCGAGGTCTCGGCGACGCACGACGGCGACGCCATCGGGAGCGCGCAAGCCGTCCGCATCCTGAACCAGGAAGTTCTGCCGAAGATCACCCTGGCCGCGAGCCGTGACACGATCATCGCGGGTCTGGAAACTCTGGTGCTGACGGCCACCCGCGAGGCACCGCTCGATTCTCCCGTGGCGGTGACTCTGCAGGTGACACAGGACCAGAACTGGCTGGCGCGCACCTCTTTCCGGTTGAACTTCGCGGCGCGCGGGAGCAGGGCCAGTGTCAGCCTGTCTCGGGCCCTGTTTTCGTCGAATGTCACTGAGAGCGGCAGCCTCACGGCAACGATCGACTCCGTGAGCGGCTACGACACGGGCGACGCGACGGAGATGGTGTACGTCGTCTCGCAGGAGGGCCCGGCGATCAAGGTGTCGTTCGCCGACTCCTCCTACCGCTTCGCGGAGGACGCGTCAGATCCGTCCGTGGCGCTTGTCGCACGGGCGGCGGCCGGGATGCCGCGCGGGGCGAGTATCAATTTCATAGTGAGTGCCAGGAGCGGGACCGCGGGGTCCCCCGGGGACTACCAGGCCGTCAGCGAGGTGATCAACCTGCCCGAAGCGAACTTCGCGCTCACCGGCGGCGTGTGGGAGGCGCGACATGAGTTGGCGCTGACGCTGGTCGACGATGATTCGTTCGAAGGCACCGAGGCCTTCGCGTTGCTCCTCGAGATGTCTCCCGGCCTGCCGAGCGAGGTACAGCTCTCGGACCTCGAGGGCGCGGCGTGCCGGGGCGGCTGCCGTACCCCGGTGCAGATCACCGATGACGAGGACATTCCCGAACTCGGTCTATCGTTGAGCGAGGAGGAGATCCGGGAAGAGGGCGAGACTGCCTCCACCGCGACCGTCTCGATCACCAACGGCAAGACGTTCGCAGTCGATCAGATGGTGACGTTCGGACTCAGCGGCGACGCGATCCCGGGCCACGACTACAGCGTGACACCGGCGGACGCGGGCCAGCAGGCCGAGGGCCATCAGGTAACGTTGCCGGCCGGTTCCAGCTCCGTCGAAGTGACCTTCACCGCGATCGACGACGAACGCGAGGAGCCGACCGAGGAAATCCGGCTTTCGGTGACGTACGACGGCAACAGGATCGGCACTGGTACCATCCACATCATCGACCGGTTCCCGGGGCCCAGGGTGGAGATCACCTTCGAAGGCGTCGAGCCGCCGCGCGACGAGTATACGGCGGGGGTCGCGACGGGCCCGTTCACCGCGCGCTTCACCTTCAGCGAGCCGGTCGCAGGCTTCACGCCGGAAGACATCGACTGGCAGACCCACTCGCTCACGACAGTGGACACCACGAGCATCGCCGTACTCGTCTGGGACTACACGGTCATCCGCGAGGGCCTGGAGTACACAGCGAAGATGATGCCGGATCAGGACGGGCGTCTGTGGATCGTCGTCGTTCCTGGAGCCGCGACATCGATGGCGACGGGCGACGGCAACCAACTCGGGGCCAACAGCCTGTGGGTCGATCTCCCGCCGGACCGCCTGATGGTGGCGCCGACCGAGTTGACGATCGCTGAGGGAGACGAGGAGGGAGCCCATTTCTTCGTCGTGCCGACGAGCGCGCCGACGGGCGACGTGACCGTGACGGTCACCGGCACGGACGGAACGGACCTTGAGGTGGACTGGTCGACGTGGACCTTCGGACTGCCCTACTGGAACGGGGGTTGGGGCGTCAGGGTCACGGCGGTTCACGACGCCGACACGTCGAACGAACGGGTGGGGCTCTGGGTGAAAGCGTCGGGAGGTGGTTACGACGGACGCGGCGCGGACCTCCGCGTCAACATCATAGACGACGACGCGGGTTCGGCGGACCGGAGCGGTGACGATGGGCCACAGCGGGACGGCCTGGAAGCGACGCTCAAGCTCCTCGGAGACGTGACGCCGGAGATGGCGGCAGCGGCGCTGCTCGGAGAGACCCGCCTGAGTGAGGCGCAACTGAACGCGCTGGACCGGCTCGGCAATCGCAACGGCCGTTACGATCTGGGCGACATGCTCTCCTGGGCCGTTCGCTGCCGGCGGGCCGAGCGGTCCAACAGCCCGCGGCGACGGCGGTCACGCTGTCATCCGCGTGAGCGCCGACGGGATGGGCGCCGCCGGCGGCGCCGAGGCCGGTCCGGCACCGCGTTCGCGTTCATCGTGGCTGCCACCCTCACGTGGGGGTGTGACCACCGGTCCGGTCTCCTTGAGCCGTCCCTTGTGGAACCGGATCCCGGTTTCCTGGCGGTTGAGTTGCTGGCACCGGCGGGTGCACACCTCGGCGGTGCATGGCTTGCCATCGAAGGCCCGGACATCGGAGAGCTCCAGGCTCCAGGGTCGGATGTGTTCGAGTCCGACGATGGAACCCGGAAGGAGGTCATCGTGGCGGGCGCCCTCTCCGCGGGTCGGATCCTGGAGTTCCAGGTTCCCGATCGGAGATTCGGGTCACTCTACCGGATCCACCTGATCGAGGTCACGGGAGAAGACTTCGTGCCGAGAGACCTGTCAGCCTACTCGGCACGGATCTCACGCTAGTCTCGTAGCGTCGAGTGTCCCGGCGCGCACAGCCCCTGTGCGCGCCGGGACGCTTTCTCGTCCGTTCCTGATTGTCGCGACGGCCACCTGCCATCTACGTTTGCCGCCTTGGGGGTCCGGGACGCCGCGCGCGGCCGGCCTATGCAGATCTGAACGGATTCGTCGAGTTGCCGGAAACAGGAGCCAGAATCCCATGCGCAAGCAGGTTGTCGTCACGTTCGCCACGCTCGCCCTCGTCTCGGCGGGCTTCGCCACTTCGCCCTCGACGCTCTTCGCGCAGGAGGCCGTGGTCTTCGACTCCGCCGATGTCGCGGGGCTCAGCTTCCGCTCCATCGGACCGCCGCGGGGCGGACGCAGCACGGCCGTAGCCGGGATCACGGAGCAGCCGCTCACCTACTTCATGGGCGGGACGGGCGCCGGGGTGTGGCGGACGGACGACGCCGGCCTCAACTGGCGCAACATCTCCGATGGCTACATCGAGACCGGCTCCATCGGGGCGATCGACGTGGCGGACAGCGACCCGAACGTGATCTACGTGGGGACGGGCTCGGCCTGCATCCGCGGGAACATCTCGATCGGGATCGGCGTCTACCGCAGCACCAATGGCGGCGACTCCTGGACCCACATCGGGCTCCCCAACGCGGGCCAGATCGGCCGCATCGAGGTCCACCCGCGCGATGCCGACATCGCCTTCGTGGCGGCGATCGGCGACCCCTTCGGGCCCAACCCCGAGCGCGGCGTCTTCCGCACGAGCGACGGCGGAGAGACGTGGGACCACGTCCTCGCGATCTCCGATAGCACGGGCGTCGTCGACCTCGCGATCAACCCGGGGAACCCGCGCATCATCTTCGCCGCCGCGTGGCGGGGCGAACGCAAGCCGTGGACCGCAATCTCCGGTTCCGAGGAATCCGGCATCTTCCGCTCGACCGATGGTGGCGACACCTGGGACCGGCTCGAGGGCGGCCTCCCCACGGGCCTCGTCGGCAAGGCCGCCGTCACCGTCTCCCGCGCCAACCCCGACCGCGTGTGGGTCCTCATCGAGGCGCCCAACGACCGCGGCGGCGTCTACCGCTCCGACGACGGAGGCGACAGTTGGCGGCGCGTGAACGACGACCGCGGACTCCAGCAGCGGGCGTGGTACTACACGCACATCTACGCGGACCCGGTGGACGAAAACACCGTCTACGCTCTCAACGTGGGCTACAACAAGTCCATCGACGGGGGCGTGACGTGGCAGAGCTACAGCGTCCCGCACGGCGACGTGCACGACCTGTGGATCAACTACGAGAACCCCGACTTCCAGGTCGTGGCGAACGATGGCGGCGGGCAGGTTACGACGACGGGGGCGGAGAGCTGGTCCACCTACTACAACCAGGTCACGGCCGAGATGTACCGGGTGTTCGTCGACAACCAGTTCCCCTACCGCGTGTACGGCTCGCAGCAGGACAACTCGACGATCATGGTGCCGAGCCGCGGGATGCCGGCGGTGCAGCCGGCGCAGCACTGGTCCGCGGTCGGGGGCTGCGAGAGCGGCCACATCGCCATCGACCCGCGCAACCCTGACGTGACGTACGCGGGCTGCTACGGCGGCAGCATCAACCGGGTGGACCGCGGGACGGGCGACGTGCGGCAGATGCTCCTCTATCCGCAGCTCCAGTTGGGGCAGGCCCCGAAGACGATGCGGCACCGCTTCCAGTGGAACGCGCCGATCCGGATCTCGCCGCACGCTCCGGACGTCGTCTATCACACCTCGCAGTACGTGAACCGGACGCGGGACGCGGGATATTCGTGGGAGACGATCAGCCCCGACCTCACGCGCAACGACACGACGAAGATGCTGCACGCCGGCGGGCGCATCACGTGGGACAACACCGGGGTGGAGATGTACGGGACGATCTTCGCCTTCGAGGAGTCGCCGCACGAAGCGGGCGTCCTGTGGGCGGGTTCGGACGACGGTCTCATCCACGTCTCGCGCGACGACGGGGCGAACTGGACCGACGTGACGCCCGGCGACCTGCCCGAATTCTCGACCGTCAACATGATCGACCTCTCCGCGCACGGGCCGGGGCGGGCACACGTTGCCGTGTACCGCTACCGGATGCAGGACGACACCCCCTACATGTGGCGCACGGACGACTACGGGGAGAGCTGGACCCGTCTCTCGACGAACGGGATCGAGCCCGGCCACTTCGTGCGCGTAGTACGTGAGGACCCGGTCCGCGAGGGGCTCCTCTTCGCGGGCACCGAGTTCGGGCTCTACGTGAGCTTCGACGGCGGCGGCAGCTGGCAGAGCCTCCAGCAGAACCTGCCGGTCACGCCGATCACCGACATGCTCGTGCACGAGGGCGATCTCGTCATCGGGACGCAGGGCCGCTCCTTCTGGATCCTCGATGACATCTCGCCGCTGCGCACGATGTCTGCCGCCGCGCTCGCGGCCGATGTCCACCTGTACGCACCGAAGGACGCGGTGCGCGCGCAGAGCGTTTTCCCCAACGGCGCGCCGATCCACTTCGCGCTCGGAGATGGGTTCGGAGACGGGATGGAGGGGACCGTGAACATCGAGATCGTGGACGAAGGGGGCGAGGTCGTCCGGGTCTACTCTTCGAATCCCGGTTCGTGGGACGACGAGGCGAAGGCGGCCATCGGCCGTTCGTCGAGCTGGTCGCCGGACCGTCTGCAGGCGAGCCCGGGCCACAACCGCGTGGTCTGGAACCTTCAGGGCGAAGGGCCCGACCTGGTGCAGGGGGCCCGTATCTGGGGCTTCACGGGCCGTGTGCCCGCTGTGCCCGGGAACTATGAGGTGCGTCTGACGGCGGGTGACGCGACGCAAAGTCAGCCGCTGGCCCTCCACATCGATCCGAGGGTGGCCGGCGAAGTGACCGTGGCCGACCTGCAGGCGCAGCACGACCTCATGGTCCGCGTGCGCGGTCTCCTGCAGCAGTCCCACGATGCGGTGCGCGACGCCCGCTCGATCCGCTCCCAGATGAGCGACATCGCGCAGTCCGTGGAGGAGGCCGGCTACGGGGACGACTTCACGGAGATGGCGGATGAGACCGGCGAGAAGCTGACCGATGTCGAGGAGGAACTCTTCCAGACGAAGAACGAGTCCGGGCAGGACATGCTCAACTTCCCGCCCATGCTCGACAACGAGATCGCGAACCTGTACGGCTACATCTCGTCGACCTATGACCGCCCCAACGCTGTGGCGGCCGTCCGCGCCGACGAACTCGAGGCCGAGCTCGGCGGGTGGCTGAACACCTTGCAGCAGATCATCGACACCGACGTCGCCGCCTTCAACAACCGGCTGCGCGAGGCAGGAGTGCCCGGCGTGATCGTGCGCACGCCGCCCCGCGCCACCAGTTGACGCGGCTGAACGTCTGGACGGGCGTTGCCAAGGCGCCATGACGGCTGTCGACGGCTCGCTGGACGCCCTCGCTCGACGCTGCTTCGAGCGGGAAGCGCGTGCGGCGGAACGCAGGCTCGACGAGGAGATCCTCCGGGCCCGGTCAAGGAGCAGCGAGACAAAGTCGGTCGCTCACTGGGTCGTCCCGCTCGTCCTCGTCGGTTCCTGCTACGGGGGCTTCGTGGCGGGCGGGCCCGGGATGTTCACCGTCCTGGGCATCGCGGCGCTGATCTGGATGCTGAACGGGCTCGGCAAAGCAGGGGCCGCCAAAGGGAAGCGATCCGCGATCCGGAAATCGGTGGAAACGGGTATCGCAGCCTACGGGAACGGGGAACCCTGGGCGGTGCTGCGCGTGCACGAGTTCGCGGTGGCCGAGTTCAGGGAGCGGATCCAGACGCACCGCGAGCGAACGCTGGGGAGGGGCTCGGAGTGGGGGCAGGCGCGGTCGGAACTCGCCGAGGCGGCGGACGAGGCTCAGCGCTCTGCCGCGTACTGGCGCGAGCGCCTTCGCGGCGAGCCGGATAGCGACCTCGCGCGCGCCCAGGGCCGTATCGCGGACCGCCTGGAGGCGAAGCTCGCCGAAGCCCTCGAAAAGCTCGACGCCCGCGCGGCCGCGCTCCGCAAGTTCTACAACGAGTGCGATGCCCGGCTCGCGGTCATGGACCGCTGTAACCGGGACCTCGAGGAATCGCGCAGACTGGAGGAACTCTCGGGCCGGGCCGATGTCGTGATCGCACAGGCGGAGGACATGATTCAGACGATCGCCCGCCAGTTCGTCGCGGAGGCCCAGACGATCGCCGCGGCGCTCGGAGGCGTCGCGACTGTGGGCCTCAAGTCGCTCGCGGGAGAGGCCCCGGTCGACAACATCGAGTATCTGGCCGACCGTATCATCGAGAGTTCCGACCGGGAACGATCGACCCTCGAGAACCTCGAGCGCCGGATGAGCCATTAGAATGCCTGGACGAGACCCGTCCCCCGTACGCCTGGGCCTGCTCGCGCTTGTCCTCGCCCTGGGGTTGGCCTGCGGGGACGAGCCGACCGCGCCACCTCCGGCGACCCCCAACCAGCGGCCCGTACCTACGAACACGATCCCGGCCCAGGAACTCGCAGCCGGCGATACGCTGACCGTGGAGGCGTCCGCGTACTTCACGGACCCCGACGGAGACGCCCTGACGTTCTCGGCGGAGACATCGGATCGCAGCGTGGTTACGGCCTCCCTTTCCGGGACGTCGATCGCCGTAGTCGGCGTGGGGCCGGGCGAGGCGCAGGTCACGATCAGGGCCCGCGACCCCGGCGGTCGGCAGGCGGTGCTGACCTTCGAGGTCCTCGTTCCGCTTCCCGTGACGGCGGATCACGTCGCACTCGAAGCGCTCTACAGGGCTACGGGAGGAGAGGGCTGGACCAACGACGACAACTGGCTGACCGGCCGGCCGCTCGACACGTGGTACGGCGTCGAGGTAGACGGCGACGGGCGGGTCGCGGTGCTCGACCTTGAGTTCAACGGGCTCGAAGGAGCCTTGCCGCCGGAGCTGGGAGATCTCTCCGGGCTGTGGTCGCTGAACCTGTCTCGGAACGCGCTGTCCGGAGGCATCTCCTCCGAACTCAGCCATCTTTCGCGCCTCGGCTTCCTCGATCTGAACGGCAACGACCTGACGGGGCCGATCCCCTCCCACGTCGGCGACCTGACCGCGCTCGGGTCGCTGGACCTGAGCGACAACGAATTCACCGGGCCGATCCCGCCGGAACTGGGCACCCTGCGCGGCCTGTCGACACTGGACTTGAGCGACAACGAACTCGACGGGCCGATTCCGCCCGCACTGGGCCGTCTTCGCGGGCTCCGCACGTTGCTTTTGCGCCGCAATGCGCTCGCGGGGTCCGTTCCAATGGAGTTCGGGCATCTGACGGAGTTGCGAGCGCTCAACCTGTCGGAGAACCCGGGGCTGTCCGGTCCCCTGCCGGCGTCGATGAGGTCCCTCTACGCCCTCGGTGAACTCCATCTCGGGGACACGGCGCTGTGCGCGCCCGCCGACCGCGCGTTCGCGGAGTGGCTGGAGCGGCTGCGAAGACACCGCGTCTCGCCCTGCGGGAACGATGGCGCCGTGCTCCTGACGCAGTCCGTCCAGTCCGCCGCGTTTCCGGTGCCGCTCATCGCCGGCGACTCCGCGCTCCTCCGCGTGTTCCTGACGGCACCCGCAGGATCGGCCGTCGACTTCCCGCGCGTCCGGGCCCGGTTCTACGTGGACGACGCGGAGGTGCACGTCGCCGACATCGCCGCACAGTCGAACCCCGTGCCGGTCGAGATCGACGCTGGGTCGCTGGAGGCATCGGCCAACGCCGTCATCCCGGGGCAGGTCGTACAACCGGGACTTCAAGTCGTCGTGGAGACGGATCCGGACGCGACGCTGGACCCGGCGCTCGGGCTCACGCGGCGTATCCCCGAGACCGGCCGCCTCGCTGTGGATGTCCGGCTCATGCCCGTGTTCGACGTGACCGTGGTCCCCTTCCTGCTGAACTCGGATCCCGACCGATCGATCGTCGACATCGTCCAGAGCCTGACTCCGGAGCACGAACTGCTCTGGGATACCCGTACGCTCCTGCCGATCGGAGACTTCACGATCACCAGACACGAACCGGTCATGACGTCCTCCAAGAGCCAGAGCACCCTGATAGGCGTGACGGCTATGATCCGCCGCGCGGAAGGGGGAACCCGGCACTACATGGGGACCATGGCCAACAGCGACGGGGGCGGCCTGGGCCAGAATCCGGGCTTCGTGACGTTCTCGAACCCTCGCGCCGACATCATCGCGCACGAATTCGGGCACAACATGAGCCTCAGCCACGCCCCGTGCAGCGCGTACGGCGTCGATCCATGGTATCCCGTGTCCGGGGGTTTGATCGGCGCGTGGGGCTACGACTTTCGCGACGGCGGGGCGCTCGTATCTCCGGAGATGGCGGACATCATGGGGTACTGCGATCCCTACTGGATCGGGGACTATCACTTCTTCAACGCGATGCGCCACCGGCTCCGGACCGAGCGGGACGAATCTTCCTCGGGCGATGCGGCTCCCGGCCGGCACTCGACGCTCCTCCTGTGGGGAGGTATCGACGAACGAGGGACCCCATACCTGGAGCCGGCGTTCGTTCTCGATGCCCCTCCCGGCCTGCCTCGGTCTGGCGGCGAGTATCGGATCCGCGGAAAGACGGTGACGGGCCGGGAACTGTTCGAGTTGCGCTTCGACATGCCGTTGATCCGTGACGGAAACGGAGCGTCGAGCTTCGCCTTTGCGCTGCCGGTTCAGTCGGAATGGGCCGACGAGCTGGCGAGCCTCACCCTCTCGGGACCCGGCGGATCGGTCACACTGGACGGAGCGAGCGACCGCCCCGTGGCACTCGTGCGCGACCCCGCGACCCGCCGTGTGCGCGCCCTCCTGCGCGACCTGCCGTCCGCCTCGCTGGCCGGAGCGGTCGACGATGTACTGTCTCTCGAACCCGGCCTGGAGGTGCAGATCAGCCGCGGGATCCCGAACCCTTCGGCCTGGAATCGATAGCCCCGCTCGGAGCTATCCTCCGTCGCGGTCCCGGAGGCGGGCCAAGCCGTCGGTATCAATCCGGTCACGGATCTCGTAGACGGCTTCAGCGGTGACCGTCCGTCCCTCGACCGCAACCACGAAGCGGCGCTCCACGAAGTACGTATAGGTCATCCGGCCCCGGTCCCCATCCGTGCGGCGGAACTCCTCCATGGCCGGATAGCCCCGGTACTCGGTCGTGCGCTTCCACCCACGCCGGCTCTCCTCATCGAACTCCATGTCCAGCCATTCGACGAATCCTTCGGACCCGACCATGGGCAGGGCGCCCGTATCGAGGATCGTAACCTCGACCTCGGCATCGTTCGGACCGTCGTATTCCGCCTCGACCGCGGACAGCCCGAACCCGAGCGCACTGGGGGTGCCGCCCTCGCGGGACGTTCGCGTGTACTCGCCGATCTCCTCGGGCAGAAACTCGTACAGGTCGCGGAAGGGGATCGGATTGTCGACCAGCGCGCTGGCCGACAGCTCCTCGCTCGCTTCGGCCACGATGTTGCCGACTTCCTCCATCGCCTCCGTCACGACCGCCGCGATTCCTTCGGCGGCCTCGTTCACGGTTTCCCTCGCGTCCACCTCGGTGGCGCGGGCTTCATCCCGTGCCTGGTCGGCGTCGACGCAGCCGACCGATGCCAGGCCGAGAAACAGGAAAACCGCCACGGCGATCAGCCACGGCGGACGGTGGGCGGAGCGACGATTCCGGGACATCTCTTCCTCCAGACGCAGTGTTCAGGTTCCGGGACCTCGCGGACGCGGGCAGCCGCGCGGTCGGGGCGCGGCGCGAGGGCCTGTGCCCGTGTACGCGCCCGGGCGGGCGGGAGTGTCAGGCGGGAGTGTCAAACGGCGTCCGCCGGCACGGGACCATCCGGCCGTTGACCGGCGACCCGCGCGGTTCGATGGTGTTGCCATGAACAGCCCCATGTCCCATCCCGCCGTTTCTCCCGCGGCGCGCATCGAGGCTCTGGCTCGCGACGACAAGTGGTTCCTGGGGGGGCTGGACGGCGTCGTGTGGGCGCCGCCGTTTCCGAAGTGGCTTCACCGGCCGGGGTTCTGGGATCCCGCGCATCTGCTGCAGCACGAGGTCGGCCCGGGGTTCTCCGTCGCTCTGGTCCGCCCCGACGGGCAGGAACGACGCCTGCGGGCAGCCCCCGGCGACGCGGGCGGTCGCGAGCCGGCGGCGGGCAGGTGGCGGCCCGGTCGGCTGGTTGTCCGGTGGTCGGATGAGAGCGGGGTCATCGTCGAGGAGCGCAGGCGGGTGCTGCCGGGCGGCATCCTGGAATCATCCTGGCACGTGCCGGCGGGGATCGAGGGCCGCCTCGTCGGCTTCACCGCGCAGCCCGCCGACGAGACCTCCCAGTTGGAACGGACGGAGGCCGGCTTGGGCTGGACCCGAACCGTCTCGGACCGGCGGGGGCAGGAATTAACCCTGCGGATGGACCTCGCGGGCTCCGTGTCCCCGGCCTGGCAGGGCAGCGTGCCGTCCGAGGGAAGCGGGGATCCCGAATGGCGGCATTCGCCCTTCGCGGATGGCGGCGGCGCTGCCCCCGACCCGAGGACCGACCCGGACGCGAGCGGCTACGGGCGGATCTGGATCGGCGTCGCCCTTCCGCTGTCGGGGATCAGCGATGGCGGCCCGCTGACCTTCCGGCTGACCCTCCGCCTCCGGAATGCGGAACCGGACCGAGCGGCACCACTAACCTCTCGGCCGGCCAGCGATACCCCGGCAGCCTCCGCCTGGGAATCCTTCTTCGGCGGCTTTCCCCACTTCCGGTGCGGCGATCCATATCTCGACCGCTACTTCGACTACCGGATCTACGGCCTTGGGCTGAATCGTATCGAGGGTCGGTGGGGCCCGGTGCGACACGCCGCCATCGCCGAAGGGCCCGAGTACTTCCACGTGCCGATCGCGTACAGCGCGCAGTGCCACATGATGGAGATGAGGTGGCGGAGGGGCGGTCGAGAGGCGTGGGGCTCGCTCCTGAACTTCGTCGACAACCAGAAGCCCGACGGCGCCTTCCACGGCCGCCTTTATCCCGAGCGCCTCGAGGGCACGGACTTCTACCACGCCAACTGGGGCGACGCGCTGCTCGCGGTCGACGACATGCACCCAGACGCGGCGGCGCTGGCCCGCTGCTACGAGGGACTGTCGCGCTATGCCCGCTGGCTGATGGCGGCGCGCGACCCGGAGGGGTCGGGGATGTTCACCGTCACGAACCATTTCGAGACGGGACAGGAGTACATGTCGCGCTACATGGCCGTGGACGAGGAGGCCGACGTGGCGGGTTGGTCTCCCCGCCTCCGCCTGAAGGGGATCGACGTCACGGTGTACGCGCACCAGTTGTTCCGTGCCCTCGGTATCGTGGCGTGCCGCCTGGAACGGCTGGGCGACGAGACCGGGTGGCGTGGGCTCGCGGACCGCTGCTGGAGGGCGATGGACGAGCACATGTGGTCGGCGAAGGCCCGGTTGTTCACGGATGTGGACGGGCGCTCCGGTGAGCGCACCGGCGTGAAGGCGGCGGTGGGATTCTACCCGCTGCTCACCGGACGGGTGGGCGACGCCCGCCTCGACGCCCTGCTCGACCACCTGGAAGACCCCGGCACGTTCGGTACGCGCTTCCCCCTGCCTTCCTCCAGCGTGGACGATCCGCGATTCTCGGCGGAGGGCATCTGGCGCGGGAAGCGCCGCAACTGCCCGTGGAACGGACGGGTATGGCCGATGACGACGAGCCATGTGATCGAGGGGCTGCTGCGCTGCTGGCGCGGCGGGAATGCGCGGGCCGGCGCGCTGGCGGCTGACATGCTGCGTCGCTTCACGCGCATGATGTTCACCGATGGCGACCCGTCCCGCCCGAATTGCTTCGAGCACTACAACCCGCACACCGGCCGGGCGTGCCACTTCCGGGGCATCGACGACTACCAGCACTCCTGGATCCTCGATTTGCTCGCGCGCGGATTCGCCGGGCTCCATGTGGACGCGTCGGGCATCGAGGTGCGGCCGCTGCCGGACGGTCCCGCCCGCGTGTCGCTGGGACCGGTCGCCGCGCGGGGCCGGACGTTGCGCGTCGAGGTGGAGCCCGAGCGGGTGGGCGTTGCCGTGGACGGCGAGCGGTTCGACGGGCCGCGCGGCGAGGCTCTCCGGGTGGCATGGCCTCCGTGAGCCGCGCGCCGCAGGGCGTCGAACTGCGCGGCGTGGAGAAGCGATACGGCGAGGTCGTGGCCGTGCGGGCGCTGGACCTCGAGGTCCGGCCCGGGGAGCTGATGGTGCTGGTGGGCCCCTCCGGGTGCGGCAAGAGCACGCTGCTGCGCCTCATCGCCGGCCTCGTCGAACCCACCGCGGGGGAGGTCTGGATCGGGGGACGGCGCGTGGACGATGAGGAGCCGGGCGCCCGGGACGTGGCCATGGTGTTCCAGAGCTACGCGCTCTACCCGCACATGACCGTGGCCGGGAATCTGGGTTTCGGCCTGCGCGTGCGAGGCACGCCGCGAGACGAACTGGAACAACGCGTTGCGGAGGCCGCCGATGTTCTCGGGCTCGCGGAACTGCTGTCGCGCCGGCCCGGCGAGCTGTCCGGGGGACAGCGCCAGCGGGTCGCCCTGGGGCGCGCCATGGTCCGCGATCCGGGTGTGTTCCTGTTCGACGAACCGCTCTCGAACCTCGACGCGGAGCTGCGCCTGCGGACCCGCGACGAGATCGCCGCCCTGCACCGCCGCCTGGGCACGACGATGATCTTCGTGACCCACGACCAGGTCGAGGCGCTGTCGCTGGGCCAGCGGGTCGCGGTCATGGATCGGGGCCGGCTTCAGCAGGTGGGCACGCCGGAGGTCTACCGCCGACCGGCGAACCTGTTCGTGGCGGGCTTCGTGGGGTCGCCGCCGATCAACCGCATCCCGTTGTCCCGAGACGAGCCGGGTCACCTGGCCGGCGGTCCGTTCGCGCTCCATGCGCCATCGGGCGTCGACCGGGCGACGCTCGGGGTGCGACCGGAAGACCTCGTCGTGGCTGCGGGAGGGGATCGCGATTCGAGCGAGGCCGGCGACTTCCACGCCACCGTCCTGCGTGTGGAAGCGCTGGGCAGCGAGCAGCGGCTCCACCTGGACGGCCCCGGCGATGCGGCATGGGTGGCACGCGCATCCCCGGCCCTGCGGATCGCCCCGGGCGACCGCGTGGCCGTCTCCGTCGCGTGGGAGCGCAGCCACCTGTTCGGTCCGGATGGCTGCCGCGAGGAGGCCACCCCTCGACCGATCCCGCACCCGGAATCGCGATGACGAAGCGAACGCCGCGCGCAAGCTGGCCCGTCCGGGCCGCAGCCATCGTCGCCATCGGCCTCGCGGGGGTCGCCTGCAACCCCGGGGAGTCCGGCACGACGTTGCGGGTCGCGCTGTGGGCGGGAGGCCACGAACTGGAGATCGAGCGGCAGGTGGCCGACCGCTACGAGGTTCTGCACCCCGGCGTGCGGGTCGTGCTCGAATCGGCCCCCAACGGGTACGAGGAGCGGCTGCTGACCTCGATCGCGGCGGGACGGCCGCCCGATGTCTATCTCATGGACTCGCCCGACATCCCCACCTTCGTGGAGCGCGGGCTGGCGCTGGACCTCGCGCCGTACCAGGAGGCGCTCGGTTTTCGGCCGGACAGCGTGTTCGGGCAGGTGGCGGACGCGTTCCGCCGCGGCGGATCCATGTTCGCCCTGGCGAAGGACTTCACGCCCATGGTCCTGTACGCCAATCGTGGCGTGCTCGCCGCTGCGGGCGTCGAAGACCTTCTACCAGCGGCACCGTCGCCCTCCGCGTCACCACCCGGGTGGAACTGGATGGATTTCCGGCGCGCCGCCGAGGCGGTCGTCGCCGACACTGACGGTGACGGCCGGCCGGACGCCTACGGATTCGACTTCCCGCGCAACCTGTACCAGTGGGTTCCATTCGTGTGGTCGGCGGGAGGCGACATCCTGGCCCCCGGCGGCAGCGGGGCGGAGGGATACCTGGACGGGACGGAAGCGCTGGAGGCCTATCGCTTCCTCACAGCCCTGGCGGAGGACGGCCTCACCCCGGGCGCGCAGTTCGTCCAGCAGGGGGACCCCGCACGGGAGGCGCGCTTCGCGTCGGGCGGACAGGCGTTTCTGCTCTCGGGCCACTGGACCCTCCCCGTGTTCCGCGATCTGGTCGAGGCGGGGGCCTTGGACCTGGCCATCGTCCCCATTCCGCATCATCCGTCGCGTACGGCAGCGACCAGCGTGCTGTACGCGTCGGGGTGGGCCGTGGCGCCCAACGCGCCGAACCTGCGCCGAGCCATCGACCTGGCCGGTTTCCTCTCTTCGCCCGACGCGCAGCGCATCCGGGCCCGGTCGGGGCTCGCCATTCCCTCGCGCATGGATGTGGCGGCGGAAATCGCCGCGGCGGACGACACCGGGGTCGAGGACGCATTCATCGCGCTGGTCGGGGGCGCGCGGATGACGTGGGGGGCGCGAGTCCGCGACTTCTCCCGCATCGAGGCGCTGGCGGTGGAGATCATGGACCGACGGCTGGTGCGGGGAGAGTCCCTCGCAGCCAGCGCCTCGGACGTGGCCAGCCGCATCGACGCAGAGTTCGAGTGGTGAGCGGCGTGCGGCAACCCGCGCTCACCGCCCTCGCCGTTCTCGCCCTTGCAGCCGGCCTCGGGTTGGTTGTGGCCGTGGCGGCGATCCGGGTGGAGGGAACGCGCGTGGCGGCGGCGGACGCCGAGGCGCGCATGGCGGCCGCGCTGTGGGAGGAGGAGGGGGGCGGCGCCCGGGCCGTGGCCGATCTGCTCGGGGAACGGGGCGCGATCCTCGGCGCGGACGCCGCTGGCAGCCGGGTGGGGGCGTATGCCTACGAGGCCGGCGCGCTCGACCCCGCCGCCTGGATTGCGGTCACGCCGCGCCACGCGGGCGGCCCCCGTGCGGCCTTCCCCGTCGCCGCCACCGCCATCGCGCTGGCAGGCGTGGCCCTCATGTCGGGCTGGGGCGCAGTCCGCCGCCGCGGGACGACGCACCGGCGGTACCCGGGGGGCATCGCGCTCCTCTCCGTCGGGTGCGTCGCCCTGACGGCCGTCGCCGCGGAGCGGTGGGCGGACCGCGAACTCCGATCGCTGAGTACCGCCAGGGTGGCCCAGGCCGCGCGAGCCGTCGACCTCGCCGTGGCGCTCGGCGCGGATCCGGCCCGCGCGGCCCGGGTCGCCCACCTCCCGTGGGCCGAGGACCCCTCACTGGGGTCCCCGAGCGAGCAGTGGACAATGCCAGCCGAGGTCGCGGCGGCCATCGCAGCTACGCCCCCGCGAGACGTAGAGACGCCCGCCGGGGCGGCACCCGACGTGCCGTACGTAGTGGAAGCGGGTGGCGTCCCCTACCACGTGGCCCGCGCCGCCGATGTCCACATCGCCTTCCTCGGATACGAACGCACCGCCTCGCCCGCGCTCCCGCTGGCTGCCTCAGGCCTGGTCGCGGCCCTGCTGGTCGCGCTCGCGCTCCACCTCGTGCAGCTGGCGTCCCGCCCTCGCACCCTTCGCCGAACCCTGGCGGCGTGGGGCCTCCTCGCGCCGGCGGCGGCCCTGATCCTCGCGTTCACCCTCGGGCCGCTCCTCTTCTCGCTGTGGATCTCGCTGCACGAATGGCGCCTCATCGACCCCGCGCCCCTCTTCCTTGGACTCGACAACTACGCGGCGCTCCTCACGGACGGCGAATGGTGGTCGGCGATCGGGAACACGGCGCTGTTCACCCTGCACGTGCCCGCCGCGATGGCCCTCGCGCTCGCCCTCGCGCTCCTTACCCGCGGGTCGCGCCGCGCCATGCGATGGGCCCGGCTCGCCCTCTTCCTGCCCGGCATCACGAGCGTGGCGGCGATCGCGGTCGTATGGAAGTGGCTGTTGAGCGACCAGTACGGAGTCCTGAACCGGGGTCTGGAGCGCGCCGGGCTCGAGTCCGTTCCGTGGCTCACGTCGCCCGATACCGCACTCGTCAGCCTGATGCTCATCGGCATCTGGATGGTCGTGGGCTATCAGATGGTCGTCTTTCAGGCGGGTCTCGCTGCCATTCCGCGCGACTGGTACGACGCGGCCCGGGTCGACGGCGCCGGGCCGTGGCAGCGCTTCCGCCACGTCACCCTGCCCGGCCTGCGCCACACCCTGTTCTTCGTGCTCGTCACGTCGGTCATCGGATCCTTCCAGGTGTTCGGCCTCGTCTACGTGATGACCGAAGGCGGCCCGCTGGGCGCCACCGATGTCGCCGTCTATCACATCTACCGCGAGGCCTGGGAGTTCCTGCAATTCGGCAACGCCGCCGCCATGAGCTGGATGCTGTTCGCCGTCGTGTTCGCCGCCACCTGGCTGCACTTCCGCTTCCTCGATACGCGCCCGGCCCATGCCTGACCGCTCCCTCGCACCCCGAACGGCGCGCGGGCTGCTGCTCGCCGCGGCGTGCCTCGTCATGGCGGCGCCCTTCGTGTGGATGGCGCTGACGAGCCTCATGGGGCAGCTCGAGGTGTTCTCCAGCGGGAGCATCCTCCCCCGGGCGCCGCGCTGGTCGAACTATCCCGAGGCGCTGACCGTCCAGCCCTTCGGGCGCTACTTCCTGAACTCGCTCGTGTTCGCGACCGCAGTGGCGGCGGGCCAGGTCGCGACCTCGGCCACGGCCGGATACGCCTTCGCCCGCCTCGAATTTCCGGGGCGAAA
>LXNI01001602.1_pt1 | contig 18679 bp, 14 predicted proteins | sample 809091 | NCBI WGS metagenome assembly LXNI01 (sample SAMN04870527, study PRJNA318959) | sponge metagenome | biome: 01000161; feature: marine sponge reef; material: water | host: Sarcotragus foetidus | place: Greece: Milos, Mediterranean Sea | collected 2013-05-29 | depth 5-7 m | reverse complement strand
ACGGCGAACATCCGCTGAACGTAGCTTGCAGAACGCTTCGCCTAGTGGATCTCCACCTCTGTGGACACAATCTAGGACCTTACTCGCCAAGCACCCGGGAGCCTTGTCACCCCGCCTCAGAAGCCCGGTCTCCGCTGCCGTGATCCCATGAACCGTGGCCGCTTGCAACGCCCCGGCCAGCGCCACGAGCATCGACTCGTCGGTAACCTGCGAAGCCAACGATGCCTCGGCTTCTGTGCAGTTCTCCTGACGCCCGGAAGAGTTAGACAAGCAACAATCGCCCGTGTCCTGACTGTGATTCGCCTGTTGGCCCGGGCCGTTCACCGTGCCCCCTCCGACCAGTGACTAACGTCCTTGGCGGAATCCACATTCGGCCTCAGCACTGGGACCACAACAATTAGCATACCGCCGGAGTCGCCTGACAATTCAAAGCCTCGGATATGTCCGACCGTGAGCGGTACAGTGCCATATGGACGTACCCCATCTCTGTACCCTCGTTCAGCCCATTTTGACCAGAAGCATTCAACGATTTGCTAGCTCAAGCTAAACCAAGCCAAGGCACCCCACCCCAACGCACATGGGGGTCGCAGTGTCCGCCCCATGGTCTGAGCAGAGCCTGGCAATCCGAACGAGAGACCTCGAGATGGCGGCTCCTACCATTGCCAGCAAGACCGAAGCATTACTGCATTCCTGGTCGGCGTTGACTTCACCGCTTCGATGCCATACGATTCGGATATTCGGCGACGCACGCCGCCCGACATGTTGATCTACAGGTTCACTGCCTGCGCCTGTACCGGGCCGGCCTAAGCCCGGCCCCCTCCCAGTGTTGCCCCGGCAGCGAGGTCGCTGCCTGACCAGAGCCAGAGGTTGACGTGTTCCACGGAGTCCGCGAACAGATTCAGACTGTCTTCAAGCACGATCCGGCCGCCAAGAGCAGCATCGAGGTCTTGCTGTGCTATCCGGGCGTCCACGCGATCCTGCTGCATCGCTTCGCCCACAGGCTCTACCGCTGGCGCTGGTTTGTACCGGCCCGGTTAGTGTCGCACCTGTCGCGGCTGATAACCGGGATCGAGATCCATCCCGGCGCGACCATCGGCAGGCGCTTCTTCATCGACCATGGCATGGGAGTCGTCATCGGCGAGACGAGTGTCATCGGTGACGACGTACTGCTGTACCAAGGGGTGACGCTCGGGGGTACCGGCCACGGCCGGCAGCGGCGCCACCCGGCGCTCGGCAATCATGTCGTGGTGGGCTCGGGCGCCAAAGTGCTGGGCAATATCGAACTCGGGGAATGGGTCAAGGTCGGAGCGGGCTCGGTCGTTGTCAAATCGGTCCCGGCCCACGCCACCGTGGTGGGCATTCCCGGTCGAGTCGTCGCCGTAAAGGGCGTCAGCGTCAGCCATGACGAGTGGCAAATGCTCGAGCACGGCGAACTGCCCGACCCCGTCGGCCAGACACTCGCGAACCTAAACGAAAGGCTCTCCTTGATCGAAGCAGAGGTCAAGGCCCCAAAGCACCCCGACCAAGACCTCAGCACGGTGCTGCCAAGCGGTTGATGCTCAGCCGGGCGTGGCCGACCCTTCGGCCACAGTCTCGTCATCGAGCGGAGGCAGCCCCAGATCCATCGGATCAATCGCCTCAATGGGGGGGCCGCCACCGTCGGAGACTCGCTCAGCCTTTCGCTGCTGCTTCTTCTCTTCCTTGTCCCGGCGCTTATTGGCGCGGGCCAGTTCTTTGAGGCGCTTCTGGAATCTAGTGTTGGATCGACTAGCCAATGGAACTACCCTCCCTAAGATCGCGATTGAACCGTCATCAGCGCCCGTGTCCCGGCAGAAGCCGACGGCCGCTTCTAACACTAATGCATTATTGCAAACCGTAACAAAGCTTGCGCTAGGACGCGCTAATGACCTATGCGGGCGCTGCCCGAAAGCCTGGCAGAGGCACCAAGGTGGTGCGGACTGTAGAAATGAAGTTGGCGAGATGCGCGGCTGGGCACGCGCCCGCCGTGCCGTAGAATGCCCTCGCCCGCGCTAGTTGCGACGGGAGCGGCGCTGGTTTCGCTTGGAGCGGATCTCCTTTAGCTTGCTGGGCTTGCGCTTGGGTTTGCTGATCCTAAAGGTCCCGCTGCCCAAGTACTCCGAGCTGTAGACTTCGTTCTTTTTCTCGGCCATTACTGTCTTGCCTACTTGATCAGGATACCGCATTTCGGAGTCGCGGGGCAGCACCGGCAGCACGGTGCCGTGCCAATCGCCCGAAACAGGGGGCGCGTGCGTGTTCAGCGCTTTCTCCGACAAAGCAAAGGGCCAGATCCTCGCGCCGAAATACAAACTCTCCGGACACGCCGCCTCGGCAGGTGTCCGCAACTCGCCCGAGCCGCGGTGATCGCACGCAATTGCAATCGCGCTCACGCACGCATGGCGGCCCGAGACTGCCATACTGGTTGGTTCTGACTTTATGGCATACCCGCGTATTGCCCGCATGCGCTCCGTAGAGGAGTTCCGCACGTATTGCGAAGAACTCAGCCTGCCGATCCAAGCGGAGGATTGCATTGAAACCGCTCCCTCTTCCCCGCTGGCCCGACCGTTGGCGGCGGGCGGGAAAACGCTCAGCAATCGCTTCGTGATCCATCCGATGGAAGGCTGGGACGGAGAAGACGACGGCAGGCCTAGCGAATTGGTGCGTCGGCGCTGGCGCAACTTCGCCCTCAGCGGTGCCAAGTGCGTGTGGGGAGGCGAGGCCATGGCCATCACGCCCGACAGCCGGGCCAACCCGCGCCAGCTCATGATCCGGCCGGAAACAGAGGACTCGCTCAAGGCGCTGCATGCCGAGCTGCTCGCCTCACACCACTGCGAATTCGGCTCGAACGAGGATCTGCTGACGGGATTTCAACTCACCCACTCGGGCCGCTTTTCGCGGCCCAGCAAGTCGGGCCTCGCACCCAAGATCCTCTACCGCCACCCCTTCTTGGACCGCAAGTTCGGCATTTCGGACGACTACCCGGTCCTCAGCGACGACCAAGTGAGGAGAATCATCGACCTGTTCGTCAAGGCGGGCGGCATCGCCGAGCGCTGCGGTGCCGATTTCGTCGACGTCAAGCACTGCCACGGCTACTTGGGACACGAATTCCTGAGCGCGGTGACGCGCGGGGGGCCGTTCGGGGGCTCGTTTGAGAATCGCACGCGCTTCCTGCGCGAAGTGGTCGCAGGCATTCGGGCAACCACCTCGCGGATTCAGATCGGGGTGCGCCTGAGCGCCTTCGACTTCGCCCCCTACCGGCCGGATCCCACGCAGAGTTCAGGCTCCCATCTCGGCCCTGGCGTACCCGAGGATTTTTCCGCCGCGCTGCCGTACCGGCATGCGTTTGGCGGCAGCGCTGAGAACCCGGTCGAATTCGACCTCAGCGACACATTCCGGTTCATCGAGCTGCTGCGGAGCCTAGATATCCGCTTGTTGAACGTCACGGCGGGCAGTCCGTACTACAACCCGCACATCCAGCGCCCCGCCCTGTTTCCGCCGTCCGACGGCTACCAGCCGCCCGAGGACCCGCTGGTCGGCTGCGCGCGCCAGATCGAAGCCACCGCGCAGATCAAGGCCGCCTTTCCTGACATGGTCGTGATCGGCACCGGCTACAGCTACCTGCAGGAATTCCTGCCGCACGTGGCCCAGTGGGTCGTGCGCAACGGCAAGGCCGATGCGGTCGGCCTAGGGCGCATGGTGCTGGCCTACCCCACCCTGCCCCAAGACACGCTCGCCAGTGGCAGCCTCAACTCCAAGAGGATCTGCCGCACGTTTAGCGATTGCACCACCGGTCCGCGCAACGGCTTGGTCTCGGGCTGCTATCCGCTGGACCCGGTGTACCGCAACATGCCGGAAGCCGCGCTCGTGCGCAAGATCAAGGCCTCGCTCTAGATGCCGCAAACGGCTCGCACGAGCCGCGATTCGGGCTAAAATCAAGCCGCCATGCCGCTGCTTCGACTGTCCCTCGTGCTCTTGGTCGGCGCGCTCTGCGCCCAAGACCCGATTGAGTACAGCTACCAAGAAATCTACGAGGCCCAAGACGGCCATCGCTTCCAGCCGACCGTGCGCCAAGAGTGCCGCGGCGTCATCTTCGGCAGCGATGGCACCGTTTACACGATCGGCATCCAGTCCAACGGGACCGACCGTCTCAACTCCACGCGTCAGTTCGTCTCGCTCGGGCGCTGGCGTGGCGACCACTGGAGCGAGATCGCCAAGCTCAACGAGTTGGACGGCTACGTCTATAGTTCGGTGGCAGCCGCGGACAATGCGGGCGGGCTGTGGATCGCGTGGTCGGAGTTCAACGAAGTCGAGCAAGACTTCGACGTATACGCCCGCCACTGGGACGGCACCGGCCTCGGCCCGGTTTCGCGGGTCAGTTCCGGACGCGGGCCCGACATGCGCCCGACCGTGGCCGTCATGCAGAACGGTTCTCCGGTGATCGCATGGGAGTCGGCCCGCAAGGGAGCCGTCCGAATCGCTCTTGCCAGCATGGCGGACGGGGCCTGGAACGAGCGCCTCATGACGCCCGACAGCGGATTCAACTTCCGACCTCACCTCGCGGCGGCCAGCGATGGCAAGCTGTGGCTGGCCTTCGACCGCTGGGTGGAGGGCGATTACGACGTCTATCTGCGCAGCGCGAGCAATGGCCAGTGGACCGAGGAGACGGCATTCTTCGCCTCGCGCGAGGACGAGCAGCGCCCGATGATCCGCTTCGCCGCCGATGGCACGGCTTGGATCCACGCCTCCGGGAGGGTCTCCGGCATCCGCGACAGCGTGCGCTTCGAACTGCCCGCCAAGGCCCGCGATTTCGTGGCCGGGCTAGACCGGCTGGACGAGTTCCAGATCGACCGCAGCGGGCGTTTCTGGTTCCTGCACCAAGTCACATCGTTCCATCCGGGCAACCCGGGCTACCGGGCCGGCAGATCACCGGACTCGGCGGGAGCATGGTTCGATGGCACGACGCTGCAGCCGTTCACCCTAGGCGTGGCGGTCGGCTACCGGGCGCCGGTATTCGAAGAGGATGGCTTCTGGCACGCCACCGACATGATGCTGTACCGCAAGGCCATCGCGCCGGTCAGCGCGAGCGTTCGCGGCGAAGCCGTGAACGGGCCGCTGGGCGAGGCGAAGCAAGCCGCGCCGCGGCCCGTGCAAGCGCCCCACGAGAGTCTCGAACTCGATGGCCAGACCTACACCCTCTACTACGGCGAACTCCACACCCACCTGGGCGAATACCCGGGAGACCGAACCATCGAGATGTGGACCGACCGCTACTACCTGAACGCCATGCACACCGGCATCCTGGACTTCGGGGCCGCCTCCGATCACGACTGGCCCTCGATGACCAATTCAAAGTATCGCGTGGAGCAGTCCTACTCCAACGTGTTGTCAGAGCAAGGCCGCTTCGAGGGCTTCGCCAGCTACGAATGGAGCGGAGATGCTGCCGGCCGCCGCCGCTATGGCGACCGGACCGTGATCTTTACCAAGCCCTTCTCGCCGATCTACCGCATCACGGACCCCAACAGCGACTCGATCGAGGAGTTGCACCGCAGTCTCGCGCGGGAAAACGCCATCCCCTGGGTGCATCACGTCGGAGCGCCGTGGGGCGCAATGGACTGGTCCAAGCATGACCCGATTGCCGAACCGGTGGTCGAGATCACCTCCGCACATGGCGTCTACGAAACGTACGACCGGCCGCGCGCGGTCACGGATTGGCTGCGTCGGAAACCCGTCGGAAAGACCTCGGTGCAAGACGGGCTCGGGTACGGCAAGAAGTTCGGGTTCGTGGGCTCGAGCGACCGCCACGACGGTATCAGCGGCTACAACACCGGCATGCTGGGCGTGTTCGCCAAGGAACTGAGCCGCGAAGCGGTGGTGGACGCGCTGCGGGCTCGCCGCAGTTTCGCCGTGCGCGGGGGCGAGCCGATCTTGGTGGACTTCCGGGTCGACGGTGTGTTTCAAGGCGGCGAGGCCAAGATCGGCGCCTCGCCCCCGGACATCGCGGTCAAGGTCAAGGCCTCCTCGCCGGTTGACAAGGTCGAAATCGTCAGCGACGGGGAGTATATCTATACCCACACCCCGGACGGTGACTCGCCGTCAGCTGAGTTCACCTACCGCGACACTCGCGAGCCAGTCGCGGGCAGGTACTACTACGCCCGGATCTGGCTCAAGGGCCGCATAACCGAACCCGGTTACCTGCGGCAAGAGATCGGCAAGTATGCGTGGAGTTCCCCGGTGTGGCTGAAGTGACCGGCCCGGTCCTTCACGCGCCGGTCGAAACCGATGTGTCGCCACCCATTCGCTTAGCGCCGCGCATGCGCTTGGGCACCTTAGCCGGGAATGCTGACGGGCCGAGCTAGCCCAACTGCTCGAACGGCACCCAGCCCACTTTTTCTCCCCAAGCCAGCCAAGCGGCCTCCATGGCCGCGACGCGCTCTGGCATCTCGGCGGCGAGGTCGTGCTGCTCGCTGCGATCCTCCGCGATGTCGTAGAGTTCCCAAGGCTTGGCCGCATGCGTCTTGGGATCGCGCAGAGCGACGAGTTTCCAGCGCCCTTGGCGAATGGCGCGATTGCCCTGGTGCTCCCAAAACAGCGATTCATGGCCGTCGCGGGTGCCCGTTTCGAGGATCGGACGGAGGCTCTTGCCCTCCAGCGGCACGATCTGCCGACCGTTGCGTTCGGCCGGGTACTCCGCTTCAGCTAGGTCGATACAAGTGGCCATCAGGTCGATGATGTGACCGGGAGCATCCGTGATGGAGCCGACCGGAAGCTTGATTCCGTCCGGCCAGTGGCAGACCAGCGGCGAAGAGATTCCGCCTTCATGCACCCAGCTCTTGAACATCCGGAACGGCGTGTTGCTGGCATTCGCCCAAGGCCGATCGTAGCCGTCAAACGATCCGACGTCGCCCGGCATGGCGTTTGGGTCGGCCCACGTGTTGCGCGGCGTACCCTGCTCGATGTCGGCGTCTTCGTGACACCCGCCGTTATCGGACAGGAACATGACGAGCGTGTTGTCGAGCTTGCCGAGGTTGCGGATGGTCTCCACCACCCGGCCTATGCCTTGGTCCATGCAGTCGATCATGGCGGCATAGACCTCCATGCGGCGCTCCCAAAGGGCTTTGTCCTCGGCATCGTCCCAAGCCGGCACTTCCGAGTCGCGGGGGCTAAGGGTCCAAGTCTCGGCCCGGATCCCGGTTTCTTGCTGGCGGGCAAAACGCTGCTGGCGTAGTTCTTCCCAGCCCATGCCGTACTTGCCGACATACTTCTCGATGTCATCTGGCTTGGCGTGCAGCGGCCAGTGCGGAGCGGTGTAGGGCAAGTACAGGAAGAAGGGCTCCGGCCGGCCGCCGTGCTCCTCGAGAAAGCGCACCGCGTTGTCGCTGAAGGCGTCGGTCATGTAGAACGATCCGTCGTCGGGAGGCGTGTACGGATCGTTGCCCAGCGCCATCTGCCGTGCGCCATCGAGCTTGAAATAGTTCGAGCCACCGCTGATCAAGCCGAAGTATTCGTCGAAGCCGCGATCGACCGGCCAGTAGGGCCGGCTTTCGCCGACATGCCACTTGCCGGACATCAAGGTCGTGTAGCCGGCTTCCTTCAGCACTTCGGCGATCGTCACGCAACTATCGTTCAAGCGCCCTTGGTAGGAAGGATGGCCATAGTCGCCCACCATGTGTCCGACCCCGGCTTGGTGCGAGTAAAGCCCGGTGAGCAGCGAGGCCCGCGTCGGACAGCAGCGCCCGGCGTTGTAGAACTGGCGGAAGCGCAAGCCGTTCGCGGCTAAGGCATCGAGATTGGGCGTGGAGATCTCCCCGCCATAGGTGCCGATGTCGGAAAAGCCCATATCGTCCGCCATGATGAGGACGATGTTGGGGCGCTCGCCTACGCTCGATTGCGGCTCGGAGGAGCACCCCGCGAGCGTGGCGGCACCTAGCGCCTGAAGGAATGAGCGGCGATCAAGACTTGGCTGCATGACGCATTCGAGTATCTCCGAAACTGCCGGACGGGCGCAAAGCCTGCGCCGCACTCGGCATCGCGCCACGCGGCAAGCTGCATTCTGGGCACCTAGCCGAGTCAGTCCAGCCATGCTGCTCATACCGCCTGGAACTAACTCTGGCAATTACCGGCATACCGATATAATCGGTTTTTCCGATGACTCCCACGGCACCATTCCGCTTGGACGGAAAAACCGCGCTCGTCACCGGCGGCGGCAGCGGCATTGGAGAGCAGACCGTGCGCGCGCTCGCGGGCAACGGAGCCCGCGTGCTGATCGGCGACCTGAACGTAGCGTCGGCACAGGCATTGGCCCGCGATGTCGCGAACGCCGAGCCACTCCCGCTCGACGTCACCGATCCTGCCAGCGTGGGGAGCGCATTCGGGCGGGTCGACTCGCTCGACATCCTCGTCAACAATGCCGGGATCGGCCATGTTGGCATGCTCGACGAATGCACTCTGGATGACTTCCGCGGCGTGATGCGGGTAAATGTCGAGGGCATGTTCATCGTCACGGCCGCGGCTCTGCCCCTGCTCACGCAAGCCGATCAGCCCTGCATCGTGAACATCGGCTCGGTCGCGGGCTTGGTCGGCGTCAAGCGGCGCTTCGCCTACTGCGCTTCCAAGGGCGCGGTGGTTAGCATGACTAGGTCGCTGGCAGCCGACTACGCCGGCAAGATTCGCGTGAATTGCGTGTGTCCGGGTACCGTGGACACGCCCTTCGTGGAAGCGTACCTGGAGAAGTACCACAAGCACGAAAAGGCGGCAACGCGCCAGCAGCTCAACGCCCGCCAGCCCATCGGCAGACTCGGCAAGCCTGGCGAGATCGCCCACCTGGTGCTGTACCTGTGTTCGGACGAAGCCGAGTTCGTGCATGGCTCGATGATGGCGATCGATGGCGGCTGGACCGCGCTGTAGTCCTCGCACGGCAGCGCCTATGGAATAATGGCCTCGTTATGACTGCTGTCCTGCGAGCGCTACTTCTCGCGAGCCTGTTCACAACCGGGGCCTGGGCCAAGGTCGGTCTGCCGGCATTGTTCGGCGACCACATGGTTGTGCAACGCGATGCTCCGGTGCATGTCTGGGGCACGGCTGAGCCCGGTGAGGCGGTGCAGGTCGCATTTCGCGGACAGAGCGTATCCACTGCTGCCGCGGAAGATGGCCGCTGGGAGGTGTACCTAGACCCGGGGCCGGCGGGCGGCCCGTTCGGATTGGCTGTCGAAGGCAGCAACCGAGTCGAGTTTAAGGACGTCCATGTCGGCGAAGTCTGGGTTGGTTCAGGCCAGTCCAACATGGTCTGGCCACTGGAGCGTTCCCGCGATGCCGAGCAAGAAATCGCAGCGGCCGAACACCCGGGGATCCGCTACTTCAAGGTCACGCTGAACACATCGGACACCCGGCTGGAAGACGTGGAGGGCCAGTGGCAGGTCGTCTCGCCGGAGACAGCGAGTGGGTTTTCAGGGGTAGGCTATTTTTTCGCCCGTCACCTGCACAAGCAGCTAGGAGTGCCCATGGGCATTATCCAGTCAGCCTGGGGCGGCACGCCGGCGGAATCGTGGACGAGTGCCCGCACGCTGGCAGAGGAACCGGCGCTGGCAAACATGTCGGCAGAGTTCGCCGCCGAGGCCATTGCTGACGAAGCCGTATACGCCGAACGGCTCGCTACTTGGGAAAAGCGATCGGCCGCCGCCAAGGCCGAGGGAAAAGAAGCCCCGCGCAGACCGCCCCCGCCGCGCGCACTCCGGCCGCAGCACAAGCCCGGTGCGCTGTTCAACGCGATGATCGCACCGCTGTTGCCCTACGCCATTCGCGGAACCATCTGGTACCAAGGCGAGAACAACGCCTCGCGCGGACAGGGCTACTTGTACCGCCGCCTTTTCCGGGCGATGATCGAAGATTGGCGGCGCGAATGGGGCATCGGCGCATTCCCATTCCTGTTCGTACAGCTGGCCAACTACGGCCGGGTCCCCGAGGAGAGCACTTGGCCCGCACTGCGCGAAGCCCAGGCCATGGCCCTGGGCCTGGCGAACACGGGCATGGCAGTGACGATCGATGTCGGCAATCCGACCGACATTCATCCGAGGAACAAGCAGGACGTGGGCCTGCGTCTCGCACTGGCGGCCCGAGCGATCGCCTACGGCGAGCACGATCTGGAATATTCCGGCCCGCTCTTCCGCCAAGCGACGCGTGACGCAGATGGGCTCAGGCTGTGGTTCGACCATGTCGGTGGCGGTCTGGAAGCACGGGGCGGGCCCTTGGAGGGCTTTCAAGTTGCCGGCGGTGACGGGAAGTTCGTTTCCGCTCAGGCAAGCATTTCCGGCAATACCGTGCTCGTGTCGAGCGCGGCGGTCAAACATCCGGTGCGGGCGCGCTACGCTTGGGCAGCCGACGCCCAGGGCAACCTCTTCAACGATGCGGGCCTGCCAGCCTCCCCGTTCCAGACCAACGAATAGCGGGCGGATTGGGTAGCGGATGGACGCTCAGCCCACGCCCATAGTCAAGGACCTGGTGCTCGTTGGCGGCGGGCACAGCCATATAGCGGTCCTGAGGATGTTCGGCATGCGGCCCGTGCCGGGGGTGCAGTTGACCTTGGTGTGCCGCGACGTGCATACGCCCTATTCAGGCATGCTGCCGGGCCTGATCGCCGGCCACTACACGTTCGACGAGGCCCACATCGACCTGCGCAAGCTCGCGGTCTTCAGCCAGGCACGCTTCATTCACGACTCGGTGACCAGTGCCGACCTGGCCAACCGCGAGCTACATTTCGCGGACCGGCCGCCGATTCCGTACGATCTGCTCTCGCTCAATATCGGCTCGATCCCCGGCACGAGAGAGATCGCTGGCGCCGACCAATACGCCGTCCCGGTCAAGCCCATCAGCAACTTCTTGCCCCGCTGGGAAGCCCTGCTGGGCCGCGTCGAACGCTTGCAGGAGACGCCTGCAATCGCAATCGTAGGGGCCGGGGCGGGCGGCGTTGAACTCGCTTTGGCGATGCAATATCGCCTGCGGAGACATTTCGCCAGCATCGGCGCGGAAACGGATCCAGAGATCCACATCTTTAGCGACGGCGCCAAGATCCTGCCTACACACAATGCCCGCACGCGCAAGAAGTTCGGGCGCATCTTGGAGGAGCGCGGTGTGAGGGTGCATACCCGAGCTCGCGTGACCGAGGTCACCGGCGATGGCTTGCGCACCGCCGACGGCTGGACAGGTCGCTTCCACGAGGTGGTCTGGGTCACCAAGGCTTCCGCCGCCACATGGCTGGCCGACTCGGGGCTCGCCTGCGACCAGGACGGGTTCGCGCTAGTGGACGAATGCCTGCGCTCGGTCTCCCATGCCGAGGTCTACGCCGCGGGAGATATCGCCGCAGTGCAAGCCCACCCGCGAGAGAAGGCCGGGGTCTTCGCCGTGCGGCAGGGGCCGCCGCTCGAGCGCAATTTGCGCCGGACGCTGCTCGGCGAGCCGGCGCGCCCGTTCCGACCGCAAAGCCGATTCCTAGGCTTGATCAGCACCGGCGACCGCTATGCCGTCGCGTCGCGCGGACGCTGGTCGGTCGAAGGGGCCTGGGCTTGGAAGTGGAAAGACTGGATCGACCGGCGCTTCATGGACAAGTATTCGGACCTGCCCGAAATGGCCGCCGACGAGCCCCGCGCATCCAAGCTGCCGCAAGGCGTGCTTGAAAGTGCCGAACTACCCGAGCGGGAGATGCGCTGCAGGGGTTGCGCGTCCAAGGTGGGCGCGACCACGCTGGGCGGGGCGCTAGAGGCTATCAAGCCGTACTGGCGCGAGGACGTACCGGCCGGGCTGGGCTCAAGGGACGACGCCGCCGTGCTCAACGTCCCTCCGGGCAAGTCGATCGTGCAGTCGGTCGACTTCTTCCCCGCCATCGTCGACGATCCCTACCTGTTCGGGCAGATCACCGCGAATCATTCCTTGAGCGATATCTATGCCATGGGCGCGGTTCCGCAGTCGGCTCTGGCCGTAGCGGGCATTCCCTTCGGAACCCCATCGAAGTCCGAGCACCTTCTACGCCAGATGCTGCTGGGCGCCGAACTCGTGTTTCATGAGGCCAAGACGAACCTGGCGGGCGGCCATACAAGCGAATGTCCTGAACTGGCGCTTGGATTCGTCGTCAACGGTCTGGCCGACCAAGAGCAAGTGCTGCGCAAGGGCGGCCTGCAGGCAGGTCAGGCCTTGATCCTGAGCAAGCCTCTGGGAACCGGCGTGTTGTTCGCAGCCGAGATGCGCCTCGAAACCAAGGGGCGGTGGATCGACGAAGCAATCGACTCCATGCTGCAGCCTAACCGCCGGGCTGCTGAGATCATGCGCGACCACGGGGCAACAGCCTGTACCGATATCACCGGGTTCGGCCTGGCGGGACACCTAGTGGAGATGTTGGATGCCTCGGGAGCAGCCGCTTCATTGGATATGGACTCGTTTCCGGCTCTGGCCGGTGCCATCGCATGCTTCCAAGCCGGGGTGCGAAGCACTCTGGATCCCGAGAATCGCAAGGTCTGGGATCGCGTCGCCAACGGCGACGCGGCATCGGGCCATCCGGCGTTCTCGCTGCTGTTCGATCCCCAGACCTCCGGCGGACTTCTGGCCGGAGTGCCTGCAGCTAACGCAGAGGCGTGCCTGGAAGCTCTGCGCGAGGCGGGCTATCGCGCCGCTGCGCGGATCGGGACCGTCCAAGAATCCTCATTGGATGGCGCAATTCTGTCAGCCAAGTGAGCGCACCCGCCTCATTCGAAGAAGAGTTCCTGGCCTGCCACCGCTAGCGCATGGGTGATCATCGCCGGCGTGACGCTGCCTGATTTCAAGTAGGCCCGTCCGCAGAACCACCCCAACACGGCGGCGGTGGCCGCGTACCCCCAGTTGGGAAACCCGCCGCGCCCGAGATGCACCGCGCCGAAGAGCAGGGCGGCCGCCGCTTGCGCGAGCAAGGGCCGGCCGAGCGAAGCCGAGAGCAGGTTTTGCACGACACCTCTCAGCAGGAACTCTTCGGCCAAGGCTGTGGTGAGATAGATTCCGAAAAGCTTGCCCACTGCCCCGGCAACGGCGCTGACGGGGTCTTCCAGCGGCGGATCCCACGTCAGATATCCCGTCGATAGCCCGACCAAGGCGATCCATGGAACGCCGTAGGTGGCGCTGTCCAGCGCCGGTTTCCAGTCTTGACGCCTGGGCACCAGCCGGAACGAAGTGCCTTGGAGCTTTCGCAATCCAAGGAACACGTACAGCCCCAAAGGGATGAGCATCAGCTTGCCGAGAGCGTCCAACCGATGCGCAGGCGGGTCAAATCCTTGGTAGATGTCCCGAAACAATGTGCTCAGGCCGCTGATCATGGGATACGCCAAAGCGCAGATCACGACCAAGTCCTGCCAAGCGAACCGCTGCCGCAAGACTGGGAAGAGCGCATAGGGCAGCGCCACGCAGGCGCACAGCATGACGAGCTGAGCCAAGGACTCCAGCGAGAACAATCCTGTCGGAGCGGTATAGATGATGTACGGCGCAACCGATAGCGCCACTAGCACAGTTGCAAGCCTGATTGGCGTGAGACCGCCACATATCACATCCCTTGCCGAATGCGAGACTGCCGCACAATACAGGGCGGCCTGCCAGCAAAATGCCGCCACGACCGGCACCGCGATCTCGGCGGGAAATTCGAACCGCTGTGCCAGAATGAATCCGGCGATGGCAACCGTCGCGCAGACTCCGCCCAAACCTGCCCAAAACCTTCGCAAGCTCGGGGTGCCGCGTAGGTTGTCCGCCACGGTCAAGCTACTCATCGTAGCCGTATGGGCGGCGGCCGGGCCGAACGCGCAAGCGCAGATGCCGCTAGACTTGGTCCGCAGCGTTGCAGACGCGGGCAGTCGGCTGGTCGCTGAGCGCGACAATTACACCTATACACAGCGATTTCGGTTCACAGAGCTCAGAGGTGGCCTGCCGGCGGGCCGCTACGAGGAAGTGCGAGACATCACCTTCACGGGCACGGGCGAACGCCAGGAGTTGCATCGCACGAAGCCGATCATGCAACTGCAGCGGATGCGCTTGACAGACGAGGACTTTCGAGACCTACGCGACGTGAACCCATTCGTGCTCACACGCGAAACCTTGCGCTTTTACAAGGTGGGCTACAAGGGCATTGAACAAGTCGACGGATTGGACTGTCACGTGCTGGCGGTCCGGCCCAAACAAGTCCTGTACGGCCAGCGCTTCTTCGACGGCCTGCTGTGGGTCGGCGTGGAGCACGGTCAGGTGGTGCGCGCCGGGGGGCGACCCGTGCCGCAGATTCACCGCATCGAAGACAGCAACCTGTTCCCAGCGTTCATCACCGACTACCAGCCGATTGACGGCAAACACTGGTTTCCAGTCCGCACCGAGGGCGATGACATCCTGCCGTTTCCGACGGGTAACCAACGAGTCAAGGTGCTGATCGAATACTCCGACTACAAGAGATTCAGCGCCACCTCGACCGTCACGTTCGGAAAAGCGCCCGGCGAGGCGAGCAGCGAGCGGGAGCCAGCGCCGAAACCGTAGCTCATACACCCACGGCACACAGGCAGGGCTGGCCACTCGCTCCAGTCTGACCCTCAATGCCGCTTACGACTGGTACACCAGTTCGGCCCCCAGGCGTAGCGGGCTAGCAACCTCGATCGCCCACGCTCAGGCTTCAGCCCGCAACCCTAGAATCGCCACGCCAAGCGAGGCCCGACCATGATTCCATCTGAGGGACGCAAGTGTACAATCTGGATTCGGATGCATATTCTACTCTTCGCCGCGCTGGCCTTGATGGCTCCGATTGTCAGCCCAGCGCAAGAGCACCTCGGCAAGACCCTCGCCCAGTGGCGCGCCGACCTTGACAAGCCCAGTCAGATCGACCGCCTGCTAGCCATCCGGTCCATTGGTGAGATGGCGATCGGCCAACAGCCCGGAGCCGCTGAAGCACTCTTTGAATCCATCGGCCATGAGGATGGTTCCGTGCGCTACTGGGCGGCAGTTGCAGCAATCCACTTGTCCGACTTTGGCGGCGATACCCAAGCACTGTTGACCGAAGCACTCAGGGATCCTGTGCCGGAAGTAAGAGTCCAGGCCGCACGTGCTCTGGTCGGCACGACAGCCGAGCCAGAAGCGCTGCGCACATTGGGAGAACTCCTTTCCCACCGCAATCGCGGTGTGCGTCTGCAGGCTGTGCATGCCGCCGACGCGATCAAGGGCAGGGCCGCTCCATTAGTCAGGCAACTGCAAGCAGCCATGGAAGACGAATTCGACTATGTCCAGCGCGTTGCCCGGCATGCGCTCTGGACGCTGGAACAGCGTCCCTGTCCGTACAGGGAATGCGAATGACGCACGCGAGCTGACAATGATTCGATCCAGCATCACATTCGCCATTTTGGCGTTGGCATGCACCGTGGCTGCTCTGCATCCGGCGCTCGAAGCGAAACCGCCGAACATTCTCTGGCTGTCGATCGAGGACACCGGCCAACAGGTGGAGCCTTATGACGCCTATGCCCGGACGCCAAATATCGCGCGGCTCGCCAAGCAGGGCGTGACATTCCTCGAGGCATACTCCCACTCCCCGGTGTGCGCCCCGACCCGTTCCGGCATTATCACCGGAATGTACCCGACGGCTATCGGCACGCAACACATGCGCTCAAGGATGGTCCCACCGCCCTTCGTGAAGGCGTTTCCCGAGTACTTGCGCCGGCTCGGCTACTACACCACCAACAACTCCAAGACCGACTACAACTTCCCCGTGCCAATGACCGCTTGGGACGACTCCAGCAGCACGGCCCACTGGAAGAACCGGCCCGACCCAGACCAGCCATTTTTCGCGGTCTTCAACTTCGGCAGTTCTCACGAAGGGTCGGTTCGGCGCCAGTTTGCGGCTCGGACAGCGGATCCCGGTACAGGCATCCATGATGCGGCGAAGCTGCCGCTGCCACCCTACTATCCCGACACGCCCAAAGTCCGCGAGGCATGGGCAGCGTACTACGACGTTGTGACGATTACCGACCGCACCATCGGCGAGATGCTCGCCGAACTCGACGAAGCCGGCCTGAGCGATGAGACTCTGGTGGTCTTCTGGGGCGATCACGGCGTCGGCCTGGCCCGAGGCAAGCGCTGGATCTACGATTCGGGGCTCAAGGTGCCCTTGATCATGCGCTGGCCCGGCCATATCGAGCCGGACACGCTCCGAAGTGATTTTGTCCAGTTTCTCGACCTAGCACCGACGATGATTTCCGTGGGCGGCGGCGAGCCGCCCGATCACTTGCACGGGCGCGTGATCATTGGCGATGGGCAGGGGCCGGAACCGGAGTATCTCTACCATGGCCGCGACCGCATGGACGAGCGCTACGACATGATTCGTGGGATACGCAATCGGCGCTTCCTCTACGTGCGCAATTTCGAGTCCCACCGGCCGTGGGTGCAGTTCATGCGCACGCCGAGCCAGGGCCCGATCTACCAAGAACTCGGGCGGCTGAAGCTGTCGGGCGGGCTCGGCCCGCTTGTGGCACCGTTCATGCAGGACACCAAGCCCGTCGAAGAGTTGTACGACGTCATCGCCGACCCGCATCAGGTGTTCAATCTGGCGACAGATTCGATGTATGCCGACCAACTCAAGCTGCTGCGGGAAGAACTCGCGGACTGGATGCGGAAGATGGATGACAAGGGCCTGGTCCCTGAACCGGAACTCTACCGGCGTATGTTCGAGAACGAGGACAGCGGCGTGACAGCCGCTCCGCTGTTCAGCAAGAGCGCTGGCTCCGATGGGTCGGTGACCGTTACCGTCGAAACGCAGACCGAGGGTGCATCGCTGGCCTACCGGATCGTCCCCACGGGCGCCGACACGGCGGAGCGCGGGGGTTGGCTGCTGTATACAGGCGCAGTCCGACTAGAGCAAGGAGAATCCTTGGAAGCGGTCGCATCCCAGTTGGGATTTGCCGACAGCCCGGCGGCTACGCTAGCCAATTAGACCGGGCCGGGAAGCGCGCAGAGCGCCCCGGCCCGTGTCGGATCTTGAATGAACCGCGCAGCCGTTAGGGCAGCGTGGGCTCTTCAATCGTGTAGTCGACGTCGAGCGCCTTCAGGAACGCCATCAGGTCTGCCTTCTCTTCCTCGCTGAGGTCGGCGTTCTTGGCATCGGCCAGGTTTGTCTCGTCCAGCCACTCGTTTTCCTTGCCACCGCTGAGCATCAGATCCACAGCCTCTTCCAGCGTGGCCACGCTGCCGTCGTGGAAGTAGGGCGCGGACTTGGAGATATCGAACAGGCTGGGAGTCTTGAACGCCCCGGTATCTTCTTCAGCCTCGCTGATCTTGCCGCGCCCGATGTCGGGGTTCTCTGCGTCCATGCCGATTCCTACGTTGTGGAACTGCTTGTCGGCCAGCAGGCGGCCATCATGGCAGTTGGTGCATTTGACTTTCTCGGAGAAAATCACCCAGCCACGCTGCTCTTGCTCGTTGAGAGCGCTCTCATCCCCAGCCTGGAACGCGATGAAGCGGGAGTTCTCCGTTGTCGTGACGATGGTGCGCATGAAGGCAGCAACGGCATAACCCACGTTGTCGGGGGTCGCCGGGCCTCCGAAGACCGCCTCGAACTGCTCGGCATAGCCGGGAATCTCGTTGAGCTGTGCGCATATATCGTCCATCGATGGTGCGCCATCATTGCCGGAGGCGCCCATGTTGCCGCCGCCCCAAGCCCCCAGGACTTGCTTCTCCAGCGCGGTGGAGCGCCCGTCCCAGTACAGGGCATCGTAGTAGCCGACGTTCCACATGGTGGGAGCAGCTCTGGTGAGCTGCTTGTCGAAAGCTCCCAAGGCGGTCGCCCGTCCGTCGGTCAACCCGTGCTCTTGGAGATGGCATCCGTAGCAGGACCGCGCGCCATCCCCGCTGAGGCGTTGATCGTAGTAGAGCTGTTTGCCGAGAGCGACTTTGGCGGCGTCCATCGGATTGTCGGCCGGAACAGCCATCATCTCGTACCCTGCGATTTCGGGCCAAGTCATCTCGGCCTCTTCCATCGGCGGTTCCTCCATCCCGCCGCCGCAGTACAGCAACAGAACAGACATGAGCAGCATTGCGCCTAGGCTCTTTCTTGACATTCCAGATCCTCCCCAGTCGTTGATCGGACTATGCACCGCGAGCCGGTTGCAGCCATTGCAGGCTGCGGCGCATGGTGCCATTATACTTGTGCTGCATGACATATCAAGCTTGTTAGGACGATCTCCCCGCTGGGCTCAACGGCGGGGCTAGAGCGCGACAAGTTCGGGCAGCCATTCCGGCCCTGATCGCGGCCAGTCCGAAACAGGCCTAAAGCGTTGGGATCGGCCCGTCCTCCGGGCCAAAAAGCATGTCGCGCGAGCGGGCGAGCTCCGCAGGAGGCAGGCGGACGATCCTCGGAGTGACCAAGACCAACAGGTCACGTCTACTCCAACGCCACTCGTTGCGCCTGAAGAACGCCCCAAGCACCGGAATTTCGCTCAGCCCGGCCAAGCCTCCCCGTGTCAGGCTGCGCTCGTAGACCGCCATGCCCGAGACAATCGCAAACTCCCCTTGCCGCAATCTGACCTGCGATTGGAATTCGCGGTTGGACAGGATCGGGACATCGTTCACGGCTCCACCGGCCAGCAAGCGAAAGTTCACTTCCAAGTCCAACGTCACTTCATTCGCACTGTGGACC
>LXNI01001601.1_pt1 | contig 18680 bp, 22 predicted proteins | sample 809091 | NCBI WGS metagenome assembly LXNI01 (sample SAMN04870527, study PRJNA318959) | sponge metagenome | biome: 01000161; feature: marine sponge reef; material: water | host: Sarcotragus foetidus | place: Greece: Milos, Mediterranean Sea | collected 2013-05-29 | depth 5-7 m | reverse complement strand
CGCTTCTCACCTCTTGTGATGAGAAAACGCCCGCCACAGTTGGGGTCAGGACAGGCAATGACGGCATCGGTACTCATCCAGTCGAATCTTTGTGTTTCTCTTTGTTTGGCAGGTAGCAGGGGTAGAATTGCTGCCAGCGAATACATGGGGAAGCGCACGCCTGGAGGAAATTCAATGAGATCGTCGTCAGTCACGGTGAAATAATCACCTTCGTTGTGCCGGCACACCATAGGCCTGCCATCATCACTGGCTATGACTTCCACTTTGAGATCATAGAGCTCGTATTCGTCTATCGTTGACATTTCAGCGACACATATAGATTTATTAGCCGTAAGGCAAATATTAGCCGACTGTAGAATAATGTCAAGGAAAAATCAGATGTGAATCCCGGTTATTCAGCCTTGAGACGGCCCGGCGCCGCCGTTGTGATAGTCAGGAACTGGAAGAGGTCAGGATGGCAAAGGCTTCGTGCAGGAAACTTTGCTCGATATTATCCATCTCCTGTTTCCCGTTGCCACCGCGACTCGTTATCAGGGGAGAACCCTGCAACAGGGAAAGGATAATGGCCGCCTTGGATTTTCGTTCTGCATCGCTCAGCCGCGGAGTAAGCGGCTCGATTAAGGACACGATATAGTCACAGTATGCATTTGTCGTCCGGTCCCGGCATTTTGCCGCGAAGTCATCGCGGGTGGCCAAGGCCCAGAGTTCAAACTGGAAACCGCGGATGAGGGGGATTTCATTGTCTCTGATACTGTACCTGATGAAGGCGCTGAACTTCTCTTCGGGCGTCAGGTAATCTCCGTCAACGGCTTCATGAGCGGTCTGCAGTTCCAACTCGATCATGTGTTCGACCACCGCCTGGAACAGGCCGCTCTTCGTTTTAAAATAATACTGGAGGTTCCTGTGGGTGATACCCATCTTTGATGCGATATTGCGCATGGTAAACGCGCTGTAGCCGTCGAAAGCAAGTACCTCAGTCGCCACCTTGAGAATTTCATGCAGTCTTTGCCTGCCCTTGGAATAGACCGCCGTTCCCGGTGACAGGGCGGATACATTTGCAGGTTCAGGCTGGATATTCATCATTGTACAAGGTAACGGGATTCCAGAAATTTGCAACCACATTTCAAAATGACCACAGGGCGTTAATATTCAGTCTCAGCCTGTCATCACGCGCTCTATGTGACTGTAGATTTGCCTGTTATTTCGCTCCAGTTCCCATAAGTTCAGTTTTGCCTGCACGGCCAGCCAGAACCCGGGTGTGAGGGTTTACGGTTCATCAGTGGTAATCCCCCAGGTTTACGCAGAGGGTTACCGGATTTCCAGGCAAAATTACGGGTGATTGCCTGAATCCCAGGGATTGATAACTTCCAGACCGGTAAACCGGAAATCAGTGACGTTGCGGGTTGCCAATCTCAGATCGTGATACAGGGCCGTGGCCGCCAGCAGGCTGTCAACGGTCGGCACTGGACGTCTCGCATGGGCCAGCAGGATTCCCCACTCGTCTGCAACACCACGGTCAACGGGCAAAATCCGATCTTCAAACCAGTCCGTCAGTTCCTGTTCCAGCCAGACTCGCAATGCTTCCCGCCTTGGTGATGGTCCAAGATTTTCCACGCCCTTGCGGATCTCGCCCAGCGACAACACGCTCAGGTGCAATGCATCGTCCGGCGTCCTGTCGAACCAGTCCAGCACTCCCGGGTCAGGTTTTGGCCTGACCAGTTCAGACACCACGTTGGTGTCCAGAAGATAGCTCACAGGGTTTGTTCGCGTGTCAGCGATTTGTCGCGCTCAAGTTGCAGGTCTACGCCCATGAGTGGTGATTGCCGTATCAGGTCGACAAATGACGGCTTATTCCGGGCAAGCCGGGCATAGTCGTCACAAGATATGAGGACAGCGGCAGGCTTGCCGTGCACTGTGATTTGTTGCGGCCCGTTCTGCTGAACGCTCCTTACCAGTTCACTCAGGTGCGCCTTGGCCTCCTGCAATTGCCAGTTGGTTGCTCTCATCAATGCGGTCATACTCCAATATTTCTGGTCTGTCTGGTCAGATTATAGGAGCGAATTCGGCTTGAGTCAATTGCTCGCCAGAGCAGGCTTACGATCATATTGATGATTTCACGGGTGGCGCCTGTTCTGATCTTCAAACCCGCCAGATCCACCCCAACGCCATCGGAAAGCGGTCTCGTATGGTAGTCAATGCTCATAATCCAGGCCCCGCGTCAATCATACCAGCTCATGTGAGCGCGCGTAGGAGGAACTGTTGTTGTCGGTATAGGAGTCATAGATAAGCCAGAGCAGAAGATCGCCTGTCAACAAACTACGTAAATTTGGGATATACCATTGACATATCCCAAATTGGCGCTATAATTTACAATTACGAGATACGCGGAGAATTCAATGGAACAGTCAACTGTATTCAAGAGCAACAAAAGTCAGGCCGTGCGTCTTCCCAAGCTGGTTGCATTACCGGATTCTGTCAAAAAAGTGGATATTGTAAAGTTGGGTAATGCGCGACTGATCACACCTGCCGGGGAAAGCTGGGATCACTGGTTTGACGGGCCGGGGGTATCGGATGATTTTATGCCTGACAGGGGGCAGCCGGCAATTCAGCAAAGAGAATCCCTGTAGTGCTCAAATACATGCTGGATACCGACATTATTATTTATACAATCAAAAATCGGCCTGCTGGAGTAAGGGAGGCATTTAAACGTCATTCAGGACAAATGGCTATTTCCTCAGTGACATTAGGTGAATTAATCTATGGCGCTGAAAGATCTTCTCAACCAGAGCGCAACCTGAATGACATTGAGAGCATGACAGCCAGACTTGAAGTGCTTCCATTCAATGAGTCAGCCGCGGTACATTTCGGACAAATTCGTGCAGAACTGGCTCGCACAGGGACTCCAATCGGCCCTTATGATCTTATAATTGCAGGTCATGCCCGTGCTTCGGGACTGATTCTTGTTACCAATAATGTTGGAGAATTCAAGCGAGCGCCGGGCTTGCGTATCGAAAACTGGGTGTTGCATTAGGGGAATTATAGGGACACTAGTGTGAAACTCTGATTAAGCCAGACGTTCCTCATCATCAATCAGCACGACCTTGCCTGGCCTATGATTGCCCCAGCGCCAGAGTACCAGGTTGAGATCATCCGTTCCGGTTCCCGGTGCGAAACTTTGAACACGCATACCCACATAGCCGGCAGAAATTAGCCGGTCGGCAAGAAGCTGCGATGCCGGCACGATACCCGTCAGCATTTCCCGTTCCCAGTTCCGGCAAAAGATTTCATCTGTCTTTACTCCAAGCGCCTCTCGCTCTGTCGGGTTCAGCGCATCGAATACAGGCTCTGCATCGACCTCGTAGGCGCACAGTGTAATCGGTTGCAATGGCCGCCCTATCTGGCTCGCCTCTCTCATGGCTGTGACGGGTGACAAGGACGTATAAAGCGCCGGGACTCCTATCCGATTGAAGCGACCTCCATGGCGGCGCGCACCTTCTCCCGAAGTCGGATCCCAGGTCCACCGCGGGTTATGCGCACGGTAGACGAGGCCACGCAAGCGCATCAGCAAGACGACGTATCAGGCGTAGCCGCCGGCCATAATTCGGTCGAGATGAGTATGGACATCATCGGCCTTGCCTTCCCGTACCAGTTGGTCGGGGGTCATGCCACCAAAGCCGGATAATGGCTCTGCACGAAACCAGGCATAGGCCGCCAGGTCGGAACCCGTATGGCTTGAGACCCTGTGAAGAATTTCAAGCATTTGGCGCAAGCGTGTCTGTGTCTTCCTCGCCCGGATGCGGGAAGTGCGCGAGAACGCATCCTGGCCCAGCCCCAGTGTATGGGCAATTTCGCTCCTGGTAGTACGCAACGCGGTGGAGACGAGCGCGGGTGAAAAAACCTGATCCTCAACGAATTCCTGGAAATTCATCTAATACCTCATGAATTATTACACAATACTACGTAATGATATCTGATAAAACCAGAATATCAAGTATTTTTGAGACTCGGTCCAAACTAGTACAAGAGTTCCCCGGCAGCCTGCAGGCCCTCCACCGAGCGCCGGCGCTGGACTGCCCGGGTCAGGGCCAGTTCGTAATTCTCCCGCGCCCGGGCCGGATTACCCAGTGCCAGGTACACGTCCGCCAGGGCCTCCGCCGCGGGTTGCGGCATGGCCGGGCCGATGGCGGGGGCCAGGGTCTGTTCCAGTTCCACGGCTTGTTGCATGAGCGCCAGGCCCTGTTCGTGTTTGTCCTCAGCGACGAGCAGGCGGCCTTGCAGCAGCAGTTTCAGTACCGTCGGCGCGGCGGCGCGGATATCCTTGCTGTCGGGGTTGGAGGAGCGCACAAACGCGTCAGCAATCGCCACGGCAGTGACAGTATCACCGCGTTGCAACGCGCGCATGCCCAGCACGTACTGATCCATGGCGATGACGGAGGACCAGACCTTGTCATGGCTGACCTCCAGGTCCAGCAGCGGGTTGTCCCAGGCCTGGGTGTCAATAATGTAGTTACTGCGGCAGGTGATAAAGCCGATGCGATTGGTGGGCGTGTCGGCCTGTTGCCATTCCCGTTCGGCATGGCCCAGCAGGCGCCGGGCTTCATCGAAGCGGCCTTCCTGCAGGTGCGAATAAATCAGCCAGGACAGCGAGTGGTACGCCTGGCCGTTGTAGGGGAGGTCCTTTTCCTCCATCCGTTGCAGGGCCGCCGTGAAGGAGCGTGCGTTCAACTGACCGGCCCGTTCATAATCACCCAGGGCGAAATAGATGTGTGAGGGCATGTGCAGGGCGTGCACTGCGGCGGGCGCCACTTTGGAATAGACGTCCGCGGCGCGCCGCCCCAGGGGGGCGTGCACGGGGTCATCATAACTGTGAATATTGTAATGCAGCGCGCCGGGATGTTGCGGCGCTCGATCCATCAGTTCCTCGGTGATGGCGCCGGCCTGCATGAATTTGTAGAAATCCCGGCCGTCATGGCTGGTAGTGAGCACTGACAGCGCGTACAGGGCGCCGGCGTCCACGTCCTCCGGCCAGGTTTCGCTGATGGATTTCAGGGCCGCGCGGTAGGCGTAATCCCGTTCCCGGTCGTCCCCCTCGCCGAACAGGATATTGACCGAACGGATATACGCTTTTTCCCGCTCGGTCTGTGCCCGCTCGACCCGTCCCTCAGCGCTGGTCGCCAGTTGCTCCAGTACGGTCCTGGCCGCGCCCAGGTTCTGCTGGTTCCACAACGGGTGTTCATGGGTCAGCGCCTCGCCCCAGTAGGCCATGACGAAATCGGGGTCCACGGCACGCGCCTGCCGGAACGTTTCCCTGGCGTCTTCATATTCAAAATTGTGCAACATCACCAGGCCGCGGATAAACAGGGCATGGGCCTCCCGGTCACCGCTGGCGTGGAAATCCGTTGTGCCGTAGTGTTGGGAGGAAACCGGGGTGGTGATAGCGGTTGCGCAGAGGGTCAGCAGTATCAGGTAGTATTTTACGGGCATGTCACGTTCTGCCGGTTATAGTCTACATGGAATTTTAGCACCTTTCCATCCATTCCTGCGCAAGCAGGAATTTTCTGATAGAGACCCCTGCTTGATTTTTACTGATTTTGCCAAAGATCATCCAGCAGGATCTGCCAACGCCTGCGCTCCCGTTCCGGAGTGAACAGGTGTTTGCGCTTATTGCCGTGTTCACACAGGCGCGGCAGGAAGCCTGCATCGTTTTCAGCCCGGTGTAACAGCGCGTGTAATGCCTCAGTATCTCCGGCCGGATAATAGCCCGGATAATCCTCACCGAGCAGGCCGACGTTTCCGTCTATGGCAGAGGCGATGACGGGCAAACCCGCGACCACGGCCTCCGAGACGACGTTGGCCCCGCCTTCCATGATCGAGCTGTGCACCAGTGCATGGGCCTTGACAAAATGTCTTCTTACCTGCCCGGCGCCGACCTCGCCCAGCCAGTGGTAGCGGGGGTTTGTCTCCACCTCTGTGCGCGCCTGCTCCGCCCAGTCCTCATCATGGGCCTTGCCCAGGTGGAGTACGCGCAGGCGGGATGTTTCCGGCAGCAGACGGGCTGCATACGCGGCCCTGAACGGGTCTTTTTCTGCGCGTAAATGGCCGGCCACGCAGACGTCAAAGCTACGCACCGACGGACTGCGCGCCTGTGTCAACGGCGGCGCCGACTGGTGGATCACGTGCAGTTTTCCCCGGCAGGCTTCCGGAAGCGTCTGATAAACAAGGTCGTGCAGGCACACCAGCGCATCAGCCATTGCCATGGAACCCAGGGTTTCCCGCGCATGGCTGTACTGAAAGCGGTAGATATCCGTGCCGGTCAGGGCAACCACCAGCGGACGCCTGGGAAAGCGTTGCCGGAACCCCGCTATCGACGCCGCGCTGCGCCAAGCGTGCAGGGCCACCATCATGTCACCCGGCGTCCCGTCCCACTCAACCTGCACTGTTACCGTGTGGCCGAGACCCCGCAGCAAGCGCGCCCAACGTCCCGCCGTCACGCGGTTCCCCGTCTTCGACAGTTTGCCTCCGGGGGTAATCAAAATAATCTTCATACGGATACATTAAGCTACAATAACCACGATGCAAATACTTGGCGCCAATTATCTCAAGGAAATCATGGCCGACGCCCATGCGCGCACCCTGGAACTGGTCGCGGGCCTGGACGAGGAACAACTGATCGGGCCGAAATTGCCTATTGTTAACCCGTTGCGCTGGGAGCTCGGGCACGTGGCCTGGTTCCATGAAAAATTTATCCTGCGCGACCTGGGCCACCCGCAGTCGCATGATCACCGGTCGCTACCGCAATTTTTTCCCACCGCACCGCCGCGACGTCCTGGCGGGCTTTCGTACCTGCGCACTCGATGTCCATTGACAAACAGCATTTGAGAGACCTGCCCTCGGTGGATCGGGTATTACGCGAAATCCCACAACTGATCGATCGCTGGGGACAGGAACGGGTTACCGTAGTCGTGCGCGCCGCGCTGGAGCAACTGCGCGGGACACTGCAAGCCGGCGCCTGCAACAAATCTGAATTATTGCAACAGGTGACCGGACAGGTAAGCGCCAGGCTGGAGCAGGATGCGCAGGGCAGCCTGCTCAGCGTCTTCAACCTCACCGGTACGGTGTTGCATACCAACCTGGGGCGCGCCTCCTTGCCGGACGCGGCGCTGGAGGCGGTCCTGAGCGCCGCGCGCCACCCCTCCAACCTGGAATACGACCTGCACACCGGCAAACGCGGTGCGCGCGACGATCACGTGGCCGGCCTGATCTGCGAGCTCTGCGACGCCGACGCGGCTACCGTGGTGAACAATAACGCCGCCGCAGTCCTGCTGACGCTGAATACCCTGGCAGACAAGGCAGAAGTGCCCGTATCAAGAGGCGAACTGGTGGAAATCGGCGGGTCGTTCCGCCTGCCGGACATCATGCACAGTTCAGGTTGCGTCCTGGTCGAGGTGGGGACCACCAACCGCACCCACCTGAAAGATTACCAGGGCGCCATCAATGCCAATACCGCGATGTTGCTCAAGGTGCACACCAGCAATTACCGGATCCACGGTTTCACCCACAGTGTCGCGGCAACTGAACTGGCGCAACTGGCCCATCACCACGACCTGCCGCTTGTCATCGATCTTGGCAGCGGCAACCTGGTTGACCTGGGTGGTTACGGCCTGCCCGCGGAACCCACCGTCAAACAGACTTTGGACAGCGGCGCCGATCTCGTCACCTTCAGCGGTGACAAACTGCTGGGCGGTCCGCAGTGCGGTATCATAGCCGGCAAACAGGAATTGATTACCAGCATAAAGAACAATCCGTTGAAACGCGCATTACGCGTGGACAAGATGACACTGGCGGCCCTGGCGGAAGTGTTGAAACTCTATCGCAATCCCGACCGGTTGGCGCAACAACTGCCCACGCTGGCGGCCCTGACCCGCGCGCCCACTGTGATCCGCGCCCAGGCCGAGCGACTCGCGCCCGGGCTTGCCCAGGCCCTGGCGCCCCGCTACACAGTCACCGTCAGCGCCTGCCAAAGCCAGATCGGCAGCGGCGCCTTGCCCCTGGAGACATTACCCGGTTACGCCCTGGAAATCCGCGCCGCAGACGCATCAGACGCGGCCATCAGGGAACTCGCCGCCACCCTGCGTCGCCTGCCCACCCCCGTCATCGGCCGCATCAACAACAGTGCCTGCTACCTGGACCTGCGCTGCCTGGACCGCGAGCAGGACTTCATCGCTCAACTTGGGTATCTCCGTAGCCTGATGGCGCCCCCCATTCCTACGCAAGCAGGAATCTCTTAATTGCGCCTGCCATTCCTGCTTGCGCAGGAGTGGTCTACTCTCGTCAGGCGAACGTCAGAATCCAGTGGATTACAAGACCTTTTATGACGTGCTTGCGTCCCGAATCATCTTGCGGAACATGCGTACGCCGATGAATTTCAGCAGCAGTTTCCGGAGCAGGGAAGGAGGGGTTGCATTGGCGGCGGAGGTGTAGTTGTTGATGCCCAGTCGCGCGCGCAGGTCTGTGGAGGTCATCAGCATGGGGCCGTCGGTGGGGATGCCGGTGGTGTCGGCGATACGCACCATGCGCTGGAAGTTGGAGATGACACCGGCCGCGTCGATCATGGCGGCGGAGCCCATGCCGGCTACCAGGGCCTGGCGCGTGATAGCCCTGGCCGCGGCGTCGCCTTGCATGCAGGCGTTGGTGAATGCCAGTATCTCACGGGAATTCGGAATACCCTTGATTTCCGTGCACGCGGGATCGGTAAGGCCGTCGAAGTCGATGGACCCGCCTGTCAGCTCGACGCTCTCACGGAGCATCACCACATGGGAAGAAGTTCAGTAGAAACAGTCGTTGAAGGCGGAGACCCGGGCCGCGATGATCTCGGTCTGGGCACGGGTCAGGGTGCCCTGGGGTGATTTGGTGACGTTCCAGACGTCGTGGACTTTCAGGTAGTGCGCGACCGAGGTATCCAGCAGGGTGCGCACCTCGTCGGGGACCAGGCTGAGCGCCCGGATCACGTAGCCGCGCATAGCGCCGTCCCACAGGTCGGCATCCGGGCCGTCATCCACGCGCATCGGCAGGATAGGCACCCAGGCGCCGTCGTAAGCCACATTGTCGGGACGGTAACGGCTGGGCTCGCCGGACAGCGGTTCCGGCAGTTCGTTCTGCGGCAGGTCCAGGCAGCGGCAGAATTCATCGATGAGGAACACCGAGATCAAGGTGCCGATAGTCTCGATGTATTGCTCTTCGCTGAGACCTTGCCGGATAATGCCGTCGAACCAGTCCCTGGTCAGACGTCCCGAATCGGTGACCACGCGATGGACGACTTCAACCATGACGTCGGGCAGGTCGGTAACGCTGTCGTGGGCGCCGTCCACAGTGTACGGGGACAATGCTTCCTTGCGCCTGCGGCACAGTTTGCAGTGCTGCGCCTGGCGCACTTCCCTGGCGATATTGACCCGCTGCTCGCCCGTCAACCAGTTTCCCGGTTTGGCCAGGCGTTGCCAGAAACGGTTATGCGTCTCGGCAAAGTTTGCCCGTAGCGGCCAGGGGGCGTTGCTGTAGTCTATCCGGATCATGTCCGGTATCTTGCGTCAGCAGGTCGGGAATGTCAATTATTGCCCATACGACCAACTCACCTGGGCGCCTCATCGATTTGAGGTATGCCCACAAGCCATCCCGGCAATGATCATCTTCTGTATATTCGACGTGCCTTCCACCACTTGCAGGGACTTGGCGTCGCGGTAGAAGCGCTCCGCCGGGTATTCGGTGGAATAACCGTAGGAACCGAATATCTTCATGCACTCGTTCGCCGCGTGTACGGCCGCTTCCGACGCGGCCAGCTTGGCCACCGAGGTCTCGTACTGGTTGGGCTTGCCCTGGTCCTTGAGCCAGGCTGCCTTGTACACCAGCAGTTGCGCGGCCTGGTGTTCCACCACCATGTCGGCGAGCTGGGACTGGATCATCTGGTGTTTTGAGATCGGCTTGCCAAACTGCTTGCGTTCGTTGGCGTAGTCGATGGCAAGTTGCAGCGCGCCGCCGGCCACACCCAGGGCGCCGGCCGCGCAGCCGATGCGGGTGTTGTTCAACTGCCACATGCACATCCTGAAACCGTTATTCAACTCGCCAAGCAGGGCGCTTTTGGGTATTTTTGCTCCCGCAAAGACAAACTCACCGGTTGGAGAGCAGTGCAACCCCAGTTTGGTCTCGATAGGGTGGGCAGTGCAGCCCTCCAGGGTCTTGGGTTCGATGATAAAACAACTGATGCCCTTGTTGCCCTGGTCCCGGTCCGTGTAGGCATACAGCAGCCCGGCGTCACCGATATGGGCATTGGAAATCCACATCTTGTTGCCGTGCAATGCAAAGTGATCGCCCTGGTCAACGGCATGGGTCTTCATGCTGGCCACGTCTGAACCGGTATCCGGCTCGGTCATGGCGAAAAAACCCATTTTCGTCCCGTTGATCCAGTCAGGAATGTATTTCTCCTGTTGTTCCGGCGTGCCGAATTTCGCCACCGACAGGGCCGGGCCCAGGTTCTGCATGTTGAACGGCAAGCGCCAGGAGGCGGATACCTGGGAGATCTGCTCTGCCATGAGCACGGATTCCAGGAAGCCCATGCCGTTGCCGCCCAGTGCGTCCGGCAACGCACAGGAGAAAAACCCAAGCTCGCCCATGCGCGCCACCCGGTCCAGCCTGAACTCGTGCTTGCTCTCTTCTTCCTCCAGGGTCGGGGCGATATCCTCCAGCGCAAACCGCCGGGCGGTGTCCTGCACCAGTTGCTGCTCTTCGGTTAGTTCAAAAAACATGTTATTCCACTTCAATAGACAGCAAGGGTTGATCTTCTTCCACCTTGTCGCCTTCCTTGACAAAAATCTCCTTCACCGTGCCGTCGCAGGGAGCAAACACAGGCGTTTCCATTTTCATGGCTTCAATGATGAGCACTTCATCGTCTTCTTCGATTGCTTCATCAATAGCTACCGTAATTTTCCAGATAGCGCCGGACAAGGGCGCCAGTACGTCTTCCGTCATCAGCTTTCTCCGTACACTTATTTCAAAATCGTCAGGAATATGCCGGCGGCGATGACTGTGCCTATCACGCCGGCGACGTTGGGGCCCATGGCGAACATGAGCAGGTAGTTCTTTTTGTCCGCTTGCGCCCCCATTTTCTGTACCACCCGCGCCGCCATGGGTACCGCGGAGACCCCGGCCGCGCCGACCAGGGGGTTAATCTTGTTCCCGGTAAACAGGTTCATCAGCTTGGCCAGCAGGATGCCGCTTGCGGTACTGATCATAAACGCAAACAGGCCCAGGAAGAAAATAATAATCACATCGGCGTGCAGGAAGCGCGCCGCGCTCATGGTGGCGCCGACGCTGAGGCCCAGGAATATGGTGGCGATATTCATCAGGGAATTCTGCGCGGCATCGGTGAGGCGTTCGACCACCCCGGACTCGCGGAACAGGTTGCCCAGCATGAACATGGACACCAGCGGCGCCGAGGCCGGCACCATCAGCATGATCACCAGCGCAGCCATGATGGGAAACAGCAGTTTTTCCCTGGGCCCGACCTTGCGGCCTTTTTTCATGCGAATTTTGCGCTCGTTTTCGGTCGTCAGCAGGCGCATGATGGGCGGTTGGATAACGGGCACCAGCGCCATGTAGGAATATGCCGCGACCGCGCACGCGCCGAGCAGGTGCGGCGCCAGTTCCGCGGCCAGGAAAATGGTGGTGGGCCCGTCCGCGCCGCCGATAATGCCGATGACCGCGGCATCTGTTACATCAAAACCCAGCCAGCAAGCGGCGAAGAAGGTAAGGTAAACACCGACCTGCGCCCCGGCGCCCAGGAAGATAAGCCGAGGTTGGGCCAGCAACGGGCCGAAATCCGTCAGCGCGCCCAGGCCCAGGAAGATCAGCGGGGGGATGATGCGCCACTCGATACCGTGGTGGTAGAAGCGCCAGAGCAGGCCGTCACCGGGGTCCATCAGTCCGGTCAGCGGCAGGTTGGCAAGCAGGATGCCGAAACCGATCGGCAGCAACAACAGGGGTTCATACTGCTTTGTTATGGCCAGGTAGATCAGGCCGAGACCGATCAGCCACATGAGCAGCAGGCCGGGCGTGACGGCAAAAATACCCATGTTGTCCACGAACGCCATCAGTCTTCTTTCTCCTCCGCCTTCCTGGCGGGGACCAGGGCCAGCAGCCTGATGGCCAGATACAGCATCGCCATACCGGCAAACACACCGCCGATACCGTTAAGGAATACTTCCAGCGCTTGCCCCATGCCGTCAGCCCCTGATGATCCTGGGCAATATCATCTGGTGCCGGGGGCAGATGGAGGATGGGTTCTGGTAGACCGCGCCGGTAAACGCGGTGAGATAATCCCTGATCTCAGGCAGGTTGACCACCTCGTCAACCAGGCCGTAACGGGCGCAATATTCCGGCCGGGAATGCTCGCGGTATTGTTGCGCCAGCGTGTTCATCCTGTCCGCGACCGCAGCCAGGGGCTTGCCGGCGTCTTTTTCCTTGACCGCGCGCCGGGAGTACATGGCCACCGCCGCGGTTTCACCGTGCATCACCGCGATTTCCGTCGCCGCCGTGCCCAGCGTGAACGCATTGTGGCGGTTGGCCGTGGGCCCGCCCATCAGGTAATGGGCCGCGGCCGTGCCCTTGCGCAGCGTTACCAGCATCATGGGGACGTCGGTCTGCTGGATGGAATAGATTAATGACTGGCCCAGTCCCAGCAATTCAGCCTTCTCCGCCAGGTCACCCACGTCTATACCGGAGGTATCCTGGAACCAGATCACCGGGACGCGATCGCGCCCGCAATGGGTGACAAACTCATTCATCTTGATCAAGCCCTGGCGATACAGTTTGCCGCCCATGCCGGGGTAGTCGGCATATTCGGGGTAACCCTTGCCCAGGTAACCGGAACGGTTGCCGATACAGCCCACCAAAAACCCATCCAGCCGGCACAAGCCCGTGTACACTTCCGGCCCGTAGTCAGGGCGAAACTCCAGGTGTTCGCTGGCGTCCACCACCCGGGCCAGGATCTCGTCGAAGGAATACACTTCCTTCGGGTTATACGGCAACAGGGAATACAGGTCTGTGGCGGGGTAGGCCGGTTCAGCAGGTTCGGTCACCCGGAAAAACCGCGGCTGGTAGGCGGGGATGGCTTCCATGTATTCCCGGATACCGTCCAGCACTCCGGTCTCTTCATCATATACCTCGGTAAAAAAGCCGGTCTCGCCATAATGGGTTTCAACCCGGCCCGGCGGTTTGGCGCTGAAACTGCGGGTTTTCTCCACCAGGTCTTCCAGCAGCTCTGCGCTGAAGCCACCCTTGGGTGACATGCCGGAGACGATGCCCACGCCGCCCACGGCGATATTGGCGCCTTTGTGAGCCAGCAGGATGGTGGGGCTGATGCCCTGATAGCCGCCGCCGGCAGGGTTGGTGCCGTAGATACCGGCCAGCACCGGAATGCCAAGCTGGTTCAATTCCGCGTGGCGGTAAAACGGCGTGCCCGACCCGCGCCGGTTGGCGTAGAGCTTCTCCTGTTCGTCCAGCTTCACGCCGCTGCAGTTGACCAGCCAGATCAAGGGGATATGCAGGCGTTTGGCCAGGTCGGTCACGCGCAGGATGTTCTCCGACTGCCCCGGCAGCCAGGCCCCGGCCAGCACCTTGTTGTCAAACCCGATAACCACGGCCCAACGCCCCGCCACCCGGGCCAGTCCGTCCACCACGTTGGTGGAACCGTTAGCATTCTCTGCCGGGTTATACAGGCTGTGCAACGGCCGCCAAGTACCCGGGTCAACCAGGTATTCCAGGCGTTGCCAGACGGTCATGGCCCCACGCTTGTTGATCTGCTCCGTGGAGAAACCGGCTTGTTCAATCTCTTCCCGGCGCTGCGTGATCGCTGCTTCAACCTGCTGCAATTGCTCCTTGCCGGCAGCCGCGCGCTTCATCCGGCCTTGCTTCAACTCCTTGCCGAAGCGTTGCATGTTTTCAAAATAGGGTTTCATAAATACTTTCTGTTTAACCAAAAGGCGATTACCGTGCAGTATAAATCAGGAGTTAAGAATTAGGAATTGGTATGTAGCCAGGTTCCTGACAAACAGCTTGTTCGCAGGGTAGAAACAGGCTATACTCAAGACTATGAATGAGTGGATGCCTTTTATTGCGTTAGCCGGTCTCATGGTGGGGCTGTTTGCTTGGTTGCGTCAGGATATCATGGCTTTGAGTGAGCGTATGGATAAGACTGCCGGGGATTTAAGTGAGCGTATGGATAAGCAAGATAGCAAACTGGACCGCCTCATTGACCGAGTGGGTGAGGTTGAACAAGGTCAGGCTGCCCTCAAGGCCACAGTGGAGACCTTCTTCAGAGTACGCGTTGACCCGCCCCCTCCGCCGGAAGAAAACCCCCGCACCGGTACGGAAGGCTGAGACATAGCAGGGAGATCAGGGAATGAAGGTCGCTTCGTCCCACTCCTGCGTATGCAAATACTGAAGCCCCCCCACTGGCCCCGGCCTTCCGGTTATTCCAACGGCATCATGGCGCAAGGCCGGGTGATCTTTGTCGCCGGCCAAATCGGCTGGGACAAGAACAATACTCTTCAAAACGATGCACTGGTTGACCAGGTACGCCAGGCCCTGGAGAATACACTGGCAGTACTGGCCGAAGCCGGCGCGGGCGCCGAACATGTGACCAGGATGACCTGGTACATCGTGGACAAGCAGGAATACCTGGCAAACCTGAAGGAAATCGGCCAGGTTTATCGGGAGATCATGGGCAAGAACTACCCGGCCATGGCCTTGCTGCAAGTGTCCGCGTTACTGGAAGACCGGGCAAAAGTGGAAATTGAAACTACCGCGGTACTGCCTGATTAACACTGGACAGCATTACTGTCCGCCCTCGCCAACCAAACAGCTTATCACCATACCTTGCATGAACAGCCTTGACATTATTTGCCTGGGAGGTGGCCCGGCTGCGCTGTATTTCTCCTTGTTGATGAAGAAAGCGCACCCGGGGCACGATATTACCGTGATAGAACGAGGCCCGCGCGACGCCACCTGGGGGTTCGGCGTGGTATTTTCTGACGATACACTGCGCGGGTTTATGGAGGCTGATGCGCCCAGTTACAAGCGTATTGTGGAACAGTTTGCCTACTGGGACAGGATAGAGACGCGCATACACGGGACCAGCGTCATCAGTGGCGGGCACGGCTTCTGCGGCATGTCGCGCCTCAAGTTGTTGAACGTGCTGCACGATCGTTGTGAGGAACTGGGCGTCAACCTGCGCTTCAATACCGACGTCACCGACCTGGCGCAACTGGACGCGGCGCGGCGCGACCTGGTCGTTGCCGGAGACGGCATTGCCTCCATGCTGCGTACGGCCTATGCCGGGGAATTCGGCACGGAGATGGACTGGCGTCCCAATCGTTTCTGCTGGCTGGCGACCACATTGCCGCTGGACAATTTCACTTTCATTTTTCGCAGGAACGAGCATGGCTGGTGGTGGGTGCACGGCTATCGCTATGAGGAAGGTATGTCCACTTGGATTGTAGAGTGCAGTCGCCAGACCTGGCTGAACGCGGGGATGGATACGTTCTCTGAAGCAGATACCAGAGCTTATATCGAACAGGTGTTCCGGGACGACTTGCGCGGCCATCCCATCATCACCAACCGCTCGTTATGGCGCGAGTTCCCTGTGGTGAGCAATGCCAGCTTGCATCATGACAACATCGTGCTACTGGGCGATGCGGGACGCTCGGCCCATTTTTCCATCGGTTCCGGCACCAAGCTGGCCATGGAGGATGCCATCACCCTGGCGAACATTTTTCGCGAGCACGGCAACCGGGCGCCGGCAGCCCTGGATGCCTACCAGCAGGTGCGCAAACCGGAGGCCGATCGCCTGCAACGCACCGCGCTGACCAGCTTGCGCTGGTTTGAGAACGTGGACCGTTACGCGCAACAGGACGCCTTGCAATTCACATTCAATATGCTGGTGCGATCCAAACGCGTGACGTATGACAACCTGCGTTTGCGCGACCCGGCTTTCATCCGTGCCATGGACCACTGGTTTGCGCAGCATGCCCGCAAGCTGACCGGGTTTGACGACATCGATACGGAAGACCCGGTAGCACCCATGTTTCAGCCGTTCCGGATAGGCCAACTGCGCGTGGAGAACCGGGTGCAGTTATCGGCTATGTGCCAGTACTGCGCGCAGGACGGCCTGCCGGGTGACTGGCATTTTGTGCATTACGGGGCGCGTGGCATAGGTGGCGTGGGCATGGTGAATACGGAAATGCTGTGCACCTCGGCGGACGGGCGGATCACGCCCGGTTGCGCCGGCTTGTGGAATGCGGAACAGACCGAACAATGGCGGCGCATCTGCGCCTTCATCCACGCATACAGCAAGGCGAAGGTGTGCGCGCAGATAGGCCACGCCGGGCGCAAGGGCGCGACCTGTGTCCCCTGGCAGGGCGGTATTGATCAACCCTTGCCTGATGGAGCATGGGAGACCCTGGCGCCGACGGCCTTGCCGTACCTAGCGCACAGCCGGTTACCGCGGGCGATGTCCGGAAAGGATATGGACAGGGTGGAGGCCGATTTCGTGAACGTGACCGGTAATGCGGTGACGGCCGGGTTTGACATGCTGGAACTGCACGTGGCGCACGGTTACCTGTTGTCCTCGTTTATCAGTCCGCACACCAATCGCCGCAGCGATGAGTATGGAGGCGCGATTGCAAAGCGCGCGCGCTTCCCCTTGCGTGTGTTGCGGGCGGTACGCGCAGCCTGGCCGTCGGAACGTCCCATCTCGGTGCGTATTTCGGCGACAGACTGGACCCGCGACGGGCTGTCGGAACAGGACCTGCTGGCCTTCGTCACGTTGTTGAAGGAAAACGGCGCCGACATCATTAACGTCTCCACCGGGCAGGTGGTCAGCCACGAGGAGCCGGTGTACGGACGCATGTACCAGGCGCCGTTTGCCGACCTGGTGCGCAACAAGGCCGGTATGGCCGCGATTGTCGCCGGCAATATCAGCAGCGCCGACCAGGTCAACACGCTGATCGCCGCGGGCCGCACCGACCTGGTAGCCCTGGCGCGCCCGCTCATGAACGAACCGCAGTTCATGCTGAACGCGGCAGCGCGTTACGGTCACCGGGAACAATACTGGCCGGAACAGTATGGCGCCGGCAAGTTCGCCGCGGAACTGAACGCCGAGCGCGCCAGCCAGGAGGAGGCTGAGTTGAGACGCAATGCCAAGCCGCCGAATCCGCAGGAGATGCTGGCGGTGGCTAGCGCGAGAGGCGAGGACTCATACTAACACTTGTTCCGAAACCGGATAAAGTATAAGATTGCGCCCGGCATCATGAACATGACAAGTGAAAACATACTCGCTGGTTCCCGGCGTCAATCCGGCTTCAGTTTAATCGAATTGCTGGTGGTGCTGACCATCATTGCCCTGCTGGGCGCGGTGGTCGGCCCGCAGGTGATCAAGAACCTGGGGCGGGCCAAGTCGGATACGGCCAAGATACAAATCGATGATCTGGGCGCGGCGCTGGACCTGTATTACCTTGACCTGGGCCGCTATCCCACCACCGACGAAGGGTTGAGTGCGCTGGTTTCGGCGCCGGCTGCGTTGTCTGCGGGCTGGAACGGCCCGTACCTGAAAAAGGGTGCGGTGCCCAAGGACCCCTGGGGCGCCGATTACCACTACAAATCGCCCGGGGACAACGGCGTCTATGATCTGTACACCTACGGCGCGGACAACCAGGCCGACGGGGATGATGAAAACAGGGATGTTGTGAGTTGGGAATAAGTCGCAAAAAAAACTGTACCTGATGGGAGCATACACGCCGGCCGCACTACCCGGCGCAACGGCACGGCGAGGTTTCAGCCTGCTTGAGTTGCTGCTGGTATTGATTATCCTGTCCCTGCTCCTGGGCCTGGCCACGCCGTTGCTGACCCATGCGCTTGACGGCGCCCGCCTCAAACGGGCACAGCGGGAGATTGTCGCCGCCTTGCGCTTCTCCCAAACCAGGGCCATCAACACCCAGCGGCAGGTGATCTTCTCGCTTGATGCTCAAACCGGCGCCCTGCGCGCCGGGGAAGATGAGCGCCTTACCCCGTTACCCGACAGCGCGACCTTGAGCATACAGGTGCCCCCATCAGAGCAGCTCTCGGCACATGAATACGCGGTGCGCTTCTACCCGGACGGCAGCGCCACGGACATGACGCTGTCGTTTCAGCGCGGCGAGCAGGTCTCCCGCATCGAGGTGGACGCGCTGACGGGCAGGGTAAGCCGTGTTGTACAGTAACAAAATCCCGTCTCAACGCGGCTTCACCCTGCTTGAGGTATTGGTGGCATTTTTCATCAGCGCCATGTCCCTGGGCGTGTTGTATCAAGTCTATACCAAAGGCGCCACCGCGCTGGACCTGGCGCGGGACTATGCCTCAGCCCTGTCCATTGCGGAATCAAAGCTGGCCGAGACTACTGTCATAAACACACCACAACAAGGCCGGGAACTGGACCGGTTCGACTGGGACCTGTCAACGGAAACGTATATCAACGTGAGCCTGGATGATGTTTCCTCCCTTTCCTACACTTTGCTGCTGGTTGAAGTGAGCGTGCGCTGGCAAAACCGGGGGAAAACACATGAGACAGTCCTGCAAACACTCAAACCGGTACTGCG
>LXNI01001600.1_pt1 | contig 18683 bp, 16 predicted proteins | sample 809091 | NCBI WGS metagenome assembly LXNI01 (sample SAMN04870527, study PRJNA318959) | sponge metagenome | biome: 01000161; feature: marine sponge reef; material: water | host: Sarcotragus foetidus | place: Greece: Milos, Mediterranean Sea | collected 2013-05-29 | depth 5-7 m | reverse complement strand
GAATGCCTCTTTTCTTACCCCATCCCCCGGCCCCTTGCCCCAGCGAGCTAGGGAAGGGGAGCTTTTCTAGCGAGTTTGTTTTCTGCATGATTAACTTGCATTTACTGAGGGCACAGAGTTTTTTATTTGGGTCTGAGGAAAACAACATCCGCTACAATAGACACATCAGGTCTGGGTTGTGCCTGGTTTATTCAACTGATTAGCAGCATACGAAGGATTCGACTAATTGGGGCGACTGACGGGCGGTGTATACGGGCCCAGAAGAGTCGCCCGCCTGCACGAGGAACCTCAATATGACAGAATCACTAAAGGACAAAGTTGTCATTGTCACCGGCGCCAGCTCGGGCATCGGCGAAGCCTGCGCGCGTCTGCTGGCGCAGCAGGGCAGCAAACTTACCTTGGCGGCGCGTTCCGGCGACAAGCTGGAAGCGCTGGCGCGGGAGCTGCCTGCGGAGTCGCTGGTCGCGCGCGCGGACATGACCTCGCCCGCCGACATCAGCAACATGGTCGAGGCGACGCTGGAGCGCTTCGGCCGCATCAATGTGCTCTTCGCTAATGCCGGCATCTACGTGCCCGGCGAGTTCGGCGATGGCGATATTGAAGAGCTGACTCGCATGCTCAAGATCAATCTCGACGCGGTGCTGCGCTGCGCCCATCTCGTCATCCCGCAGATGCAGGCGCAGGGCAGCGGCGATATCGTCGTGACCAGCTCCATCTCCGGCTTCATTGACGTGCATTGGGAACCGATCTACAGCGCCAGCAAACACGCCGTGCAGACCTTTGTGCATACCGTGCGCCGTCAGTTAGCCGGCGATGGCATCCGCGTCATGTCCTTGGCGCCGGGGCAGGTGGCCAATGCGCTCTGGGGTTTCCACGAGGCTGAGGATATCGCGCGCGTTTCCGCTGGCGAGCGTACGCATTTGACGTCGGACGACTGCGCCGAAGCGCTGCTGTATATGCTGAGCCAGCCCCGCCACGTCACCATCCGCGACCTGGTCATCCTGCCGCAGAATCAAGTGAATATTTGAGCGGCACAAGTCGCCGAGCCAGCAAGTGCTAGATTCTTTCCCGCAAAAGCTCTCGTGCTGACCTGATACGTCGACGAGCCAGCTCGCAGTATTCCTCGCTGATGTCCATGCCGATCCATTGTCGGCTCGACTTCTCCGCGGCAATGGCCGTCGTTCCTGAGCCGATGAAGGGATCAAGCACGATTTCCGCCTTGGTTGACTCAATGCACTTCTGCGCAAGCGCCAGGGGAAAGGGCGCGGGATGGGGATTCTTCGTCTCTTGCGGGATGCGCCAGACATCGCCCTGGGCATTGGCCTTGGGCGCGAGGCGAAATTTGGGCTTGGCAATCAGATAGATAACTTCGTAAGTCGGCAGAAAATAGCCCGGATTAAAGTTGATGCCGCCATTTCTTTGCCAGATGACGATTTGTCGCACCGGGAAATCGGAGATGATGTCCTGACGGTCTTGCAACAATCCAGCTTGAACGCGCCACTTGTGATTGTAGAATATTGCTCCATCTTCGCTAAGAACGCGCATCATGGCGGACAGGCAACGGCGCTGCCAAGAGACGTACGCTTCATGCGGCATCGAATCATCGTAATCCGCATAGCCTTTGATGAGTTCCGCTTGGGGCCACTTGCCGCCACTGCCGTTCTTGAGACCGTTGCCCGTGCTATTTTTGATATTGTACGGAGGACTGGTTACGATGAGGTCAATGCATGCTTCGGGCATCTGGTTCATCAATTCGATGCAATCGCCGTGATGCACCTTGCCGAGCCAACTTGACAAACCCGGCCGTGAGGTATCGAGGGTCGCCTCTTTGAATTCCATTATGCAATCTACTATACTCAACTATACAATCTTCACCTCGACATCGCTCGTTTCTTGCCTGGTACGCAGCCAATGACAGACGCGCTTGAAGGCAAAGTAGTCATCATCACCGGCGCCAGTTCCGGCATTGGCGCAGCGGCGGCCCGCGCGCTCGCCAAGCGCGGCTGCAAATTGACGCTGGCCGCTCGCTCCGTGGACAAGCTGCAGGCGCTGGCGGATGAGCTCTCGGCAGAGTCGCTGGTCGTCCGCGCCGACATGACCGTGCCGGCCGACATCAGCCGCATGGTCGCGCGTACAATAGAGCGTTTCGGCCGCATCGATGTCATGTTTGCCAACGCCGGCGTCTTCATCCAGGGCGACTTCGTCGACTACGACATCGACGCGGTCAGCGAAATGCTCAAAACCAACGTGGACGGGGTATTGCGCTGCGCCCATGCTGTCCTGCCGGTGATGAAAGCGCAAGGGAGCGGCGACATTCTTGTTACCAGTTCCGTCGCCGGCCATGAAGAGTTGCAGGGCGGCCCGGCTTATGGCGCAAGCAAACATGCGGTCGAGACCTTCGTCAACACACTGCGGCGACAGGTTGCGGGGGACGGTATCCGGGTCATGTCGCTGGCGCCGGCTCGCGTCGCCAACGAGTTGTGGAACCTGACCGATGCTGCCGAGATCGAAAAGCTGACGGTCGGCGAGCAGCGCTATCTGAAAGTGGAAGATGTGGCGCAAGCGGCTCTGTTCATGCTTTCACGCCCGCGGCATGTCACCATTCGCAATCTGGTGATCATCGCCAAGAATCAAGATGTGTGACAGGCTATGCTGTAGATTCGGATCCTGAAGCGACGTCCGGTGGAGGATGAGATCCAGTCTTCCTCCATTCGCGCCGGGCAATCAACATTAGCGGCTGATTCATGTTAAGGCGCTTGACCGTGGCGCGACCGATAGAGGTCAAGCCAAGAATCTCGCTACTGTCATCACTCCACCGAAAATGCTTTGCCCAGTGGTCACGGCGTGGGTCAAATAAGCGAGCCTCACGTTTTAACTCCGTATCAAGCCCGGTTTGAAAATTAAGCTTGTAGCTATTGCAACTGACACAGGAAAGACAAAGATTGTCCGCTACAGTCTCGCCACCAGCGGAAACCGGGATGATGTGATCCATCACCATCGAAACAACAATATTCTGCTGTGCCTGACAGTATTCGCACCGCCATTTCGCGCGCTTGCCAACAAGGTTTCGCAGTCAGATGGGAGCGCGCGACATCTAGTCCGCCTCAGGCTCTGGGTTGAGGTATGCGTCGATATCGTGGCCGCGCTCCTGCAGCAGCGCCAAGGCTCGTGAACGCAGGATCGTTTGACGATCGACCAAGTCAACAAAGTACCTCAATTCTGCGTGTTCTTGCTCAGTGAGTGTTCCCGCAGTTCCGCCATTCAGCAATTCGCGCATGCGGCTGTCTTGTGAGCGCGTCAGGCGCTGATGAATCAGAGCCCAAAGTTGCTCGTCGGTACAATGGCTAAGTCTGTCAAGCAGAACCTCAACAATGGAATCGCTCCCGAATAAAAGCGCCAAGCCTTCTTGCAGAATCGATTCGATACTGCAATTTTCGCCTGCTGCGATTACCCGAACATGGTCTTCAATTTCCGGCGCGATCTCCAACTCCACAGTTGAACGTTTCATAAGCCAGCTGCCTCAGTATCCTTCACCCATATTCTACCGCAAGTGCCGCCGCGCTTGGCATCTTAAAGCCCGCCGGCGCCTCATTCCATCAAGGCCCGCGCCGCAGCCAGGCTCCGCGGCACGCCGACATGCAGCGGCTCCTCCGCCCCCTCAAACTCCAGCGACAGCCAGCCAGCGTAGCCCGCTTCTCGCAGCACGGCCATGACAGCCGGCAGGTCAACCAACCCGGCGCCAATCACCGCCCCGGTCAGCAGTTGTCCAGAGGGATCGGGAAAGACATGGCTCGGCTCGTCGTTGCCTGCGCGCCGGATATCTTTCAGGTGGACCAAGACGACCCAGTCCGCCAATTCCCGCGCCGCCTCGACCGGATCTTGCCCCACAGGCAGGAAGTTGCCGCTGTCGAAATTCACCCGCAGCGCCGGCGACCCCACCTGCTCGATGATGGCGCGCACTTGATCGCTGCGCCCGGCGAAGCGCCCATGATTCTCCAGCGCCAGGGTCACCCCGCGGGCTTCGGCGTAGGCGGCGCCGGCCGACAAACCTTCCAGGATCCAGGCCTCGCCCGCTTCCTGGCTGACGTCTTCGCGCGCGCTGCCGCTGAATACACGCAGCAGGTCCACGCCTAGCTCCAGCGCGATGTCCACGCCCCGCTTGAGGTCGGCTAATTCACGCGCGCGGGCGCCGGCTTCGGGCTGGATGAAATTGTTGCTGATCGAATAGACCGCCATTTCCAGCCCGGCATCGGCGATGCGCCGCTTAACATGCGGGATCTCGCGCTCGGCGTCACTCCAAAATATATCGAGCAGCTCCACACCGGCCAAGCCTTGCGCGGCAGCGTAGTCGATGAAACCCATTAGATCGAGCTGCCCGGCTTGCACGGCCCGCAAGCAGCTATACATACTCAAGCTCAGTTTCATCGCGCTACCCCCGCCGATTCATAAGCCGCTTCGATAACGCGCATCACCGCCAGGCCGTCTTCGCCGCCGACCAAGGGACGCTCGCCCATCTCAATGCAGCGCAGAAAATGATCCGCTTGCGCCAGGAAACGATCCGGTTCGTCAAAGCGCTGCTCTGTCCAGTCGGCGTCATCCGCCAGTTTGTAGCGCAAGCCGGCCTCGGCGTTGTAATCCAGCAGCGCCTGCCCTTCCGTGCCATAGACGCGCACGACAGCTTCCGAGACCGGCGTCACCCAGCTGCAATTCAAGCTGCCCAGGATGCCGCCGCGGCTGCGCAGAAGCAGCGAAGCGCTGTCTTCCACCGCGATGGGCAGCGTTGACGAGACCTGCGCCTGCGCGCTCTCGACTTCGTCACCCGTCAAAGCACGGAAGATGTCGATGCTATGCACCAGCGTGTCGATCAAGATGCCGCCCCCAGCGATATCGGCGTCCGTGAACCAGGACCGTCCCGCGCGCGCGAAACGAAAGCCGAAGCGATTCTCGATCTGCGCCAATCGGCCCAAGCGGCCGCTCTGGATCAGCGCTTGCAGCGCCCGCAGCGGCGGGTGAAAGCGGTGGCAGAAAGCGAATTGCAGCAGCGTTCCCGGCGTCGTCGCCGCCGCGACCATCGCTTCCGTTTCCGCCAAATTGCGCGCTGGCGGCTTCTCACACAGAACGGCGATGCCGCGCGCTGCCGCCGCTTTCACAGCCGGCAGATGAAACTTGGGCGGCGTGCAAATGCTGATTGCATCGGGTTTCACGGCATCCAGCATGCGCTCGCCGTCATCGAAGGCCCGTCCGCCGTAGATCGCCGCTTTTTCCTGCGCGGCCGGCTCGACCACATCGGCGATGCCGACGACTTCGCAGCGCTCGGCGTGAGCGGCGTAGGAGCGCAGATGGGCCGCCGCAATCCCGCCCGCGCCTATAACTGCGACTCGAACCTTTGCCATTGCGCCTCCCGGTGGATTGCCCGCGCAAGCGTCGTTGGCGTGAAGCCTGCGATTATGACCCGCGCGGCATTCTTTGTCAAAACCGCCCCAGATCTGTGACAATAGTGGCGTCAGCCGCGCGCCCCAAGCCGACAGTCCAGGGGAGAGACGACCATGCCCGCCACAGACGAAGGCGATATCCGCCACGAATTCCTGAACATCACGCTGCTGCTGCTGGGCATCGGCATGTGGTGCTTGATCCTGGCTGGCGATATTTTGCCGGGCAGCCTGCCCAACCTGGCCATGTTCGACGCCGTCATCATGATCGGCGTTTGCGGTTTGAGTTACTTCATCAAAGCGCGCAGTTTCAACTTCGCCTGCTTCTTCTTGCTGCTCTGCATCGCCCTGTTCGCGGCGCAGATCGCCATCGCCAGCGAGACCGCGTCCGTGCTTTATCTCATCCCCGCCAGCCTGATCATCGCCGTCATCTTGCTGCCTCCGCCCTGGATGCTGCTGACACTCTTGATCGACGCGCTGCTGCTGATCGCCCTGGCGCCGCGGGCTGATCTGGCGCTGATGTTTGCCATCGCCGCCGGCCAACTGACGATCGTGGGTTTGCTGCGGCGCTACTTCGTCGACCAGCTCAAAATCAGCCAGAATTTCCAGGATTACGCCGCCGAGCAGATGAATGAAGCCCGCGCCAGCCGCGCCGAGCTAGTGCTGATGTCCAAACAGCTACAGGAGTATCAGGAGCGGCTGCGCGACACAAACAGGAAACTCGAAATCGCCTTCGAGCAGGCCGAGGAATCCCGCCAGGCCAAAGCCCGCTTCGCCGCCAATGTCAGCCACGAATTGCGCACGCCCATCAATTTGATCGTGGGCTTCAGCGAAGTGATGATCTTGGCGCCCGAGGTCTACGATCAGCCCTTGCCCGCGGCATACCGCGCCGACGTCAACGCCGTCTATCGCAACGCCAAGCACCTGCAGAATCTCATCAACGATGTGCTGGATATATCGCAGCTGGAAGCGCGCCACCTGGCCATCGTCAAAGAGAAAGCCAGCCTGGGCGATTGCCTGCGCGAGACGGCCAATATGGTCGCCGATCTCATCGACAAAAAGGGCTTGAGCTTCGCGCTCGATATCCCGCCGGATTTGCAGCCGCTGTGGTTCGACCCGGTGCGCATCCGCCAGATTCTGCTCAACTTGCTGGTCAACGCGGCGCGCTTCACCAGCGAGGGCGGCATCACGATAGAGGTACGGGTCGACGAGAAAAAAGCAGTCGCCAGCGTCATCGACACTGGCATCGGCATACGGGAAGAGGAACTGCCGCAGGTCTTTGATGAGTTCTATCAGGTCGGCGGGGTTGATGCTTTGGGCGAGCGCGGTTCGGGCCTGGGGCTGACGCTCAGCCGCGAATTGATTAGGCTGCACGGCGGCACAATGAGCGTCAGCAGCGCGGGTCCGGGCCGGGGCAGCCGCTTTTCCTTCTCGCTGCCGACTACTCAGCAGCTGGTGGCGCAGATGCCCACGACCAGTCAACTGCAGCATGCGGCGGCGGCCGAGAAGCGTATTCTGGTGGTCGACCCCGATGAGTCGGTGACGGCCTTTTTCTCCCGCTACCTCAAGTCGCGCGAGGTCAAGGCCTGCAGCCGGGAAGACGAGGCCCTGCGCGCGCTCGAGCAATTCGAGCCGGATGCGCTTTTGCTGGCGCAGGATCACAAATATCCGCAACTGCTCGACCGCGTCAAGCAGCAGCCCAAGTCGCTCAGTCTCATCACCTTGCCCATGCCCAGCGGGCGCGCCGCCATCCGCCAGCGCGGCGTCTATGATTACCTGGTCAAGCCGGTCTCGCGCGAGATGCTGGCGAAAGTGCTGGCTAGCTTCGGCGAAGACCTGCGTTCCGTCATGATCATCGACGACAACCGCGATATTGTCCGTCTCTTCCGACAGACCTTGCGCAGCCTGGAAGCGGGCTACCAGATCCGCTCGGCCTGCAGCGGCGCTGAAGGCTTGGCGCTGATGCGCGAGCAGCCGCCCGATCTGCTGATGCTCGATGTGCTCATGCCGGAGATGGACGGCTTCGCTGTCATCGAGGCGATGCAGGCCAGCCCGGACTTGGCCGCGGTGCCCATCGTGCTGATTTCGGCCAAGGGCGCCAGCGAGTCCATCACGCCCGATATCCAAGGCGAAATCACGCTGAGGCGGCCGGGCGGCTACTCGCCGATTGAGCTGGTGAGCTGCGTCCAGGCGCTGATCGACAGCGTCCAGCCGCGAGCGGATCTCAAGCTGGCCAACGCCCGCCAGAGCCTGGCGGAAAGGGCCGCGTCTTAATCTAAAAGGGAATCGTATGACCACAAAACTCGGTTTGGAAGTCTTGCTGGATTCGCAGTTGGATCTGGTCGCTGGCAAGCGCGTCGGATTGGTCGCTTGCCCCAGCAGCGTCGACCGCCATCTGCGCAGCAGCGTCGAATTGCTGCATAAGCATAGCGATGTCAATTTGGTCGCGCTCTTCGGTCCTGAGCACGGCATCCGCGGCGATGCGCAAGCCGGCGCCAAAGTCGAATCGAGCATCGACCCGCTGACGCAGCTGCCGGTCCACAGCCTCTACGGAAAGACGCAGCGTCCCGCGCCGGAAATGCTACGCGGTCTCGATGCCATCATCATCGACCTGCAAGACGGCGGCGTACGTTTCTACACCTTCGTCGCCACGGCCTTTTACGTTATGGAAGCCGCGCGCGAGGCCGGTATCAGCGTGGTCATCCTGGACCGCCCGGCGCCGCTCAACGGCAGGCGCGTTGAAGGCCCCATTCTCGATCCCGATTACAGGTCATTCGTCGGACCGGCGCCGCTGCCGATCCGCTACGGCCTGACCATCGGCGAATTGGCGCGCCTGCGCAACGAGCGGGACATTCATTGCGACTTGACGGTGGTCGCGCTGCAAGATTGGTCGCGCCAGATGTGGTATGACGAGACCGGCCTGCCTTTCGTGCCCTCGTCGCCCAACCTGCCCACCCTGGACGCCATGACGCTTTACCCGGGCGCCTGCCTCATCGAAGGCACGAACCTCTCCGAAGGCCGCGGCACAACCCGACCCTTCGAATACATCGGCGCGCCCTGGATAGAGGCTGAGTCCCTGGCCGGCCAGCTCAATCGCCTTGACCTGGCTGGCGCGCGCTTCCGGCCGGTCTACTTCGCGCCAACTTTCAGCAAGCATCAGGGCGAGCTCTGCGCCGGCGCGCACATCTTTGTGACAGACCGCGAGCGCTTCCAGCCGGTTGCCGCCATGTTACAGGTCCTGCAAACGCTGAAGCAGAGCTACCCCGAGAGCTTCAGCTGGCGCAAGTCCTGGATACCGGGCCGTCAGCGTCCCATCGACCTGCTCTGGGGCAGCGACAGCCTGCGCCGGCATATTGACGCCGACTTGCCGGTCGACGAGCTGATCGCGAGCTGGCAGCCGGCACTGCAGCAATTTGAAAGGCTGAGAGGGGATTACATGCTATACTAGCGACGTCGCAAGTTCTTGAATATTCACTGTAACTATTGTGGAGGAAAGTCATGTTTTGCTTACGTAAACCCTTGGTATGTTTGCTACTTATTTCGCTGCTTTGCGGCTTGGCGGACGCCGGCTTGGCTCAAGACGACATCACGCTGACGATGCTGACGCATTGGGGCACTGAAGATCAACTGGCGGCGCAGCAAGTGATTATCGACGCCTATATGGATGCCAATCCCGGCGTCAATATTGAGCTGGTCACTGTTGATTTTGGCGAATTGCGCACCAAAATCATCACCGGGCGCACCGCCGGCATCAGCGCCGATGTTTACCACTTCTACCATTTGTGGCTGCCGGACTTCGTGAACGCCGGCGTGCTGGCCGAGCCGACGCAGGATGACCTGTCCTACATTGACGAGAATGTCGCCCAAGGCACGATCGACGCCGTCAGCACTTCCGATGGTCAGATCTGGGGTTATCCCACCGAAGTCAATCCTTACCTGCTGGTCTATAACAAGCGCCTGCTGGCCGAAGCCGGTTACGATGCGCCGCCGTCAACCTGGGACGAGCTCAAAGAAATCGCGGAAGCGATCACCCAGGTGGACGACACCGGCGCCATCAGCCAGCTCGGTTTGGGTGTGATGGCCGGCTGGGATTCCGGCATTGTGCATCCCTTCAGCGCGCTGCTCTTCTCCAACGGCGGCAGCTACTTGAGCGAAGACCGCAGCGTTGCGGAATTCAACAGTCCACAAGGCATCGAAACCCTGCAGCTCTACGCCGATCTGGTCGCCAGCGGCGGCACTGACCCCAGCATCAGCGGCTTGGGCGATTTCCCCAGCGGCACCGTGGGCATGGTGATCATGGCGCCTTGGTGGCGGGCGACCCTGCGCGCGGCCGAGGGCATCGACTTTGATACCGAGGTCGGCGTGGCCGAGATTCCGGTGGGTCCCAGCGGCGACGCCCCATCGAGCATCGCTTATACCTGGCTCTTCGCTGTGGATTCCAACTCCCCCAACAAAGCCGCCGCCTGGGACTTCATCCACTGGATGAACGCCGAGCACGAAGAAGGGCAAGGATCGGCCATTGGCGATTTCCTGGTGAACGCCCTGGGCGCCATCCCCAGTTTCGACCACGACCAGGCCGCCTTTGCCGACTCCATGAGCGATCACTACGTATCCGCCTTTGTGGCCGCCTCGGCCTACGCCCATCCGGAGCAGATCGTAGCTGGCGGGCAGGAGATCAAGACGCTGCTGCAAGTCGAGATCGAAGCGGTCATGGCCGGCATGACCACTCCGGAGGAAGCGCTGGCTTCTGTCGCCGAGCAGGCCGACGCCATCCTGGAAGAACAGCGGATGATGGCTGAAGAATAGACCTGTCTACCCCCTCGGTCCCCCCGTATCAACAGGGGGAAGGCTGCTACAGCAACCCTGCCTGCTCGCGGCGACGCTCCCCTCTCCTATGATTCATGCCCGCCATAGAGATGGCGGGAAGGGGGCCGGGGGTGAGGTAGACTTTGTGACTGGCTCTCCCGCTTAGCATGCCCTGGGATCTTAACACGCCTGAAGGCCAGCAATCGTGAAACTAAATCTCTCCGCCAAGAGCGCCTGGTGGACGCCCGACATTCCCAAGAGCCCGCTGATGCGCCGGCGCATGTTGTGGGCTTACGCCTTCATCTCGCTGCCGATTCTGGCGCTGCTGGTCTTTCTGCTGGGTCCGATTCTGTTTTCCGGTTGGGTCAGCCTGCACCGCTGGGATATGCTTTCGCCGGTGGGCGAGATGCCTTGGCGCGGCTTGAGCAACTACGTATTCCTGCTCACCAAGGACAGCGTCTTCGGCAAAGCGCTGGGCAATACCTTCTTATTCGCCATCGGCGGCGTCGGCGCCAATACCATCCTGGGGCTGGGCTTCGCGCTGCTGCTCAACAGCCCCATCCGCGGCCGCCGCGTCTGGCGCGTGCTCTACTTCATGCCGGTCATCACCGCGCCGCTGGCGTTGGCCGTCATGTTCTCCTTCATATTCGACCGCAACTTCGGCGTGGTCAACAGCGTCATCACCTCGCTGGGACTGCCGCGCCAGCCTTTTCTCAGCGCGCCCTCTCAATCGCTGCTGACCTTGATCTTCATCGCCGTTTATCAGTACGTCGGCTACTACATCGTCATATTTCTGGCCGGCCTACAGGGCATCCCGCAAGATTACTACGACGCCGCCCAAGTCGATGGCGCGGGCAAGTGGCAGGAGTTTCGCTTCATCACCCTGCCCCTGCTGAAGCCGGTGATGCTCTTCGTGGTGGTGACTAATACCATCGGCGCGCTGCAAGTCTTTGATCTAGTATTCGCCACGACCGGCGGCGCCCCGGCAAACAGCAGTATGACTGTCGTCCTGCATATGTACAACACGGCATTTAAGTTCTCGCGCATGGGTCGCGCGTCGGCGATGGCCTTCATCTTGTTCGGCATCATCTTGCTGATCACCGTCATCCAGGTCCGCCTGCTGCGCGACCGCGCCTATCAGGACTGAGGGACGCGCGTGACACAGACAGAGCATCCCCTGCAGGGCGCCGCTACCGCGCTGAAATATCTGATCCTGGTCGGCGGGGCCTTCGTCATGGTCTTCCCTTTCGTCTGGATGATGATCGCCTCGCTGATGACGGCTGGGGAGATTCAACTGCGCCCGCCGGTGTGGCTGCCGGCCGCGCCGCAATTTAACAATTACACGGAGCTGGTGGATTCGATCCCCATCGCGCGGCTCTATTTCAACAGCCTATTCACCTCCGGCATCATCGTATTCGGCGTCTTGCTTAGCAGTTCGCTGGCAGGGTTCGCCTTCGCCAAATATCGCTTTCCCGGGCGTGAATTGCTTTTCTATCTGATCCTGGCCACGATGATGATTCCCTTTTTCGTGACCCTGATCCCGGTCTTCTTCATCGTGCGTCAACTGGGCTGGATCGACACCTACCAAGGCTTGGTGATCCCCGGCCTGACCTCGGCTTACGGCATCTTCCTCATGCGCCAGTTTATGATCACGGTGCCGGACGAGATCATCGACGCGGCGCGGATTGACGGCGCTTCCGAGCTGAGCATCTACTGGCGCATCGTGCTGCCGCTGATCAAGCCGGCGCTGGCGACGCTGGGCACCTTCGTCTTCATCGGCTCCTGGAACAACTTCCTCTGGCCCCTGCTCGTGCTCAACAGCCGCGAACTCATGACCCTGCCCCTGGGCATCAACTCGCTGCGCAGCCTCTACGCCGACAATACCAACTTGCTCATGGCGGGCACGGCCGTTTCCGTCCTGCCTATGCTCTTCCTCTTCATCTATCTGCAGCGCTATTTTATCCAGGGCATCGCCCTGACTGGATTGAAAGGCTAGGTGACCCCCATGCAAATCCGACCCTATCAAGGCGCTGACGAGCCGGCGCTGCTGGATGTATGGCGGCAAGCTATGACCCACGACCGCATCAGCGCGGCCGCTTTCCGGACGCAAGTGCTTCTCGACCCCAACTTCAACGCCGAGAACTTGCCCGTGGCTGTGGTTGACGGCCGGGTCGTCGGTTTCCTGCTTTGCATCACGCGGCAGGTACCCTATTTCTTGGGGGGAATGGATGCCACGGAAGCCTGGATTACCGCCTTTGGCGTGCGGCCGGATTATCGCGGACGCGGCATCGGCAGCGCTTTATTCGAAACCATCACCGACAAGCTGCGCGCGGAAGGCCGGCAGCTGGTCGATATTTCGCCCTACGTGCCCAACTACTTTGTGCCGGGCGTCGATACCAGCGCCTATCCTGAGACCATCCGCTTCTTGACCGAGCGGCAGGGCTTCGAAACCTTGTACCACGCCATCAGCATGGGCGCGGACTTGAGCGGTTTCCAGGTCCCGCCGGACATCCAGGCGCGGATCGAGCGCAGCGAAGCCGAAGACGGCCTGACAATCCGCCCCATTGAAGCTGCTGACATCCCGGACTTGATGCCCTTCCTGATTAAGCATTTCGGCTGGGACTGGTTCCGCTTCGCGCAGAGTTATCTGCTGGAATATTTCGGCGACAGTCCGCATCAGATCAGTTTCCTCATCGCGCGGGAAAAAGGCGAAATGGTCGGCTTCTGTCAACAGCGAGCCGAGCGATTTGGTCCCTTCGGCGTAAGGCCGGATTGCCGCAATCGTGGTATCGGGCGCATGTTATTATTCAAGTGTTTGGAAATCATGAGCGCCAGGCAGGTCTTCTTCGCTTATTTTCTCTGGACCGACGAGGACGCGGCGCGGCTTTATTCGCTGGCCGGCTTCAAGCGGCGGCGCGAATTCGCCGTCATGCGCAAGAACTTGTGATTAACCGACGGGGGAGAACAAAATGGCTGGACATTTGATGGTCGTAGGCGGTCATATTTCGGACACCGAAAATATGGCGGGCGCCGTCATGCTCAAGCATAAAAAAGCGGGCTGGGATATCACCATCGTGCACGCTACCACGGGCGAAAAGGGCCACCCGACGCTCAGCGCTCAAGATTATCTCAAGATGCGCCTGGAAGACGCGCGCGCTTCGGCCGAATTCATCGGCGCCAATATGGAACTGCTGCCCTACGGGGACGGCGAATTGCCGGTCAATGATCGTTCCATCTGGCTAATGGCGGATCTCATACGCAAATATCAGCCCACGCTCATCATCACGCATTGGAATGGCAGCTTCCATATCGACCACAACAACACCCACGATGTGGTCATGAAAGCGCTCTTCCGCGCCGGCTTGCCGGCTTTCGAACGTGAGCACCCGGCCCATTCGCCGCAAGCCGTCCTCTTCTCGGAAAATTGGGAAGACATGGAAGGTTATAACGCCGATATCTACCTTGATGTCAGCGATGTCTTTGACGATTATCTCAAGCTGCTCAAGACCCATGCCCTGATGCGCGAAGACTATTCCAGCTTCCGCTATTGGGATTATTACAAAGCCCTGGGGGAGGCGCGCGGCGCGCTGGGCGGCTTTGAGCGCGCGGTCACGCTGATGCGGCCAAGGAGCCTGTACTCCTTTGAGCGACGGAGCGGGCTGCTGCTCGATTCTTGAGGGATGCGGAACTTAAAGAGCGTGAAGTGCGGGTGGACGAGCCAAGGCTCGCCCCTACATGGCTTATCCGGTACTACGACGAAGTCGCCGGCCGCCCGACAAAGGCGGGGCTTCGATATTTTTACCACCGAGGACAAGGAGTTAAATCGAGGACACTGAGGGAGTTGCGTAGAGGAACAACGCTTTTTCAAGGCCAAATTAGGCGAAGCTGCGGGTCATCGTTGACGCGACCAACCTCATATTTCCCGGCATTTCTCTCTGTGCACTCATAACTACTCTGTGCACTCGGTGGCAAAGTGTCGAAAATTCGTAAAAGCGAGGCGCTCAATGCCACTCGCCTAGCAGCGCCAGGAACTCATCCCGCGAAGGCGGCTTCTTGAGGTAGCCATCCGCGCCCAGCGATCGCGCCAGGTCTTCCATCTCCAGCACCGAGCAGATCAAGACCGGTATCTCAGCCGTCGCCGGGTGGTTCTTGAAGCGCTGCAAGATCTGCCAGCCGTCTTTGCCCGGCAGCATGACATCCAGGATGATGCCGAGCAGCGGCGTCGTAACCGCGATCTGCAGGGCCTCGGCCTCGGTCTGCGCCGACAGCAGCTGATAGGGCAGCTTGGCCAGGTAGCGCTTGAACAAGCCGATGGCGTCGGGATTGTCATCGACGACCAGGAGCTTGTGCAGCGCCCGCTGGAGGCGCAGCGTAACCTGCGGCTCGCAATCCAGCTCCGCCTTGAGGCTGGCCAGCAAGGCAAGCGCGGTCGGGTTCTCCAGCAGACGCTCACAACACTCGCCAGCCCGCGCTGACGAAGCGAGACCGCCGAAGCCGATCATCAGCGCCTCTTGCTGCTGGCTCAGCTCCACCGCTATCTGCCCGCCCGGCTCCTGGTCCAGGAGCAGCTCGTTGAGCAGCAGCACGATGAATTGCCGGAAGACCGGCTGGGACCGGCTCAGGCTGATGGGCTCGCTGGTATCGATGAGAGCGATGTCGACGCCGCGCCGCTCGGCGATGACCCGCGTCGCTCTGATGGCCGCCAGGATTTCCGCTTTGACATCAAAAGCCCGGTGGCTCCTGTCGATATTGAGATAGTCCAACTCGTCCGCAAGCGAGAGCTTGGCGTCTTCCGCGCTGGTTGCCGCGACCGGCCCGGCAATGTGCTCATCCCATATTATCCGGCTGATGGTCTGAATCGCCCGCTGGTGCTCGCGATAATACTGCCGCTCGCTCAGCGCCAGCTGATTCAGCGCGTCAACTGTACTCTGCTGCTCGACATAGCGCAGTTGCAAGATGTGGTAAAGCCGATTCTGCCGCGAGACCGGCCCGGCTGAATTCTCGGCCTGCATCTCATCTATGGCCGACAAGACCAGCCGTCGTATGGCGCCCGGACGCTCGTTGCCGCTCAGCCCCGGCGCCAGCGACTGCGCGACTGGATTATCCGCCAGCTTCAAATAATCGTAGAGGCTGCTCAGCAAGTCGCGTATATGGTCTTCAAACTCAGCGTCATAGGTCAGCATCAGCGCGCCAAGGAAATATGGCAGAGACATGGCAGTCCAGCGCCAGTCTCGCCGGGCTAGAGTTTAAGTAGGTGGAAAAGACTATATCCAATTTGAACAGGCCTTTTCAAATCGCCGTAGGCCGCAGCAGTGGACAGTCTTCGCCAGTCGCCGCTCATCGTGTACCAGTCCACCTTGCGCTAATATTACAGGAGGAGGGAGGCAAGGATTGACCCACTCAAGTTTCACAAATTCGTTCGCGTTTCCCTTAGGAATCGAGGTGAAAAATGCTCCGCTCACATAAGTTACTAGTGCTTTTGCTTGTCCTTGCGCTTCTCGTCAGCGCGACTGTCAGCGCGCAAGACGACGGCTTGAAATTGACTGGCTGGCCCTACGAAGTCGACGTGGTCACGGAAAATCTGGGCCGCTTCACAGACCAATCGGGGCACGGCGCCGAATTCCTGCCTTTCCCCAGCAATGAGTACCACGACAAGATGGTGGCTAGCTTTGTGGCCGGCACCGAATTTGATGTCGCCTACGTCCGCGACAGCTACCTGGCTGAATGGGCATCGGCCGGCTGGATCCTGCCGATAACCGGCATGGAAGGCGCTGATGAACTGCTGGCCGATCTGCCGGCGGGCATCATCGAGCAGATGTCCTACGATGGCGAAGTCTACGGCTTGCCCTACTACTCCGGCGTCCAGACCATGGCCTACAACGCCGCGCACCTGGAAGCCGCCGGCATCGACGCGCCGCCCGAAACCTGGGACGAAATGCTGGAACAAGCCCAGATGATCAAAGACGCCGGCGTTGTCGATTACCCGATCTTGATGCAACTGCGCAGCGGCGAGAATTACCTGCTGCGCGAATGGGAGACGCTGACCGCAGCGCGCGGCGGCCGCCTCTTTGACGACGACTTCAACCCGCTCTTCCATCTTGAGGACAGCCCGGCGCGCCAGGCGCTGGAATGGCTGACCGAAGGCCTGGACGCCGGCTTGATCGACCCCGCTTCGATCACCGATGACGACGGCACCCTGCTGATGGCTGCCGGCACTACGTCATACATGACGACTACGGATTACACGCTGAAGGCGATGAACGATCCGGAACAGTCCAACGCGGCCGGCGATATCAAGAATGCGCTGATCCCCGGCGCCAACGACGTCAGGAGCGGCACCTGGGGCTACGTCCGCCTCTACGCCATCACCAACAACGCTGAAGACAAGGACGCTGCCTGGCAGCTGGTGCAATTCCTGGGCGGCAAGGACGCCACCGGCGTCTACTACGTGCCGAAACGCTGGGCGTTGGAATTCGGTTTAGGCTTCTCGCCGGCGCCGCTCTACGAAGACGAAGATGTGCGTAATTCCATCTCGGGCTGGATCGATCCCGATCTGCTCAGCGAGCAATCCGAATACGCCATCTCGCGTCCCTACCGCTTCGTGCCTTTCTTCTCCGATTGGGAGATCGGCAGCTGGGGCCCGCTGCAAGCGGCCATCCTCGGCGATGCCGACAAGGGCGAGGTCCTCAACGAGTTGGCCGAAGAATGGAACGAGCTGAAGGACGACTGGGGTTACTAGCACCGGACAGCACAAGAAATCGCGGGCGACCTGGCAGGTCGCCCCTACTAGGCCTGATTGGTATTACGATTTATGCGCCGAAATTTTACCCCATCCCCCGGCCCCTTCCCCAGCAAGCTAGGGAAGGGGAGCGTCGCCAGGTGCGAAATAGAACAGAAATTGCGATATTGTCCTATTTCGACGGGGAATCGCGCAGGATTTTGCCTCATTTTCGCGCCAGTTTTGCAATACCAATCAAGCCTTACACCACTAAGAACCGGTGATTCTGTAGGGGTCAGCCACTGGCTGACCCGCCACCTTCCAGGACGATCGCAGTGAATTTCAGAGCCGCAAACACACGCAAAGAAATGTCGCCGGGCGCGATGGCGATTCTGTTCAGCGCGCCGGCTGTGCTGATCATCGCCGCCACCATCCTGGCGCCTTTCCTGATGGCCGTCTTCCTCAGCTTGCACAACTGGAACCTGAAACGCCCCGGCCGCGAGCGCTTCATCGGCCTGGAGAACTACAGCGACTGGCTCAGCGACAGCGATTTTTGGAATCCGCTGGGCACAACTTTCACCTTCGCCATCATGGCCGTGGTCGTCATCGTAGCCGTCTCGCTGCTCATCTCCCTGCTGCTCAACGAGAAATTCCCCGGGCGCGGCTTGCTGCGGGCGCTGCTGCTCGTCCCCTGGGCGATTCCCTCTGTGGTTAACGCCTTGCTCTGGAAGTGGCTGCTCAATCCCCAGTATGGCCTGTTAAACGCGGTATTTTTTGAGCTCGGCATCATCACCGAGTACCAGAATGTGCTCGGCAGCATGCCCAGTGTGATGATTTGGCTGGTCATCGCTTATTCCTGGATCCATATCCCGCTGGCGACGCTGCTTTTGCTTTCCGGCTTGCAGACCATACCGGACGATATCTACGAATCCGCCATCGTTGACGGCGCCGGCGTCGGGCAGCGCTTCCTCTTCATCACCCTGCCCATGCTGCGCCCCATGCTTTCCATCGTCATCATTTTTGAGATGATCTTCGCCCTCAAAGTCTTTGACATCATCTTCGTGCTCACCGCTGGCGGACCCGCCAACGCCACCAATGTGCTGGGCTGGCAAATATACACCGAGACTTTCCGCAAGCTCGATTTCGGCGCGGGCAGCTCGATCGCCATGCTGCTGGGCGGGATCACATTGGCGCTGGCCATCATATTTTACGCCTTCCTGGACAAGGGGGTAGAGCGCTGATGAAAGCTCGCGCCCGCATCCGCCTGGCCGTCATCTATGTATCCGCCGCCATCGTGCTGATCGGCACGGTCGGCCCTTTCCTGTGGCTGGTCAGTTCCAGCTTCCAATACGAGCGTCAACTGCTCAACCGGCCGCCGCAGTGGCTGCCCAACCCCATCGTGCTCGATAGCTACCGCGAGATCTTCGAGGGCGCCGTGCTGGGCGAAGCGTCGGGTGTGCCCTATCAATCGCGGATATTCCTGCGCTCCTTCGCCAACAGCTTTTTCGTGGCGGGCAGCGTGGCCGCCATCGCCGTGCTTGTGGGCGCGTATGCCGCCTATCCGCTGGCGCGCCTGCAATTCCGCGGTCGCAGCGTCTTGCTCTTCGGCATCCTGGCCAGCCGGCTGATTCCCGCCCTCTCGCTGGCGATTCCCATTGTGCTGGTGGCCAAGAAAATTGGCATGAGCGACAAGATCATCTCGCTGGTATTCATCAACCTCTCGTTCATCC